>RRZT011475558.1_pt1 | contig 60396 bp, 51 predicted proteins | sample 2165551 | NCBI WGS metagenome assembly RRZT01 (sample SAMN10456910, study PRJNA506462) | wastewater metagenome | biome: wastewater; feature: sludge; material: wastewater sludge; isolation source: wastewater sludge with Escherichia coli K12::gfp cells carrying plasmid... | place: USA: Moscow, Idaho... | reverse complement strand
CTCATGCAAAGCTTTAATTTCGCTCGTATTTGAATTGTGGTATTCACCTAAGCCATTGGTAATTTTAAGCCATTTCTCGCCCACTGCTTTGCCAATATGAAAATCCGCTTGACGCTTTGAGCCATCATAGACAAGCCATAAATGGCAATGAATCCCTTTATCAATGCCTTGTTCAACTGCCCAAGCAAAACCAGTCAAATCTTGAAAGCAGGTTTTCTTATTTGAAATATGCTGTCGTAAACGCTCCATATGATTAGCAAAATCATCTAGAAGTACTTTATCTCGAGAGTCGAATGCATAGGATAAATCAATGCGGATAACAAGCGACTTTGCGTATTTGTTCAATACTTGACGAACATAGCTTTGTAACTCTACTTTGTTATTATTTTCTTGCGTCATTTGATAATAACTCTGTTGCTTTATTCTTAGTGCATAAAATCGCAAGTAAGTTAGAAAATCATAAGTGAATGATGGTTCCCATAGTGCTTGCTCATAGGGTACATCTGCCATGCTAGAACGAGTAGCATTAACAAATGCATGGATGGATTGAGCATACCAATAGGTTGGATCATAGGTTTTTAGAAAAGGGACGTATAAGCGATTTAGTTCATCTGTTGCCCAAGACAGAATGTCTTTTGTAAAGGTCTCACGACCTTTGATACTATCTAGGCAGTTTTTAACAAAGCTATCTACTTCATGAAAAATATACATTGATTGTACGGTGATTGGTGTCATGTCTTACTCCAGTTGATTGTTCTCATAATCAAATGGGTAATCAGTATTTTTATATTCTAATATTGGACTATCAAAATACTAAGGTTGCCTAGATTCACATAGTCTGCTTAGCAGTCAGCTAAATCCTATCAGTGATTAATAAATATATACCTGCTTCATAACCCTATTAAATCCTCTCAGTGATATTCATATTAATAAATAAATGTATACCTACTTCACAATATTACCCATAAACTCAGTAATTTCCCGCAAAACTTTAATCATAGCCCTGAGTTTCACAAGAGAATGTGCAAGTTGCGAAATAATGGAGTTAGCCAATTTTTAAATGTCAAATTTATGACATTTGTCTTTCGGATTCAAAAAAATTACCACTCCAAATAGTACCAAAGCTCCTTATGCTTTCTTTACATGGGTTGAATTATTGGCGCTATAAACACTTGAGATTTTAAATAGTGTCAAAAGAATATGCCTTTGCTACTTACTACTCTTTAACATAAACTTCCAAAATTTGAAGCAGGCTGAAATTTATATTGCGTTTTCCAGCCCTTATGAACTACTATTAAGCGAATATCAATCAAAATCACCCTAATGTTTTATGAATAAATTTTAGGAGCTAAAAGGTGGAACAAGAGGGAACAAGACGAGAAAAACTCATGTTAAACAGAGAAAGGCGACTTGCTGAGCTTGATAGGTTAAAGGTAATTTTGAGCAAATTACCTGAAAGGGAGTTAAATTGGATACATAGAAAGTTTTACGGAATGAACAAAAATACATGTTCGTTATCTACGCCATTAAATCATAGGAAACTTTTTGAACAGGCAATTTACAGACGTTTTGAAACAAATGTTACAAATCGTATTTTGGTCACATGGCAAGAATTATATAAGGCTTGGATGGAACACTTCATACCGAGTGAAAATTTCAAGTGGTTTTCAAGCAATATTCAGATACAGCTTTTTATACTCTATCATTTGAAAAAATTAGGGATAGAGCTTAAGATTCTTGAAACTCATGAGCTTAAAAATACAATTATAGAAATTATTGAAACCCATTATTTTGAAATAGAGGAGGGTATTTTTAAAATAGATGAATTACCAGTTTTACAACTTTATCCTGTAGATGTAGTGGACTATAAAAAAAATTGGCTAAAATTTTTTGATATCGCTAAATCAGAATGGAATGATTTCCAAAAAAGATATATAAAATTTCGTTGGATTAATAGAAAAAATACTGCTCTGCTAAATTGGATCTATACTTATAAAAGAAGGGATGGAGAAAAATTTTTATTAAATTTTTACAAGCCTACAGACAGTGATTATGATGGTAAATATGCACATATATTATTATCACTTAATTTCCTAGATAACACACCAAGAGAGAGAATGTATCTCAATGGCGCTAAAGTTGGCAAAAAATATCAAGAAAGCTTCCAGCAAAATGTTTTAGAAAAACTGCATGCTTCATGGGAGAAACATAAGGAAGCTAAACGAAAAAAAGAGAATAAAACACCTATCAAGTTCAATAAAAAAACGTTAAAACAACTGGATGAAATTATTGAAAAAGAAAGGACGACGATAAAGAAAGCGATTCAAAAGGCTGTTGATAACTATTATAAAAATTTGAAAGCTAATGAACCTAAGCCTAGAATGAGAAATAGCAAAAAGAAAAAACTGAGAGCTTTTCTGTCAAAGCAAATTTTTGGGTATTATATTTATAATTATAATCTTCCTAATGATAAACTAAGCAATTACCATTATGTGCCATGTACCCTACTAAGTACCCATAAAAACATTAATAAATTAAAATCCTCATGAAATCAATAATTTAGGCATTAAGAATGGTGCGCTCGGCGGGACTCGAACCCACGCCACAGGCTTCGGAGACCTGTACTCTATCCAGTTGAGCTACGAGCGCATATTAGACAAGATCGCTATTGTAACAAATTCTGATAGCGATTGGCAAATAATCAAAATTATTTGTCATTTTAAATAAGCATAGCTTTTTAACTTAATTTTCCCTTATAATAGTATGGAAAATAAATCAATGTTACACTTATCGCACCTAATGATACAATACGGCAATTTCATTAATTGAACTTCGACCGTCTGTAACGTCTTACGATAACCTATTTCACCTGTTTGAGAGAACGTGACGAATGAAAAAAGTAGTTATGTTATCAGCGGTTACTATGCTAAGCCTTGCAGGTATCGCTGTCAGCCAAGCTGAGGACAAAGCCAGTGCCCCTGCTGCCGCTTCTGCACCAGCGACTACCGCCAGTGCTACTGCAACCGCCTCAGCAGCTGCCCCTACACCCGCTGCAAAAAAAGAAGCTGAGAAAGCACCAGAAGACCCACCACAAGTTGCCAAATTAGTGGCACTTTATCCAAACCTAATTGCGCGTATTGCGCCTCAGGGAAAAGTGTGCTTTGAAGGTCAAGAGTGTGATATTACCATCGCGGCTTCACTAGGCGCCGCCGATCCTAATCAACCGCGTGAAGGTAAGGTCATTTATGAAGGCGTGTGTCATACTTGTCACGCTGCAGGTTTATTAGGCGCACCAAAATTTGGGGATAAAGGCGCTTGGGGTGCTCGTATTGGCAAAGGTACAGCTACCCTTCATCAACACGCCCTGCAAGGCTTTAACGCCATGCCTGCCAAAGGTGGTAATGCTGATTTGTTAGATGTTGAAGTCACTAATGCTGTTGATTATATGGTTGAAAACGCCAAATAATTTGCGGTATTTTTTAGAATTAAGCCTATCAGTTGATGGGCTTTTTTATTATTTGTGGGGTTTGACCTTGAGATTGTAATAGTAGTTTAACGGTGCAACATAACCGATTTTTTTACTTTAAATTTGGGATTTTGTCCCCATTGATACGCTGATAGATGCGCACATTATTTTATCATATACCCATTCATGTTACCCAACATACAACATAGTTGATATCTGATTTATGACTGATACCACGCTACCTGCGTTACAAATTACCAACCTTACCAAAAATTATCCCAATGGCTTTTCTGCACTCAAGGGCATTGATTTGACTGTGCCTCAAGGCGGTTTTTTTGCGTTATTGGGGCCAAATGGTGCAGGCAAGTCTACCACCATTGGTATTATTAGCTCTTTATTTAAGCCCACGACAGGCTCGGTTGAAATTTTTGGGATTGATTTACTCAAAAATCCTGCCCAAGCCAAAGCTTTTTTGGGTGTCGTTCCACAAGAGTTTAATTTTATGCAGTTTGAAAATGTGGAGGATATTTTAGTTACCCAAGCAGGCTATTTTGGTATCCCTGCCAAAGCGGCTCGCCCACGCGCCGAAAAATTGCTAAAAGCCTTGGGGCTTTGGGAAAAACGTGCCAATAAAGCGCGTATGTTATCTGGGGGGATGAAACGGCGGTTGATGATTGCCCGTGCTTTGATGCACCGCCCAAAATTGCTGATTTTGGATGAACCCACCGCTGGGGTAGATATTGAGCTTAGACGCTCGATGTGGGAATTTATGCAGCAAATCAATGCTGAGGAAGGTACCACTATTATTTTAACGACCCATTATCTTGAGGAAGCAGAACAGCTTTGTAAGCATATTGCCATTCTTGATCACGGTGAAATTCGCATTGATACGGACATGAAAAGCCTACTGGCAAGCCTTGATGTCGAGAGTTTTGTGTTTGATTTAGCAAATCCTCATCATGAGCCGATCAGTTTAGATAATGTCATTAAAACCGCCCAGCCCGACCCACTAACTTTAGAAGTGACGTTAAAAAAAGGCGAAACCTTAAACGATGTGTTTGCGCAGCTAAATGACCAACATATTGAAGTTGCCAGTATGCGCAATAAAGCCAATCGCCTAGAAGAGCTATTTATGCGTTTGGTGGATAAAAACCTAACCGAGAGGCTGGAGAATTAACCATGAATTTTCAACAACAATGGATAGCTTTTCAGACATTGACCATTAAGGAAATTCGCCGTATCTTGCGCATTTGGCCGCAAACCCTATTGCCACCTGCCATTACTATGAGTCTCTATTTTATTATTTTTGGTAAAATGATTGGCTCACGGGTGGGTGATATGGGCGGTGTATCTTATATGCAGTTCATTGTGCCAGGGCTTATTATGATGGCAGTCATTACGAATAGTTACTCCAATGTGGTGTCTAGCTTTTTTGCCACCAAGTTTCATGGCAATATTGAGGAGATGCTCGTTAGCCCAATTTCAAAACACACGATTTTGTTAGGGTTTATCATGGGTGGCTTGTTTCGTGGTTTGAGTATTGGTTTGATTGTGACGGTGCTGGCGTTGTTTTTTACCAAGTTGTCATTGGTGCATGCGTTTGTTACTATTTTTACGGTAGTGATGACTTCTGCATTATTCTCGCTGGGTGGTATGATTAATGCGGTATTTGCCCGCTCATTTGATGATATTTCTATTGTACCCAGTTTTGTGTTGACGCCGCTCACTTATCTAGGTGGGGTGTTTTATTCACTCAAAGATTTGTCAGGATTTTGGCAAAATTTGTCGTTACTCAATCCGATTGTGTATATGGTCAACGCGTTTCGCTATGGTATTTTGGGGCATTCAGATGTGAATGTATGGAACTCGTTGTTAGCCATTGGGATTTTTACCACAATTTTTTATGCGATTGCGTTTTATTTGTTAAAAGATGGCTCAAGAGTAAGACTCTGATAAGGCGCTTATCAAACGCATACTATCTATCCATGACAAATGGGTTGAGTTTTCGCCCGATAAAACCCAGTTAAAACTAAAGTCAGTATAACATTTTGTCCTCAATATGGTTTATTTTAAAAATTTATGCAAACATCCAATCCCCTTCAGCACGGCATTCTTGGTCAAACTACCGACTACCCAAAAACCTACTCACCCGCTATTCTCTACCCCATTGCGCGCAGTTTAGGGCGTAACCAACTTACCCTGCCCACCGTGCAGTTGATTGGTATGGACTGGTGGCACATATTTGAGCTATCTTGGCTCAATCGTCAAGGCATCTCGCAAGTTGCCATGGCACGCCTTGCCATTCCAGCAACCTCTGACTATATTATCGAATCAAAGTCACTCAAACTTTATTTTAATAGCCTCAATTTTAGCGAGTTTGACAGTAAGCAAGTGCTTCAACAGACGATTGAAAAAGACTTATCTACTTGTCTTAATGCCGATGTCAAACTTGAAATTTTTGAGGTAAACATGGCTAATAGCCTCCCCATCAGTGCGCCACAAGGTGAATGTATTGATCAAGCATTGGATGGTTGTCATAAAAAAATTGCGATTAGCCAAGATGTGGATCCTTCAAGTTTGAGAGTGCTAAGCCATCCTTATGACGGCGAGCGACAAGTTTTTTATTCACATTTGCTTCGCTCAAACTGCCCTGTCACCAATCAACCAGACTGGGGCACAGTAGAAATTCAAATGGACAGCTTGCCAATTGATAAAGCAGGGTTGCTTGAGTATATTTTGTCCTTTCGCCAACATAATGGTTTTCATGAGCAGTGTGTGGAGCAGATTTTTAGTGATTTAACCCAAGCATTCTCGCCAAAAAGCCTTATGGTACGGGCATGGTACACACGCCGCGGCGGCATTGATATCAACCCCTGCCGCGTCAGTGATTGGGCATTGTTGCCAGACCCAAGCCGACTAAATAGACAGTAGATTTAATAGACAATCAGTTAAGGAAAAAATATGCACGCCATTGGTCAACTGATGCTTGATGTGGAAGGCAAATCGCTAACACCTAACGACCAAGCCCTTATTCGTCAACCTGAAGTGGGCGGTATTATTCTATTTGGGCGCAATGTCGAAAGCCCTGAACAAGTCCGCACGCTTACCGACAGTATTCGTGCCATTAAGCCCAATATTTTGATTGCAGTTGATCAAGAAGGGGGAAGAGTTGCCCGTTTTCGTCAAGGGTTCTCGCCCCTGCCTGCAATGGGGCAATTGGGCGAATTATTTGACCATGACCCTATCAATGCCCTAGCGCTTGCTTTTGCCAGTGGCTACTTAATGGCAAGTGAAGTGCTCGCTGTTGGGGTAGATTTTAGCTTTGCGCCTGTTTTAGATATGAATGGGGTGAGCGCGGTAATTGGGGATAGAGCCTTTCATACGCACCCGCTAGCGATTACTGCTTTATCAGCGCAGTTTATGCACGGTATGAAGGCGGCTGGCATGGCAACCACAGGTAAACATTTTCCAGGACACGGCTCGGTTGCACCCGACTCCCACCATGCCGATGCCCATGATGATCGCACTTTTGAGGCAATTTATCAGCAAGATATGCAGCCGTTTATGCATAATATCGGTTTACTCGATGCGCTAATGCCCGCTCATGTGGTATTTCGCCAAGTGGATGACAAACCTGCTGGATTTTCTACAAAATGGGTAAAAGGTATTATCCGTGAGCAATTGGGCTTTGGTGGGGTGGTGTTTTCAGATGACTTATCCATGAAAGCAGCACATGTGGCAGGTGATGCAGGTGACCGCTTGACAGCCGCCTTGTCAGCAGGCTGTGACATGGGCTTGGTGTGTAATGATCGAGAAGCGGCGCAACTTGCCCTCATCCGCTTACAAAGCGAGCCAAGTTTGGCAGATAGTAACAGTGGTCAGCGGCTAGCAATCATGAAAGCCGTTTTGCCCACCTGGCGAGGCACGCTCACCCAAACCATGCAAAATGATCAAAACTGGCTAAGGTATCAGCACCATGTCCAGCAGCATTTTTTTGCCTAACATATAACAGCTAGACGCCGCTAACAGCCGCATCAAGCGTTGTTTTGTGATGCGGTGATGAGCTGCTGTAATGCCGCAATTTGCTGAGGCTTACCCAACTTCGCAACACGGCTCAACGCATCAACCCGCTGCTCAATCTCATTAATAGTTGCCAAAAATGCCAAACGTTTTTGTTCCTCATCGCCAACTATCTTTGAAGGGTCACAAAGCCCCCAGTGCAATTTTGGCGTATCCCCCAGCCATAATGGGCAACTTTCACCCACAGCTTGGTCACACACAGTCACAATAATGTCAGGCACAAAACCCGCCAAGTCTTCCCACGACTTTGAGCGCAAACCTGCGGTGTCATAGCCTGTTTTCCCAAGGTAAGTCAGTGTCAACGGGTGCACTTGACCCGCGGGCTGACTCCCTGCACTACAAGCCTTAATAAGACCTTGCGCTTTTTGGTTGGTAATCGTCTCACACAAGATACTGCGACAACGGTTGTGGGTACAGATATACAAAATATTCATCGTTTTTTCCTAATTAATGACGCTTAGCCACATTGCCAATGCCAATAACGTTGCCATCAATACCGGCAAGGTCAACACCATGCCTACCTTAAAATAATAACCCCAACTTACCTTGATATTTTTGCTTGCCAGTACATGCAGCCATAATAGGGTTGCCAAAGAACCAATGGGGGTCAACTTGGGGCCTAAATCACAACCGATGACATTGGCAAAAACCATGGCTTCTTTAATAATGGGCTGGGTCGTCACCCCATCAATGGCTAAAGCCTGAATCAGCACGGTAGGCATATTATTCATCACCGATGACAAACCAGCAGACAACAGCCCTGTACCGAGACTAGCAACCACCACACCTTGAGTAGAAAGCTGGGTTAATAGTTGGGTCAAATAATACGTCAACCCCGCATTTTTTAGCCCATAAACCACCAAATACATCCCCAAAGAAAACACCACAATGTGCCAAGGCGCATTTTTAAAGACTGGTTGAATCGAAATTTTTTTACTCAAACTTGCCACTACTACCAACACCAGCGCGCCAAGCCCTGCAATCATGCTAATTGGCACACCCATCGGCTCAACCATAAAAAACCCAACCAAAAGCGCCAATAGCACTGCCCAACCTGTATAAAACGTCGCCCTATCTACAACCGCTGCTTTTGGACTTGCCACCCAATCAAGTGGATAATACCTTGGTATATCACGTCGATAAGAACCATATAGCACCACCAGTGACGTCAACACCGACACCGCATTCACAGGCAGCATCACCAGCGCATACCGGTCAAATGCCACATCAAAAAAATCGGCCGACACAATATTGACCAAATTTGACACCACCAAAGGCAAGCTTGCCGTATCCGCAATAAAGCCTGCTGCCATAATAAATCCCAAAGTGGTAGCTGGTGAAAACCGCAGCGCCGCCAAAATAGCAATCACAATCGGGGTCAAGATTAAAGCCGCCCCATCATTGGCAAACAATGCCGACACCGCTGCCCCCAACAGCACAATATAACAAAATAAACGACTGCCACTACCCTTTGCCCACTTGGCAACATACAACGCAATAAAGCGAAAAAAACCCGCCTCATCCAGTAACAAACTGATGATAATAATAGCAATAAAAGCAAAAGTTGCATTCCACACAATGCCCCATACTACGGGAATATCGGAGCCATGAATAACCCCCGCAAGCAGTGCCACAATTGCGCCAATAGATGCTATCCAACCAATCCCTAACCCTTTAGGCTGCCAAATTACCACGCCCAGCGTTAACAAAAAAATCAACCCCGCGACAATCATCACCTAGCCTTTTATGATAAAATTTAGCGCATTATAATTCTTATATTCGGATATGTAAATATATGCAAACAACAGAATTTTTTAAGGCATTAAGTGATGCCACCCGACTGCAAATTGTTCAGCTATTAAGCAGCCAGCCCAAAATGTGTGTGTGCGAAATTGTAGAAAAGCTGGGTCAGCCTCAACCCACGGTGTCCCGCCACCTAAACCATCTAAAGCGTATCGGCATATTAGCCAGTGAGCGACGCGGTACTTGGATGTGGTACCAACTTGAGCCCAATATGCCCAAATGGTGTCAGGTCATCATCAAGCAATTACCCGATAGTTGAAAATTAAAACCGCGATATTGATAATAAAATGCGGTATTGTCATCCAAAGAAATCATGTATTGGCAAGAAAAACAGAGAGATATAAAAAAACCCTTATCAACTTGATAAGGGTTTTTTAAGATATGGGGCGAATGATGGGACTCGAACCCACGACAACCGAGATCACAACCCGGGGCTCTACCAACTGAGCTACATCCGCCATAAAGTATGTTGTTACAGACTAGCAAAAAGCGCGCCTGACAGGATTCGAACCTGTGACCACCCACTTAGAAGGCGGGTGCTCTATCCAACTGAGCTACAGGCGCATAAAAAAAGCCTGCTCGGCTCTTTACTCTTGAAAAAGAGTGGTCGGAGTGATAGGATTCGAACCTACGACCCCCTGGTCCCAAACCAGGTGCACTACCAAGCTGTGCTACACTCCGAATGCCTAACTAGGCTTTATTGCCTTAGAAAGGTTAACAATCAAGTTGTTAACATCGCTAAGTGGTGCGTATAATAAAGTAAGTGAGGCAGGTTGTCAATGACTTTTTTAATATTTTTTTAAATTAACGATTCTTAAGGGTCTCACCAAAAGCGAGCATTCTATCAAGGGGTTTTTTGGCTTTTTCTATGAGGTCAGGGCTCACCAAGATTTCATGCTGTTTTGCCTCCGCACTGCCAATTTTTTCTAAAGCATTGATGATTTGGTCAAGGTCATTCATTGCCATCCATGGGCAGTGCGCGCATGAGCGGCAGGTCGCCCCTTCGCCACGAGTAGGTGCTTCAATTAATACTTTGTCAGGGGCGGCTTGCTGCATTTTATAAAAAATACCGCGGTCTGTAGCTACAATAAACATCTTGTTGGGTAAGGTCTGGGCAGCTTTAATAAGTTGACTGGTGCTACCTACTGCATCTGCCATTTCAGTCATTTCAATGGGTGACTCAGGATGCACCAATATGGCGGCTTCAGGATACATCTCTTTCATGGTTTTTAGGCTACGGCTGCGAAATTCTTCGTGTACGATACACGAACCATCCCACAATAGCATATCAGCCCCAACTTTTTGCTGAATATATCGGCCTAAATGTTGGTCGGGTGCCCAAATAATTTTTTCACCTTGTGCATCTAGATGGTCAATGAGTTCTACCGCGATACTTGAGGTGACTACCCAATCAGCGCGTGCTTTGACGGCAGCGGAGGTGTTGGCATATACCACAACGGTGCGATCAGGGTGCTGGTCACAAAAGGCGCTAAACGCTTCAATGGGACAACCTAAGTCTAGTGAGCAAGTGGCTTCTAAGGTTGGCATCAATACGGTTTTTTGTGGGCTCAAAATTTTGGCGGTTTCGCCCATAAATTTGACACCTGCGACAATCAATACGTCACTGTCGCTGTCGCGCCCAAAACGTGCCATTTCTAAGCTATCAGATACCACGCCGCCTGTTTCTTCGGCAATCGCTTGAATTTTTGGGTCAGTATAGTAGTGGGCGATTAGTGTGGCATTGTGTTGTTGTAGTAACTCAGCAATGCGCTGTTTTTTTTGGGCAAATTCTGCCTCGTTAATTTGGATGTCTTGTGGGATACCTAGTTTATCCAAATGTTGTTTGACGATATCTTTTGCCGATACATCAATGATTTGCTCAGTAATGGGCTGGGCAGCGCTGGCGGTTTCGCTTGCTGGGTTCATGAAAAACTCCTTCTCATGGTATGGCTCACCAAGGTCTATCGCTGGTAAGCGGTGATGGTCTATTTAAGTAGCTGATAAATGAGGCGGGGCATATCTCGCCATAGCCACTATAGCAAATTTTTATAGGTTAATGCACTTGTTTGGCGCTAAGTAACCGCTTTAGCCAATGTCTTTCACTATACGCCATACCGCCTATATAAACGAGTAACAGCGCATTAGATAACCAAAAATTCATGTGAAACACACTCACAATAATCACACTAAATGCCATTAATACCATTAAAAACAAGCTGATTTTTTTGGTTTTATAGGGAATGGGATAAAAATATTGCCCTAGCAAATAAGACACGACCATCATGGTGACATAAACGCCAAGCGTGATCCATGCCGATGCCATAAATCCGTATTCTTTTAACAATAAGAGGTGCAATAAGATCGTTAACCCCGCCCCTAACCATGAAATGGCAGAACCGATGGCAGTTCTATCGGTGACTTTGTACCAAGTCGATAAATTGTAGTAGATACCAAAACATAAATTGGCAATCACAATAATGGGCACGATGTTGATGGCGACCCAATAGCTTTCATCGGTGATAAATAGCCGTTTTAACCAAGAAATATTGGCAATCAGCCCGAGTGCAACCACCGAGGCAAATAGCGTGAAATATTCGGTCATCAGCGCATACGTGGTTTTGGCGTTTTGGTTGTTCATCTGTTTAAACAAAAATGGTTCAATTCCCATGCGGTAGGCGGTCACAAACAATGTCATCAATACCGCAAGTTTGTAGCAGCCGCCATAGGCACCTGCGTCGCCTTTATCAATGGTGTAATACTGAATGATTTTGTCAAAATTTTCGTTGACCATAAACGCCAATCCCGCGAGCATCACTGGATAAGAATAGCGAATCATCTTGCCAAACAACGCCCTATCAAAGCTAAATTTGACTTGCTTGAAGATGGGCAACAGCATGGCAAAGGTGACAAAACTGGCGATTAGATTGGCAAAAAATGGGTAAGCCACTTGTTCATTAAGCCCAAAGTTTTTGGCACTTTCAACAGGAACAAAACGAAATAACGTAATGACAATAAGCGTCTGTACCAAAATAGCCGTCACGCGTACCACAGAATATTTGACAGGTTGGTTATGATAACGTAGCCAAGCAAACGGAATGGTACAAATGGCATCAAAAAAGGCAATCCACGCAAACCAACGCAAAAACTCAGGGTGATTACCATAGTCTAGCAGCTGGGCTAACGGTTGGCTAAACAGCAGTACCATGGTTAAAAAACTACCAGCCAACAGCGCAATAAACCAAAAAGCGGTACTAAATACCCGTTTTTCTGCGGCGCCTGTTTTATCTTCCCCAGAGAACCGAAAATAGGAAGTCTCAAAACCAAAGGTCAACACAATATTAATAAACGCAATCCACGCATACAAGCTGGTAAAAACCGCAAACGCTTCTTTATCAATATAATTAATATATAGCGGATTGAGTAAAAAGGTGATGACACGGGGCAAAATCGCACCGATACCATAAATAAGGGTTTCGCCAAGTAATCGCTTGATATTCACAAATATGCCTTTGAAGTCATAATCGAAAGAAGGAAAAAATAGCGGTTATTTTAATGCAAAGTACAAGGACAAGATATGACTAAACACACTATCTTTTGACATGCCCGATTGATGGCGCATATTTTAAGAAATAAGGCTGGATATTAGCCAGCCTTATGCTATGAGGGGAGGCAAAATTACACGTTTAAGTAATCTAAAATGCCTTTTGCCGCTTCCCGTCCTTCCCAAATCGCCGTGACCACCAAATCTGAGCCGCGCACCATGTCGCCACCTGCAAATATTTTTGGGTTTTTGGTTTGGAATTTATAAGTTTGCTGTTCAGGGGCAATCACGCGGCCGCTATTATCTACTTCAATGCCTTGTGGGGCAAACCAGTCAGCAGGGCTGGTGCGAAAACCAAATGCCATGATCACCGCTTCTGCTGGCAAAATTTCTTCTGAGTTTGGTACAGGTTCTGGGCTGCGGCGACCACGGTTATCAGGGGCACCAAGCTGGGTGGTAATTACTTTGACTCCAATGACTTTACCATTTAGACCAATAATCTCAATGGGTTGGCGGTTGAATAAAAATTGCACCCCTTCTTCACGGGCATTGCGCACTTCACGGCGCGAACCTGGCATATTTTCTTCATCACGGCGATACGCACAGGTAACGGAGGTTGCGCCTTGACGAATACTGGTACGGTTACAATCCATGGCGGTATCACCACCACCTAGCACTACAACGCGTTTGTCTTTTAGGTCTGTGTAATCATTTGGGTCAGTTTCCCAACCTTGGCAGCGATTGACATTAGCAATCAAGAAGTCAAGGGCGTCATACACCCCGTCAAGCTCTTCACCCACATAACCGCCACGCATATAGGTATAGGTACCCATGCCCATAAACACGGCATCAAAATCTGCCAGTAGTTCATCAATGCTGACGTCTTTGCCAATTTCGGTATTAAGTCGAAATTCAATGCCCATACTTTCAAATACTTCACGGCGGCGGCGCATGACATTTTTTTCCATTTTAAACTCTGGAATACCAAAGGTTAGCAGCCCGCCAATTTCTGGGCGTTTATCAAAGACGACCGCTTTGACGCCACTGCGTACCAAAATATCGGCACAGCCCAAGCCTGCAGGCCCCGCGCCAATAATTGCAACTTTTTTATCCGTCCAAGTAACGCCACTCATGTCAGGACGCCAGCCCAACGCAAAAGCGGTATCGGTGATGTATTTTTCAACGTTACCAATGGTCACCGCACCAAAGCCGTCATTGAGGGTACAAGCTCCTTCACATAAGCGGTCTTGGGGACAAACTCGACCGCAGACTTCGGGTAAGGTATTGGTTTGGTGGCACAAATCTGCCGCTTGAAAGATATGACCTTCTGTGGCAAGTTTTAGCCAGTTTGGAATGTAGTTATGCACAGGGCACTTCCATTCACAATATGGGTTGCCACATTCAAGGCAGCGATGTGCTTGGTCTGTGACGTTTTCTTGTTCAAATGGGTAATAAATTTCGACAAACTCGTGGGTACGGGTATTGGTATCTTTTTTGGTGGGGTCTGTACGGGGAACTTCTAAAAACTGAAAATCGTTATGTAACCGTTTTGCCATGCGACAATGCTCCTAAGTGAGTGATATACGCCTATTTTTTGGTATATCGACCTGCTCGACAGCGAACATCTAAAGTTTACGTTAAGGGCGAAGCGATGGGTTATTTATCACATCGCCCTTAGCAATCCAAGGTAATATTTACTTTTTTGGCACCGTAGCAATTATTGTGGGTCTGCCATGGTGGTTTTGAGCAATGAGGTAATATTGGCAGCTTTTGGTTTGACCAAGTAGAACTTACGTACATAATGCTCAAAGTCATCTAAAATGGTCTGACCCCACTGACTGCCTGTTTTCGCCACGTGTGATTTGATAATCGACATCAAATTGATACGGTGGTTTTCAGTTTGTTCACTGGAAATACGGTGCATATCGATGAGTTCATGGTTACAGCGGTCAAAAAAGTCACCGTCCAAGTCAAGGACATAAGCAAAACCGCCTGTCATCCCTGCCCCAAAGTTTAGACCTGTTTTGCCTAGGACTGTCACAATACCGCCTGTCATATACTCGCAGCAGTGGTCACCTGTACCTTCTACCACTGCAAAACAGCCTGAGTTTCGCACCGCAAAACGCTCGCCCGCCGTGCCTGCCGCATAAAGCTTGCCACTGGTCGCGCCATATAAACAGGTGTTGCCAATGATTGCCGTTTGCTGGCTTGCAAAGGTTGATCCTTTGGGTGGGTAAATTACAATTTCACCGCCTGCCATGCCTTTACCCACATAGTCATTGGCATCGCCTTCAAGTTCTATGTTAAGTCCACCTGCATTCCATACACCCAAACTCTGACCTGCAGTACCCGTCAAGTGTAGATTGATGGGCGCGCTTGCCATGCCGTTATTACCATGAATGGCAGCAATTTCACCTGAAATTCTCGCACCAATAGAGCGGTCACAGTTGCCAATACGGTAGCTAAAATCACCGCCACTGCCCTTACGGATTGTATCCATCATATCGCTGACCATTTGTTCTGCTAGCAGTCCTTTATCAAATGGTTCATTGCGCGCAACTTGACAAGTCTGCGGTTTGCCATCCGCTTTGCTGTGGGTAAACAATAACGCGGACAAATCAAGGTGTTGCTGCTTGGCAGTGTTACCTGCTAGTACAGTTAATAAATCAGTGCGCCCCACCAACTCTTCCATTGACCGCACCCCTAAGGCAGCTAGCCATTCGCGAGTTTCTTGCGCCACAAATTTAAAGAAATTAATCAGCATGTCTGCTTCACCGATGAAATGCTCATCGCGAAGATCTGATTTTTGGGTTGCCACACCTGTCGGGCAGTTATTGAGGTGGCAAATACGCAAGTATTTACACCCCACTGCAATCATCGGTGTGGTACCAAAACCAAAGCTTTCTGCCCCCAAGATAGCCGCTTTGACCACGTCTAGTCCTGTTTTTAGACCGCCATCGGTTTGGACACGTACTTTATGGCGCAGCCCATTGACACGCAGTGATTGATGCGCTTCTGCCAAACCTAACTCCCAAGGCGACCCTGCATAGTGAATAGACGACAATGGCGAGGCGGCGGTACCACCATCATAACCAGAAATAGTTATCAAATCGGCATAGGCTTTGGCAACACCCGTGGCAATCGTACCAACCCCGGGACGTGATACTAGTTTAACTGATACCAGTGCGCTTGGATTAACTTGTTTTAAGTCAAAAATCAGCTGTGCTAAGTCTTCGATTGAGTAGATATCATGATGCGGTGGCGGTGAAATTAAGGTTACCCCTGGTACAGAGTAGCGTAACCGTGCAATCAAGCTATTTACTTTACCGCCTGGCAGCTGACCGCCCTCACCAGGTTTTGCGCCTTGGGCAATTTTAATTTGCATCACTTCTGCCGAGCGAAGATAGGCAGGCGTGACCCCAAAGCGACCTGAGGCAATTTGTTTAATTTTTGAGTTGCGAATAGTCCCATAACGCGCTGGGTCTTCCCCACCTTCACCTGAGTTTGAACGCCCGCCAATGGTATTCATGGCAGTGGCAATCGCTTCATGGGCTTCAGGTGACAAGGCACCAAGCGACATACCCGCTGAGTCAAAACGTTTTAGAATTTCTTCAATACCTTCTACCTCATCTACCAAAATAGATTGGCTCGTATCTAGCTGTAGCAAATCGCGCAAAGTAGCTACAGGGCGATGGTTAACGATATTGGCATATTCTTTATAGTTGCTATAATCCCCCGTTCGCACCGCTTTATGTAGGGCTTGAATAACGTCTGGGTTAAAGGCATGGTACTCTTTATTAAACACAAATTTGAGTAACCCACCTTGGTCAAGCGGTACGCGTTTACTAAAGGCATTATTGGCTAAAATTTGCTGATCTAATGCCAAATCTTCAAAGATAGCACCAGCGATACGACTTTCAACGCCCGTAAAGCATAGCTCAACCACCTCATCTGACAACCCCACCGCCTCAAATAACTGGGCACCGCGGTAAGAAGAAACCGTAGAAATCCCCATTTTTGACAAGATTTTTAGTAGACCTTTGTCCAAGCTTTTACGGAAATTATTTTTGGCATATAGCGGGTCGCCCAATAGGTCGCCTTTGTCCACCAAATCTGCAATGACGTTGTATGCCAAATACGGATAAACAGCGGTGGCACCAAAGCCCAATAACACTGCTAATTGGTGAGAATCACGCACCAGACCTGTTTCAATAATCAAGTTGGCATCAGCCCGCAAGCCGACATTGATTAAATGGTGATGAACCGCCCCTGTCACCATAATAGCATTAGCAGGCACCTTGCCTGGTGCAATGTTAAAATCAGAAAGCACAATGAGCACCTTGCCTGCGCGTACCGCCTGCTCAGTTTGCTGGCAAATTTGTTTAATCGCGGCATCTAAGGAAATTGCGGGGTCATAATTTAAATCAATGGTTTCAAGCTCAAATCCCACTTTTGAGATGTTTTTAAGCTGCAACATTTTGCTAGAAGACAGTACAGGCGAAGACAATACAATACGGTTGGCATGCTCAGGGGTTGGGTCAAACACATTTTTTTCTGTACCCAAACACGTCTCAAGCGACATGACAATGGCTTCACGCAACGGGTCAATGGGCGGGTTGGTGACTTGGGCAAACTGTTGACGGAAAAAGTCAGCCATGTGGCGCACTTGTTTGGACAACACTGCCATTGGGGTATCGTCACCCATTGAGCCTACGGCTTCTTGTCCATTTTCGGCAGACGGGCGGATAATCTCGGTACGCTCTTCATTGGTGATATGGAACATTTTTTGTAATGCCAATAAGTTATCACCCGTTTCGCGCTGCTCATACGCTTGTTCTTCAAGCGTCTCATCATCGCGTAAACGTACCGCATTTTCACGTAGCCATAACCGATAAGGATGCGCTTTTTTTAGCTGGCGACCAATAGCCTTGGTGTCCATAATATTACCTGTTTCGGTGTCAATCACCAGCATTTGACCCGGTCCCACACGGCCTTTGGCAATCACATCTTCAGGTTGGTAATCCCAAACGCCAATTTCTGAGGCAACGGTAATATAGCCGTTTTTGGTGGTTACCCAGCGCGAAGGACGCAAGCCATTACGATCTAGCATACACACCGCATGGCGACCATCTTGAATTACCAAACCTGCAGGACCGTCCCACGCTTCCATGTGCTGCGAATAAAACTCATAAAAGGCACGCAAATCCATGTCCATGGTATCGACATTTTGCCAAGCTGGCGGCACCAAGATAGATAATGCACGAAACAAGTCCATGCCGCCTGCCACTAACACTTCAAGCATGTTATCGAGGCTTGATGAGTCAGAGCCCACGCGGTTGACCAATGGCTGCAGCGCTTGTAATTCAGGAATTAAATCAGTGACAAATTTTGGGGTACGCGCCACTGCCCAGTCACGGTTGCCGTCAATGGTATTTAGCTCGCCATTGTGAGCAAGATAGCGAAACGGCTGCGCTAACGGCCATCTTGGTAGCGTGTTGGTAGAGAAACGTTGATGAAAAACCACGATATGTGACATCAAGCGCTCGTCTTGTAAATCCAAAAAAAATGCAGGCAAATCAGCCGGCATTACTAATCCTTTATAAACCACGACTTGAGAAGTCAATGAGGTCACATAAAATAAAGGATCATCTTTAAGTAAAATCTCTGCTTGACGCCGTGCCACAAACAGCTTACGGTTAAACGCGGCTTCATCCATATGAGCAGGGCAGTTGACCAAAATTTGCTTAAAGGCGGGCAAAGATTCGCGGGCAATATCCCCAACAATTCTAAGATCAACAGGCACATCTCGCCAGCCTGCTACCACAAGCCCTTGTGACTCAACCGCTTCGGTCAAGACGTTTTGGCTATGCTGCGCTTCTGTCTTATCGAGGCTGACAAAAACAGTGGCTACCGCAAAAATCTCGTTAAGGGTAAAACCATTATCAACGGCAATTTTTTTGAAAAAAGCCTTTGGTGTGGCAATTAATAAACCACAGCCATCACCTGTTTTGCCATCTGCTGCCACACCACCGCGGTGCGTCATGCAGCTTAGACTATGGATGGCGGTTTGCACCAGATCATGACTAGCTTCCCCATGGGTATGAGCAATCAAGCCAAACCCACAGTTGTCTTTGAATTCATCGGGTTGATAAAGATTATGCTGATCTGAATACTGATTTAAAGACATGAACGTGTTCCCTTAACAAGCGTTAGCAAAGAAATGGGCATATCATAGAACGTAAGAATTTTGCTATAGAATCATAAAAAAATGGAATAGATAAGCATTATGTATGTTATCTATATCTACCATAAGAATTCAAAATGACACCCTAGGCTATATTATCGAATCGAGGCAAAAAAATCTACTGTTATTTGCGGCAACCGCTTTTGGCATCTGGCTTAGCGCTCGTTGCCAGTTGATTTTTGTTTAATTAAATTTTCCATACTGTCGTTGGTCTTGCTAGTGCTGCCCTCTTTGGGTTTTGGCTTTTCTTTAGTCGCTGGTTTTTCTTCGGTGTTTTTTGTAGTCGTGGGTTTGGGCTTGGTAAGGTTACTTTGGTTCTCGTGGTTTATGGCATTGGCTTTTGATTCTGTACGTTCAGGTGCTGATTCGGTTGCTGCGCTTTTTTCAACCAAGATTTTGCCTTCTTGAATAGACAGCGTGTCTTGGCGGTCACTGGATTTTTCGATGCTCGGCTTGACCGTGTTTTGTTCAGTCTTGTTTTTTGTTGATTCTTGTGGCGTTTCTTTGGCTTTTGGGGCAGGTAATAATTTTGGGGTGGATTTTAATTGCACCTCGCGCGCCGCCGATTTGCCTGTATCGCGTAGCGGTGGGGCAATTTCGTACTCATCCATTTGTGGTAAATATAGTTTGAATTCTTCTGGAAAGGCGTTGACGTCTTTTGGTAGCCCAAAATTAATCAGTTTGGCAGCCCCTACCGCCTCTTGCACTGAACCAAAGGCGCCATAAGTAACCACAAAACGTTTTTGGTTATGCGTGTCGATAATGCGAAAATAGTTGAATTTATCGCGGTCGTCACGCCCGTTTAGGTAATCTGTCACCACTTCATGTTCAACAACATTCATCACTTGCACTGTCCATTTTCCCATATTGCTTTTGATAAAGCGGCTGTCTTTAAATTCTTTGGGATAATTGCGCATGTCGCGGATGACGGCATCAAATTTGATGGGTCTGACTTCTTTGTTAAGTTCAAGCGGCGTTTTGGTTAGTAACAGTGCCGTAGGGTCGGCGTTTAGAGGGTCTTCATTGGTTTGCTTATTAGTACTCTTGGCAGGTTTGACCGCAGACGCCACCCAAACCATAAAAGTCAAGGCACCTGCAATCGCTGCCAGAATTAGCCAAGTGGTCACTTTAAAAGCCCAAGAACGATAAAGCGTTGATAAAGAATACACCATAAGAAAACCTTGTCTAAACCTTGTTGAAGAGGTGAGAAAAATGAGCAGTTACGCGAGGATCGTTGATCACTAAAAAATACAAAACACATCAATCCAATTGATTGATGAGTGCCATGCCTAACCATTTATTGGGGGTTTAACACATCTGTCAATAACTGGGCAGGGTAGTCGGCAGTCAGCACCGCTTCGCCCAGCTGCTTTAATAATACCAACCGAATTTTACCTGACTTGACTTTTTTGTCATGCCCCATCAGGTCTAGTGCAGTTTGCACGGCTATTTTGGGTGGCTCGGTGGGTAATTTTGCCTGCAATATGAGTTTTTTGGCACGCTCAACGTCTTGCGACGTTAACCACCCTAATTGCTCAGATAGCGCCATGGCTTGCAACATACCTACCGCCACGGCTTCGCCATGTAGCCATGTGCCATAGCCTTCATGGGTTTCAATCACATGACCAAAGGTATGCCCAAAATTGAGTAATGCCCGCAGGTTGGCTTCAAACTCATCTTGCGCCACAATTTGGGCTTTGTGTTGACAAGACACCAATACCGCCTGGGCAAGCAAGTTGAGATCAAGGTTGGTTAACGCTTCCATGTGTTGCTCAAGCCAGCCCAAAAACTCGGTATCACCGATGAGTGCATATTTGATGACTTCTGCCAATCCTGCCGATAATTCTCGCGGTGGCAAAGTCAATAATGTGGTCATATCCGCTAGTACCAGCCGCGGCTGCCAAAATGCCCCAATCATGTTTTTACCCAAACGATGATTAATACCTGTTTTGCCGCCCACACTTGAATCCACTTGTGATAATAATGTGGTAGGAATTTGAATAAAATTAACCCCACGCATAAAACTTGCCGCGGCAAACCCGACCATATCCCCTATTACACCACCGCCTAGCGCAATTAAGGTACAGTCACGGTTAAAATGATGGCACATCAACTGCTCATAAATTTGATCAATGCTTTGCTGGTTTTTGTATTGTTCACCATCAGGCAGTATACAGGTGACAACAGTTTTGTTCTGTGGCAGCTGTGCTAATAAGGTGGAGAGGTATAGCGGCGCTACGGTCTCATTGGTCACCACCAACACTTGATGACCACTGATATAATCTGAGAAATCAAATGTTTCAATGAGTTTTTTACCAATAATAATGGGGTAATCATGTGAACGGGTATGGACAACTAACTCTCGATTCATGGTGTGATTCTCATCAGATAATTACCATGCTCACTCCCCATTGGTCAATCGGGTAAGCGAGATGGCATGCGCTTGGGTCAAGGGTGTAAGATAAAAATTTGGCAGTACCGTGCTGAATTTTTACCCATTCATTCGCTTTTTTCTGCCGTTAGTGTGGGCATATCATTAATATCATCAATTTTTTGCAATTTTGCCAAAATATCTTGAATCATTTTTTTTGGTGAAAAATGCCCTGTGACCACAGTAATATCTGCCAGTTGTTGGTAGATAGGGTCACGCTTTTCAAACAGGGCTTGCAACTTTTGTTTGGGGTTTTCGGTTTGTAGCAGTGGACGGTTTTTATCACGGCAAGTACGCTCATACTGTATGTCCACCTCAGCGCGCAAGTAGATAATAATACCGCGCTTTAGATAAGCATGATTTTCTAAGGTGGTAACGGCGCCGCCACCCGTTGCTAGTACTACTTGGTTCATTCGGGTTAATCTATCTAACACCCGCGATTCTCTTGCGCGAAAGCCTATTTCACCCTCTTTTTCAAAAATCCAACTGACACTTGCCCCCGATAACCGCTCGACTTCTTGGTCGGTATCATAAAAGTCAAATCCTAGTTGCTGTGCTAGCAACTTGCCAATGGTCGTTTTACCCGCACCCATGGGTCCAATCAGTATAATTAACGGGTTGTGCTGCTTACCATCCATAAAAAAACCACAAATCAATCTATAATATTTGGTAAAACATTATACGATGATTTGTGGTAATTCGCTATAACACTATTTTTTCTAAAAATACTGATCAGCGCGGCAAGGTTAATTAATACGCGCGCTATCGTTGACCAGTTTTGGTGTCACAAAAATCAATAGTTCTTGTTTGGTATTGTTTTTTGAGGTGCGTTTAAAAAAACGGTCAATGTAGGGCAAATCTCCCAAGAATGGTACCTTGGTGACGCTGTTACCCAAGGTGTTTTTAAAAACGCCACCTAATACCACGGTTTGTCCGTCATCGACCACCACGTTGGTTTTGATGGAGTCTTTAGAGATGGCGGTTGAGCCGTTAATAATAGTCGGAGAACCGTTTTCAATACTTAAGTCCATGCCAATACGCCCTTCTGGGGTGATATTGGGCGTAACTTCCAGACTTAACGCTGCTTCAATAAATGAGGTCGCTGTAGCACCGCTGGCACTGGCTTCTTGGTATGGTATTTGTGTGCCTGACATGATTTTGGCAGTTTGTTTGTCGGCAGTTAATACTTTTGGACTTGAAATAACTTCCCCTTTGTTGTCTGCTTGCATGGCGGACAGCTCTAAATCAAGCAATAAATCAGAGATACTAAGTAGTCCAAAGGCAATACTACCTGCTGCATTGGCAGCGCCTAAATTGACGTTGAGGTTATTTGGGGTAGTAATATTGTAAGTTGGGTAAGAGGTGGTTACACCGTTGACGGTGTTTGAGGTAATGGTGTATTTTTTGAGTTCATTCACTGTTTGTGCCGAACCACCCACCAGTAAGTTGCGGTTACTAGCCGCGCCTTGTGACAATATGCCCCATTTAACGCCAAGCTCTTTACTAAATGCATCACTGGCGCTAACGATACGCGCTTCAATCATGACTTGTTTGACGGGTATGTCGATTTTGGCAATGAGATCACGAATGTTGGTGATGGTTTCGGCGGTGTCTTTGACAATCAAGGTGTTGGTTCTATCGTCAATGGTAACGGTACCACGATCCGTGAGTAAGGTAGAGCCATTTGATGAGGCGCTGCCACTGTTACTTCTACCCGCTTCAATGAGGGTGCGAATGTCGGTGGCTTTGGCATAGTTGAGGCGGATATATTCTGTACGCAGTGGGTCTAAGACTTTTTTGTCTTGCTGTGCTTTAAGCTCGTCAGCTTCTTGCTTGGCAAGTTCTGCCGCAGGTGCAACCCAAATCACGTTGCCATTGACGCGTTTGTCCAAATTTTTACTTTTTAAAATGATATCTAAGGCTTGATCCCAAGGCACATTGATAAGGCGTAGAGTAATGCTGCCATTGACGCTGTCACTTGCCACGATGTTGGTATTGGTATGTTGACCTAGCACTTCAAGAATGGTTCTAACATTTACATCTTGAAATTCTAAGGACAAAGGCGCGCCGCTATAGCTGCGTTCTTCAATGGTGGGTTCTCTTAGTTTTTTGGGTGGGTCAATGTTAATATTAAGCTGGTTGCCTGTTTGAAAGGCTTTATATTCATAATCTGCACTCATGCCGATACGAATCACGCCATTTCTACCTTGGTTAGTCGCAATGATGTTTTTGACTAGCCCGTTACCCACACTAAGCTGTTTTTGTAGGCGACTTGGTATGGTAGCGCCTGTTAGACGTACTACGAGCTCGTCGCCCATACGCTGCACGTCTACGCCGATGCTGTCATTCACCAAGTTAATACTGACATTGCCGCCACCGTTTGAGGTGCCATTATAGTTAATGGCAGAGAGCCCATCGTAGTTATATTGCTGTACTACACTGGCGGCAGGGTTTAATAGGGGATTGACTTTAACTACCATGGTATCGCTAGGTGGTTTGACTGCACTGTTTTTGCTGACCACTGTAACGGGTGGTGGCGCTGCTACCACAGGTGGTACTTCACTCACCTCAACAGCTGCAGCAGGGGTTGGCAAGTTTGCTTGCATGGATACAACAAGGCGGTTGTTTACCATTCGGGTGCTAAAAGTTGCTTGGTCAGTAAGCGCGATAATCATACGCGTCATGTTGTCGTTGGTTAGGGTCGTTACATCTTTAATAAACCCCTGATTAAAGCGTTGCACTCTTGAGGGCATTTGGTTGCTGACGTTAGGAAAATCTAATACCAAACGCGTGGGTGAACTTAACTCATAAGCGGTGGGTGTCACTGCTGCAGTAGCAAAGTCAATATTTAATTCTGTCAATGCCGCCGTGGGTTGATTGACTGAAATTGTTTTGATGGTATCGGCAGCATAAAGACTGCTAGAAACTGAGATCGCAGCAACTGCTACCGCAAGCTTAGATGTTGAAGATCTGAATGGATAGGCGTTAAAATTCATTGAGTTATCCTTTATTCTTTTTAACTAACTGCGGCAACAATTGAGGTTGGTTTTTCCACAAATCCAACACGGCTGTCTGGCACGATTTCAATTAAGTTAATTTGAGTTGGGGTAATTTGGGCAATACGGCCATCATTCTTACCCATATAATTCCCCACTTTGACACTGGCGATACTGCCATCGGGTCGTTGAACCAAACCATAGACCTCGCCAGATTGTGATGCCATTGTGCCTTTATAAGTCAATTCATTGAGTTCAAATTGTTCTAGTGGCTCTTTGAGTCGGCTCATATCGGGTCTTACCCCTTGTATTTGCTTTTCTTGGGTGGCTTGCAGCATCAAACTTGGCGGCATAAATGGACTACGCAGCTGGGCGGCACTGTAACTAAATGCTTGCACCACTTCGGGGGTGGGTGGCGGTTTGACTGGTTGCGCAGATTGGTTGCGAATGTCTTGCATTTTTTTCTCTGCCAAGCCAACGCGGTCGGTACAACCTGATAGCCACAACACACTTGCAAAACAGACCATCAGCTGTGTTTTATTTCTTATCATCGTTAGCTCCATTTTGATCAGCCGATTTTGCTTTTTTCAAGTCTTCTTCAGACAACTCTTTTGAGCGATAAGTCTTCACATTCAGTATGATGTTGGTCTCTGGCAACCGATCTAGGCTAGGACTTGGGTTAGTTACTTCAAAATCATGCAGTGTAATAATTCGGGGCAACTTGGCTAAACCACTCAAAAAATCACCAAATTGATGATAATCACCCAGCGCTGCAATGCGAATGGGCTGCTCAATAAAAAATTCTTGAGATACTTCAGGCTCAACTTTAATGTCTTGAAATTTGACACCACTACCCACGCCCACCATGTTGATACCGTCCACCAAATCTGAGATTCGGGTATCTTTAGGTAGCTGGTTGAGTAGCTCTTTAAAATCTGATTGCATTTTGAGTACTTGCGCTTGGTATTCTTTTAGGTGGCGCGCTTTAGATTCTTTAACTTGATATTGCTCAAGTAACGTTGTCTGCTCGGACTCGGCAGAGGCAATTTCATCGCGCTTTGTGCTAATTGGGATAAACCAAGTCAATGCAGCAACCACCGCGACAATAAATAATAACACGGTAATTTTGACTGATACAGGCCAGGTACCGTAGTTGTTTTGGTCAAGTGATTTAAAGCTGTCTAAGAATTCTTTGACATCAAAGGATTTTTTTGCAGGTGTTTGGGTGGGCGACTTTGCAAGTTTGGGCTTACTAAAGGGTTTTGTTAATTTCACCATCTGTTACTCCTTAGTTGCACTGGCTGCAGATGCCGCTATATTTTGCTTGGGCGATGGCGTAGAGGCAGCGTTACTCGCCACTTGCGTTTGTTTGACGTGGGTGGTAACTTCAAAGGTGACGTAGTTTTCTTCAGGATAGGCAGGTTTTGGGTCAGTGCCATTTTCGGGGGTGTTCTGAGTAGGAGCGGCTTTGGGCACTTGATAGGCTACTGCATTTGGCTGCTGAATACTGACAACGGCTGATTTTTCTAACCACTGTGTCCCATCTAAACTACGAATAAAGCTAGAGATAATATTAGGATTATCAGCTTGACCCGTAAAAGTAATCACATCACCTTCTCGTTTCATGTTGGTGAGGTACATTTGCGCTGGAATAATGCGAGCAATGTCATCCCAAATTCTAACAGGAACAGGGCGACGCCCTTGCAAGTCTTGAATGACTTTCATGCGTGCAATAATGTCATCTCGCTGTTGTTCTAACGATTCTATTTCTTTTAATGCTTTATCTAGGTTAGTATTTTCTTGTTTGATACGTTCGTTTGCCAGTTGCTGATTTTCGAGGATATTTTTGTAGTAACTCCATCCAGCAAATGCCCCAAGTAATGACAAAAACAACACAGCAATAACTAAGGTGAGAAACTCACGGTTTTTTTGTTCACGTACTTCTTGACGCCAAGGCAGTAAATTAATTTTTGCCATTAATCAAAACTCCTTAACGCAAGTCCACAAGCCGCTAATAGACTAGGCGCGTCCATGATCAGCATTTCTGTGTTAATGTGGTTACTGATAGTCATGTTTGAAAACGCATTGGCAATACCAGTGCGTATGCCCAATTTTTGCTCTACCATACTGGCTAAACCTGGAATACTTGCCGTACCACCACCTAGCAAAATATGGTCTACTTGGTGGTTTTGACTGGCAGAAAAATAAAATTGCAATGAGCGGGTAATTTGCTGCACGATGGCATCTAAAAATGGGGTTAAAACCTCATAATGATAATCATCAGGCAGCGTCAGGTTACGTTTGTTGATCATCGCTTCTTCGTAGGTCAAGCCATAGCGACTTTGAATGCTTTCGGTCAACTGCGCGCCACCAAAAAGCTGCTCACGACTATAAACAAAATCACCGTCTTTTGCCACATAAAGCGTGGTTTGGCTATGACCGATATCGATGAGCGCCACATGCTCAGGTTGACTTGGTAAGCTATCGACAATTAGTTGAAAGGCCCGTTCAACTGCATAAGACTCGACATCCACAATCTTGGTATCTAACCCTGCTAAAGCTGCCACATCAACACGCTGCTCAACATTTTCTGAGCGTGAAGCAACTAGCAAAACCTTGGACATGCCTGGCGTAGTAGAGGGCTCTAATATTTCAAAATCTAAATTGACTTCTGATAAGGGATAAGGAATGTATTGATCAGCATCTAGACGGATTCTAGATTCCCGCTCTACTTCCGTCATCTCGGTATCCATTTCTATAATTTTGCTAATCACAGAAGACCCTGACACCGCGGTTGCAATATTTTTGGTAGAAAATCCTTGGCGTTTATTCAATCGTGAAAGGGCATCACTTACCGCTTCTATATCAATGATATTTTTATCTACCACTACCCCCCTAGGCAGCGGCTCTATACCATAATTCTTTAAATGAAATAAGCCTTGTTGTCTAGTTATTTCAGCCATCTTAATGGCGGTCGTGGTAATGTCAATGCCCACAACTTGCTTGTTGTTTTTTGTAAATAACCTCACAAGATTGTTCCTTATTAACCCAAAACAGTAACATAATTTTTTACCTAGATACAATACTCGAGAAGTTCAAGTTATTCAACCATTTGTTCGGTGTTATTTGGATTAGCTGCTAAAAACTATAGGATAGCGACTAGATTTTTCTACAGTCCATACAAAAATTTAGGTATAATAAAGCTTTATTTTGCTTTGAGCTAATGATTTTTATGGCCCAGTCAACTGCAGCATCATTTACTTGGATGCGATTTTTGCTAAATTTATGTATTGCAATTCTCGCTTTTATTTTTATCTTAGTGTTGGCTTTCCCTATCGGTTTTTATGGGATGGCAATGTATATTGCACCAAGTTTGCCAAGTTTAGATGAATTAAAACAGGCTAAACTTGCGATGCCGCTACAGATTTATACCAAAGATAATCAGTTGGTGGGTCAGTATGGTAATACGATGTCACTGCCTGTGACCTATGAGCAAATACCCAAAAATATGGTCAATGCTTTTTTAGCTGCCGAAGACTCGGCTTTTTTTCAACATAGCGGTATTAGTGTTAAAGGGATTGGGCGAGCCCTAACCGAGGCAGTTAGTGATGAAGACACCCAAACAGGTGGCTCCACGATCACCCAGCAGGTTGCAAAAAACTATTTTTTATCATCTGAACGCACCATTAACCGTAAGCTCACCGAGCTATTTTTGGCACGTAAAATTGAAGAAAAATTGTCCAAAAAAGAAATTTTAACCCTGTACGTTAATAAAATTTATTTGGGTCAAGGGGCATACGGTGTCAAAGCCGCTGCCAAGCAGTATTATAGCAAATCCTTAAATAATCTTACCATCGCTGAAATGGCGATGATCGCAGGACTGCCCAAAGCCCCTTCAAAATACAACCCCGTTGCCAATCCTGAACGTGCCGTAGAACGCCGCAACTGGATTTTGGGACAAATGCTAAAAAATGGCGCCATTACCCAAGCACAACATGATGAAGCAGTAGCAGCACCCATTGGTTTGCACCTATACCAAGCCAAACTGGATATGAACCTCCCCTATCTTGCAGAAATGACGCGCGCGGCGCTGGTACAACAATATGGTGATAAAGTAGTAGATTCAGGTTGGCGAGTCAAATTAACCGTCGATAGCCACGCGCAACAAACTGCTGAAAACGCTATCAAACGCGGACTTTTTGCCTATGATCGCCGCCACGGTTGGCGGGGTGCTACCGCGAATACCAAAGATAAAGAAAAACCTGCAAAACTTGCCAATTTTCCTGTTATGAGTTCATTTTACCCCGTCGAGGTTACCAAGGTATATGCTGGCAATGGTTTTGATGCAGTAATGCAAGACGGCAGTAAAATATCGGTACCATGGTCTGGCATGCGCTGGGCTACGCTGCACTACCGCAACCCCAACTCGGCTTATATGTCAAACAATATCGTCAATAATCATGATATTGTATATGTGACTGCCAATGCAGACAAGACTAGCTGGAGTTTGGTACAAATTCCCGCGGTTGAAGGTAGCTTGGTGGCACTAGAACCCGATACAGGGGCATTATTGGCAGTGGTGGGCGGTTTTGACTTTAATAAAAGCAAATTTAACCGCGCATTACAAGGTTATCGCCAGCCAGGTTCTACGATCAAGCCATTGGTATATACCACAGCTCTAGAAAAAGGCTTTAGTCCTGACACCATGATTTCAGATGGGCCTTTAACCGTTGGTTCATGGGTTCCCAAAAACTCAGATGGGCGTAATCTAGGTATGATTCCGCTTCGTAAAGGACTATATTTATCTAGAAACTTGGTTTCAATTCGTGTACTGCGCTCGGCAGGTATTTCTGATACGCGTGAACTGCTCAATGAATTTGGTCTAGAAAAAGAACGCATGCCAAACACCCTATCATTGGCACTCGGTTCAGGCGAGGCAACGCCTTTACAAATGGCAACAGGTTATGCCACTTTTGCTAATGGCGGACATCGTATACAGCCCTATTTTATTGAACAAATTTTTGATTACTCAGGTAAACTTCATTATCAAGCCAATCCAAAACAAGCCTGTGCTGTCTGCTTTAATAATGACTTGACCAAAACCAATGAGCAAAATCTAAAAGCCTTTAAAGCTCACCAAGATGCCCTACAAAAAGGGCATATTGGCACCGATATGGCGGCTAATAAAACTGCCAACACAGCCAATTTACTTGATGATGATCCCATGGCAAAAGAAGATAGCAACGCTAGCGAACTTGCCACAGAAACCCAAAAAACCCCTGAAGAACTTGCCCTAGAAAAAAGCACCAAACAGATGCTAGCCAGACAAGCAAGCCTAGAAGCCGCACTCTATGATGCAGGGCCTGATACCGATAAGCTCAAGCCCGCCGCGATGCAATATGTAGCAGCCCAGCAAGCACCACGTATTATTTCATCTAATGTTGCCTTCCAAATGGCAAACATACTACGCGATGTGATTCAGCGCGGTACAGCAGTCAAGGCACGTGCTTTGGGTCGGTCTGATGTAGGCGGCAAGACAGGTACCACCAATGAGGCAAAAGATGCTTGGTTTGCTGGTATTCACCCCAAAATCGTCACTACAGTTTGGGTGGGTTTTGATCAGCCGCTTGGCATGGGCAGACGTGAATTTGGTGGGGTCGCCGCACTGCCAATTTGGCTGGATTTTACTTCCAAAATTCTTAAAGATCAGCCTATCCAATGGGTTTCTGTCAATAATCGCGCCAAGTCCAAAAAACAAGAACAAGAAACCATTGAGCTTACCGACAATGGCTCTCGGCGCGTTGATAGTAAAGGCAATGAAATCGCTGATAGTAAACCCCCACAAGCTGTCACCCAAAAGCGTCCAGAAGAGCAAATGACTACTGATCCAACAGGGGCAAGTGTGGCAAATATTAACTACTCGCAGCTAAATGCAAACCGCCCTGTGAATTAAAAAAAATGCATTACTCTAGCCAGCAACCCTAGCAAAAAGCACGATAAATTATTATCGTGCTTTTTTATTTTAGCTTGTTAAGGTAATTTTACTTTAGGGATAGGCGTTAGGAGTAGTCCGCTAAAATTCAATCATACCTTCGCGCAAACTGTCAATAATCTCGACTAAGTCTAAGCGCCACTGACGAATCATATCCACTGACACGCCCAAGCCTTGAGGGGCTGCCATGATGTCAATAATCGGTAGCTTTTGGTGGTGATTAGTGCTGTTTTCTATAGCGTGCGGTACAGGTTTATACAATATCTGTTGCCACGCTGTTTCTATATCTGCTAGAAAATCTGTCTGTAGCAATTGACTAAGGCGTAACACTTCAGGTGATATTTGGGTTTTTGCATCAAGTGCTTGACTAATCGATAACAGGCTTGGATTGGGCATGGTTAAATTGTAATATCTTGCCACTTCCTGTAAAAAAGCCACATAGCCACCGTATAAGTGCATCATAGCACTTTCTATATGGGCATCTTGTAGCTGTCCTATGGGGGTTTTCTCCGCTAGTTGGCAATAAATACGACAAAAATAGAATTTTTGATTGGTTCTGTCGGCTTGATAACGTGCTACCCGATTTGCCATAACGCTTCCTTATTTTTTGATGAAAAAAAAGGTCAGTTGCAAGCACCGACCTTTTTATGACATTACACCATTATTTTACATCTTGGCTATTAAATTCTTCTGCAAACTTGTCTTCAAACGACATGGTAGCAGCGGGCTCCATGTTATCTGTAAACAAGGTATCCAACGCTTCTAGATGTTGGTCATTCTTATCGGCGGCCATGTTTTTGCTGCCTTCTTGGCGCTGTGCATGGTACGCTAAACCTGTACCTGACGGTACAAGCCGCCCTACGACCACGTTTTCTTTTAGACCGCGCAAGTCATCAATCTTTCCTGTGACGGCGGCGGCGGTAAGGACACGCGTGGTTTCTTGGAATGAAGCGGCTGAAATAAAGCTTTCAGTTGCCAGCGATGCCTTAGTGATACCCAGCAATAAACGGTCAAATTTGACAGAGAACTTATTGTCTTCATCCAGTTTTTTGTTAAGTGCAGTGATATCAGCGTATTCAGCTTGGTCACCTTTAAAGTAGCTAGAGTCGCCACCATCAGTGATTTCTACTTTACGCAGCATTTGGCGAATAATGACTTCAATGTGCTTGTCATTGATTTTTACCCCTTGTAAGCGGTAAACGTCTTGGACTTCATTTACAATGTAGTTGGCAAGCTCAGTTTCACCTTTGAGGCGTAGGATGTCATGGGGGTTTTGTGGACCATCGGCAATCACCTCACCGCGCTCCACGCGCTCACCTTCAAACACGTTGATTTGACGCCATTTTGGAATCAGCTCTTCATGTACCTCGCCATCATCATTGGTAATGATAAAGCGGTTTTTACCTTTGGTGTCTTTACCAAAGCTCACGGTACCACTCATCTCAGCCATGATAGCGTGGTCTTTTGGACGACGCGCTTCAAACAAGTCTGCCACACGTGGCAAACCACCCGTAATATCTTTGGTACCCGATGACTCTTGGGGTACACGACCCAAGATAGAACCTGTGGTTACGTCATCGCCTTCACGCACGCGAATGATGGTTTGCTGGGGTAAGAAATACACCACTTCTTTACCATCAACTGTATCAAGGATGATTGCTGGACGTAGGTCCTTGCCGCTACTTGGACGGTCTTTGGTGGCAAGAATTTCGTATGAGCTCATGCCCGTTGCTTCATCAATCTTCATGGTGGCGGTTAGACCATCGGTGATATCGCTAAAGCGTGCTTTACCTGAGACCTCGGTAATGATTGGATGGGTGTGCGGATCCCATTTGGCAATCACTTGACCTGGGGTTACCTCGGCGCTGTCTGCTACCAAAATAGATGAACCGTAAGGCACTTTGTAACGCTCGCGCTCACGTCCTAATTCATCAGTGATGCTGATTTCGGCAGAACGTGATACCACAACCAAGTGACCTTCAATATGGCTCACGGATTTTAGGTTTTGGAAGCGAACAGTGCCGCCTTTATTGACCTGAATGCTGTTTTCAACCGCTGCTGCACTGGCTGCACCACCCACGTGGAAGGTACGCATGGTCAGCTGGGTGCCTGGCTCACCGATGGATTGTGCTGCCATTACCCCGACAGACTCACCGATGTTAACACGGTGACCACGAGCAAGGTCACGGCCATAACACTGCGCACAGACGCCATGAGCGACTTCACAGGTGATAACAGAGCGTACCCAAACTTCGTCAATACCATGTTCATCCAGCACTTTGACCCAATGCTCATCAAGCAACGTACCTGCAGGGATGACCACTTCAGCCGTTTTGTTGGATACCACTTCTTTAGCGGTCACCCGTCCTAGTACGCGGTCAGCTAGTTGCTCAATGATTTCACCACCTTCAATGTGTGGCTTCATCAAGATGCCTTTTTCGGTACCACAATCAGGTTGGGTGATGACCAAATCTTGTGCCACGTCCACCAAACGGCGGGTCAAGTAACCTGAGTTTGCGGTTTTAAGTGCGGTATCGGCAAGACCTTTACGCGCCCCGTGGGTTGAGATAAAGTACTGTAATACGCTTAAGCCTTCACGGAAGTTGGCTTTAATTGGCGTCTCAATGATTGAGCCGTCTGGTTTTGCCATCAAACCACGCATACCTGCAAGCTGACGAATCTGAGCGGCACTACCACGCGCCCCTGAGTCAGACATGATATAAATTGAGTTGAACGATTTTTCTTTTTCTTCAACGCCTTCGCTATTAATCACGGTATCTTGTGATAGGTTGTCCATCATCGCTTTGGCAATTTGGTCATTGGTACGCGACCAAATATCAATAACTTTGTTGTAGCGTTCGCCTTGGGTCACAAAACCTTGTTCAAATTGGCTTTCAATCTCACGTACTTCAGCATCGGCAGCGGCGATGATGGCGTCTTTGGTAGGTGGAATGAGCATGTCTTCCATACCAATTGACACACCCGACAAGGTGGCTTGGGCAAACCCAAGATACATCAATTGGTCAGCAAACATGACACTGTCTTTGACGCCCATTTTGCGATAACAAGAGTTGATTAAGCGTGAGATGTTCTTTTTGCTCATCTCTTTGTTAACTTCATCAAAACTCATGCCTTTTGGCGTGATATTCCAAATCAAGCAGCGACCTGCTACGGTATCGACCATTTTATTGACAGCGGTGGCGTTGCCTTCGTCATCATAGCTGGTTTCATCAATACGTACTTTAATTTTGGCATTGACGCTTAAGTCATTGGTGCCAAGCGCACGGTACACTTCTTTGACGTTTGAGAACGTCATGCCTTCGCCTTTGGCATTGATATGTGAGCGGCTGATATAGTAAAGACCCAAGACCACGTCTTGTGACGGGGTGATGATTGGCTCACCATTGGCAGGTGACAAAATGTTGTTGGTTGACATCATCAGTGCACGCGCTTCCAGCTGGGCTTCTAGCGTGAGCGGTACGTGTACTGCCATTTGGTCACCGTCAAAGTCGGCATTGAATGCGCTACAGACCAGTGGGTGCAGCTGGATGGCTTTACCTTCAATCAATACTGGTTCAAACGCCTGTAAACCCAAACGGTGCAGGGTTGGTGCACGGTTCAACAATACTGGGTGTTCACGAATGACGCTGGCAAGCATGTCCCAAACGGCAGGCTCTTCACGCTCGACCATTTTTTTGGCGGCTTTGATGGTGGTGGCAATGCCATTTTGTAGTAATTTGGCATAAGTAAACGGCTTAAATAGCTCAAGTGCCATTTTCTTTGGTAGACCACATTGGTGTAGGCGCAGGTATGGACCTACGGTAATAACCGAACGACCTGAGTAGTCAACCCGTTTACCGAGTAAGTTTTGACGGAAACGACCTTGTTTACCTTTAATCATATCGGCTAATGATTTTAGGGGGCGTTTGTTGCTACCTGTAATAGCACGGCCGCGGCGACCGTTGTCAAGTAGCGCATCCACTGACTCTTGCAGCATCCGTTTTTCGTTACGCACGATGATGTCAGGCGCGTTTAGCTCTAACAAGCGTTTTAGACGGTTGTTACGGTTGATAACGCGGCGATACAAGTCATTTAAGTCTGATGTCGCAAAACGGCCCCCTTCTAGGGGTACCAGTGGGCGCAAGTCGGGTGGTAGCACTGGCAATACCGTCATGACCATCCATTCAGGCTTATTGTTGGAATCGCGGAATGATTCCAGCAATTTTAGGCGTTTTGACATTTTTTTGAGTTTGGTTTCTGAGCCTGTGTTCGGAATTTCTTCACGAAGTTGGTCAATTTCCAAATCCACATCAATATCACGTAGCAAGTCTTGAACCGCTTCTGCACCCATTTTTGCGCTAAATTCGTCACCAAATTCTTCTAACGCTTTAAAATAATCTTCGTCATCCAGCAGTTGGTACTTTTCAAGGCTGGTTAGCCCTGGGTCAGTGACCACATAGCTTTCAAAATACAGTACGCGCTCGATATCCCGTAAGGTCATGTCAAGTAATAGACCGATACGGCTAGGCAGGGATTTTAAGAACCAAATATGGGCAACGGGGCTGGCAAGTTCAATGTGACCCATGCGCTCACGGCGCACTTTGGCAGCGGTGACTTCTACGCCACATTTTTCACAAATCACGCCTTGGAACTTACGGCGTTTGTATTTACCACACAGACATTCGTAGTCTTTGACAGGTCCAAAGATTTTGGCACAAAAAAGACCATCACGTTCTGGTTTGAAGGTACGGTAGTTGATGGTTTCAGGCTTTTTTACTTCCCCGTGTGACCATGACTTGATGGTATCAGGTGAGGCAAGAGAGATTTGAATGCTGTCGAACTCTTGGTTAGCAGAGTCGGCAGGGCTTTTCATGATGTCTAATAAGTCTTTCAAACTGCTTCTCCATCGATTAAATTGCTTGTCTATCACGACTGATTAGGCAGATAGACGGGCAATTTAAGGTTAATTTTTATTCATTTGTCATGCGCAAGATGACGTTTGCAACTACAGCGGTGTTTTGCAAGGCAGGTTTAAAGGATGGCGGTCTTTGTTTGGTAGCCATCCTTTAAACTCACGCTTTAGTTTTTGCTTTTGCTATGGTCTTTTAACTCAATATTGATACCCAATGATTTAATCTCTTTGGTCAATACGTTAAATGACTCTGGCATACCTGCTGACATGTTTTGCTCACCGTCCACGATGTTTTTGTACATACGGGTACGACCTTCAACGTCATCAGATTTCACGGTTAGCATTTCTTGGAGCGTGTACGCTGCGCCGTAGGCTTCAAGTGCCCATACTTCCATCTCACCAAAACGCTGACCACCAAACTGGGCTTTACCGCCCAATGGCTGCTGCGTGACCAACGAGTAAGAACCTGTTGAACGCGCGTGCATTTTGTCATCAACCAAGTGGTTGAGTTTGAGCATGTACATATAGCCTACAGTTACAGGACGGTCAAATTGTTGACCCGTACGACCATCAAACAATACCTGTTGACCCGATGTTGGCATACCTGCCAATTCTAGTAACCCTTTGATTTGCTGCTCTTTGGCACCGTCAAATACGGCAGTCCCCATCGGTACGCCTGCGCGTAGATTTTTTGACATGGTAATGATTTCGTCATCACTGATGCTGTCTAAATCCACTTGCTCGCCGCCAATTTGGTTATAAATCTTATCCAAAAAGTCGCGTAATTCTGCTACAGCGGCTTGCTGTTTGAGCATTTCATCAATCTTGATGCCCAAGCCACGCGCCGCGCCGCCCAAGTGGGTTTCTAGAATCTGACCCACGTTCATCCGCGATGGTACACCCAGTGGGTTTAGCACCACGTCAACAGGGTTGCCGTTTTCGTCATAAGGCATGTCTTCAATCGGCATAATACGTGATACCACACCTTTGTTACCGTGACGACCTGCCATTTTATCCCCTGGCTGGATACGGCGTTTCACTGCCAAATACACTTTCACGATTTTTTGTACGCCATGCGTCAAGTCATCGCCTGCAGTGAGTTTGCGTTTTTTCTCGGTGAATTTTTCGTCGATATCTTTTTGCTTATCGGTCAGGAAGTCCGCGATTTGGATCAAACGCTCTGCAGTGTCTTCTTGGGTTGGCTGAATGTCTAACAGCGTTTCAAGGGACATATCTGTCAATATCGCATCTGTGAGTACGGTGCCTGATTTTAAGCCTGCACCACCACTCACTGTCTGTCCATTTAACAATGAAATAATACGTCCACGAGCGGCATTTTCAAAAATGCGTAGCTCTTCTTTTAAGTCTTTGCGGTAACTATCTAGCTGAGCTTTTTCAATCGCTTGGGCACGGCTGTCTTTTTCAACCCCATCACGGGTAAAGACTTGCACGTCAATGACCGTTCCTTTAGTGCTTGATGGCACACGCAGTGAAGTGTCTTTGACATCCGCCGCTTTTTCACCAAAGATAGCGCGTAATAGCTTCTCTTCAGGCGTGAGCTGGGTTTCACCTTTCGGGGTGACTTTACCGACCAAAATATCACCGCCTTGTACTTCTGCGCCGATATAGACAATACCTGCTTCATCAAGGTTGGCAAGCGCCGCTTCACCCACGTTTGGAATATCGCCTGTGATTTCTTCGGTACCGAGTTTGGTATCACGTGCCACACAAGTTAATTCTTGGATGTGAATGGTGGTAAAACGGTCTTCTTTGACCACACGCTCTGATAATAAAATTGAGTCTTCAAAGTTGTAACCGTTCCAAGGCATGAACGCCACACGCATATTTTGACCCAGAGCAAGTTCACCTAAGTCAGTCGATGGGCCGTCTGCCAAGATATCACCGCGCGCAATCACATCGCCTTGATTGACGATGATACGCTGGTTGATACAGGTGTTTTGGTTAGAGCGGGTATATTTGATAAGGTTATAAATATCAATACCTGCTTCACCTGCCTGCATTTCGCTTTCATTGACTTTGACCACCACACGGCTGGCATCAACGTCCATAATCACACCGCCACGTTTTGCGGTCACACACACACCTGAGTCACGTGCCACGTGACGCTCCATGCCTGTACCGACCAAAGGCTTATCAGAGCGCAAGGTTGGCACCGCTTGGCGCTGCATGTTTGAACCCATCAAAGCGCGGTTGGCGTCATCGTGTTCTAAGAATGGGATAAGGCTTGCTGCAACCGACACCACCTGACGAGGTGAGACATCCATGTGGGTAACTTTCTCTGGTGCCATACGCACAAAGTCGCCATAGCTACGCACAGATACATAGTCTTCCGTCAGCTGACCGTTGTCATCGATCGGTGAATCCGCTTGGGCAATCACGGTACCTACTTCTTCAATCGCCGATAAATACTCAATCTCTTCGGTGACCTTGCCATCCACAACTTTACGATAAGGGGTCTCTAAAAAGCCAAATTCGTTGGTTTTGGCATACACTGCCAGTGAGTTAATCAAACCAATATTTGGGCCCTCAGGGGTTTCAATCGGACACACACGACCATAGTGAGTTTGGTGTACGTCACGTACTTCAAAACCTGCACGTTCACGGGTCAAACCGCCTGGACCTAGCGCAGATACACGGCGCTTGTGGGTGATTTCTGACAATGGGTTATTTTGGTCCATAAATTGTGACAATTGTGATGAACCAAAGAACTCTTTAATGGCAGCCGCCACAGGTTTTGAATTAATCAAATCTTGCGGTGACAAATTATCAGTCTCTGCAGCGCTTAAACGCTCTTTAACCGCACGCTCGACACGTACAAGACCTACACGGAATTGGTTTTCAGTCATCTCACCCACTGAGCGGACACGGCGGTTACCCAAGTGGTCAATATCATCAACCACGCCGCGACCGTCGCGAATTTCAACCAACATTTTTAGTACATCAATGATGTCATCATTGGTTAAAACGCTGCGCTCACGCTGCACTTCAGGGTCATTGGTAGGCTCATATACGCGACCCAAGCGGCGGTTGAACTTCATGCGACCCACATTTGACAAGTCATAGCGGTCAGCATTAAAGAACATTGATTCAAATAATTTTTCTGCGGTTTCTAAAGTAGGTGGCTCGCCTGGGCGCATCACTTTATAGATTTCAATCAACGCCTCTTCGCGGCTCATGGCGGTGTCAGCACGCAAGGTATCTGCAATATAAGAACCATGATCAATATCATTGGTAAATAAAATCGCAAATTCAGCCACATTGTGATTGCTAATTTTTACCAAAGTTTCGTGGTCAAGTAACTGATTGGCACGTGCGATAACTTCATCATCTACCACGATATCTTGCGCCAAAATACGCTCGTAAAGATACTCATCAGGCACAGGCAACTTGGTCATACCTGCTTGTTCAATTTTGCGAATCGCACGCGCGTTAATGCGTTTACCTTGCTCAACGATTACCTCACCCTCAGGTGAACTAATCTCAAACTGTGCCATTTCACCGCGCAAACGGTCAGTGACCAAATCAATTTCAAACTGCTCATCACCCTTATATACATGCGTTTTTTCATAGAATGCATCTAAGATTTGTTGAGTGTTCATACCAATGGCGTGCAGAATTACCGTTGCTAATAATTTACGGCGGCGGTCAATACGGGCAAACACCAAGTCTTTGGCATCAAACTCAAAATCCAACCAAGAGCCACGGTAAGGGATAATACGTGCGTTGTACAGCACTTTACCGCTTGAATGTGATTTACCTTTGTCATGGTCAAAGAATACCCCAGGTGAACGATGCAGCTGCGATACAATCACACGCTCAGTACCATTAATCACAAAGGTACCATTTTCAGTCATGAGGGGAATTTCACCCATATACACGCTTTGTTCACGGATGTCTTTGATGGCCGCTTTGGCATCTTTGTCTTTGACATCTTTGTCTTTAATAACCAAGCGAATTTTGACACGCAGCGGTGCAGCATAGGTTGATCCACGCAGAATACACTCTCGTACATCAAATTCTGGTGTACCTAGATAATACTCGACAAATTGCAATTCGGCATTACCCGTGTGGCTTTCAATAGGGAAAATCGAATTAAAAGCCGCTTGCAAACCAATGTTTTCCCGACCTTTTGGCTTTTTATTTTCCTGCAAAAATTGCTCATACGAGTCCACTTGGATTGCCAATAAATATGGCACATCCATAACGGTGGGCAACTTTGCAAAACTTTTACGAATGCGTTTTTTTTCTGTATACGAGTATGCCATTAAAAGTCCTTAAACATTCAAAGCGTTAATGCCTACCCATGCGTTAAGCTGAAGACAAAACAAGTTAGCGGATTTCCAAGTATAAAAAGCTGTCTTGGAAAAAATTAACAATTGCATTCATATTAACGATGGAATCTAATTTAAAAAGATTTGATGAGGAATCACCAAATAAAACATCACTTCCTGATGGAATGAATAACTGCTGGTCTGAAAAATCTGCTACCACGATCACGCGGATTTTTCTGTGAGTAATCGTTTACCTTTCTGTACAAAACCATCTTCAACAGACTAAAACCTTAGATACGACAAAAGGCCAAACACCCAAGGGGTATTTAGCTGTACTTATATTACGCATTACTAGACTTACTTACTTGCCTGGAACAATCCGGTCCTTGGTGCGTGTGCCATCTTATACAAACTATCAGACACGAAAGGTCAAGAAGACGATTATAAATAAAAAAAGCCATAATTGCAATAAGCAAAGATGGCTTTTTGAAACTTAGTAAGAAATCTAGTTCCTAGAATTATTTCAATTCTACAGAGGCACCAGCTTCTTCTAATTTTTTCTTCAATTCTTCAGCTTCAGCTTTAGCTACGCCTTCTTTAACAGTTTGTGGTGCGCCTTCAACTAAGTCTTTTGCTTCTTTCAAGCCAAGACCAGTGATTTCACGTACCGCTTTAATTACCGCTACTTTTTTGTCGCCAGCGCCAGTCAAGACTACGTTGAAGTCGTCTTTTTCTTCAGCAGCAGGTGCATCACCGCCAGCGGCAGCAGGTGCAGCTAGTGCAGCGGCTGATACGCCAAATTTTTCTTCCATTGCAGCGATAAGGTCTACAATTTCCATTACGGTTTTTTCAGCGATTGCATCAAGAATTTCTTGGTTAGTTAATGCCATGATAATATTTCCTAAATAAGTGAATTTGTTTTAAAACACATCAAGCTACGCAGCTGTGATAACAATGACCCCATAGGTCAATGGTATTAAGCAGCTTCGCCTTCTTGCATTTTGTCGCGTAATGCTGCCAAAGTACGAGCCAATTTGCCTGCAGCGGCTTCTTTCATCGTACCCATTAGGCGCGCAATTGCTTCGTCGTAAGTTGGTAAGCTTGCTAAACGATCAATGTCTTGTGCAGAGATAAACTCGCCTTCAAAAGCCGCACCTTTAATTTCAAACTTATCATTTGCTTTTGCAAAGTCTTTGAACAAACGTGCCGCAGCACCTGGATGTTCATGTGAGAACGCGATAAGTGTTGGACCAACAAATACGTCATTTAATACGGTGTAGCTAGTGTCTTCTAACGCACGGCGTAATAATGTATTACGCACAATACGCACTTCAACACCTGCTGCACGAGCATCTTTACGTAGTTGGGTCATTTTACTTACTGTCACACCACGAGCGTCGGCAACAACAGCAGAAAGGGCACCTTTGGCAGATTCACTTACTTCAGCAACAATCGCTTGTTTATCTTGAAGATTTAATGCCATGGGTTGTCTCCATATTATTAATGATAAATTATCATTAATAAACCTAGTTTAAATAATAGGTGGTAAAAACCCCCTATTACTACTCCAATACGGCGCCTATTAATGGCACTCCGTCTGCGTAGGCTGTATGATATTTTTCAATGAACACACAATTAAACTAACACTTAGAACCTACGGTCTTAGACAGCACAACCCGTTTGTGCTGAACTAAATTTACAAATAATGATACACCATTTAACTATTAAGCATTGCGGTATGGTACTGGATCTAATGCGATGCCAGGACCCATGGTGCTTGATAGGGTGATTTTTTTGATATAAATACCTTTTGAGGTCGCAGGTTTTGCTTTTTTCAAATCGGCAATCAAGGCTGATGCATTGACTTCGATTTGTTCAGCGCTAAAGCCTACTTGACCAATTGTGGTATGGATGATACCTGCTTTGTCAACACGGTAAGTTGCTTGACCTGCTTTGGTGTTTTTCACCGCTTCAGCAACGTTTGGTGTAACTGTACCGACTTTAGGGTTTGGCATCAAGCCACGTGGTCCTAAAATTGTACCTAACTGACCGACAACGCGCATCGCATCTGGAGAAGCAATGACTACGTCAAAGTCCATATTACCCGCTTTGATGCTCTCAGCTAGGTCTTCAAAACCTACGATATCAGCACCCGCTTCTTTTGCCGCTTCTGCAGCAGCACCTTGAGCAAACACGGCAACACGTTTGGTTTTACCCGTACCTGATGGTAGATTGGTTGCACCACGTACCACTTGGTCTGATTTACGTGGGTCAACGCCTAGATTGATAGCGATGTCAATTGATTCTTTAAACTTAGCAGGTGGTAATTTGTTTAAAATTTCCACAGCTTCAGTCAAACTGTATAGTTTATTGGCATCAAAGCTTTCTACAATTGCTTTTTGACGTTTTGTTAGTTTAGCCATTTACACGCCCTCCACGTCAATACCCATTGAGCGTGCAGTACCTGCTAGGGTGCGAACTGCGGCTTCAAGGTCAGCTGCGGTTAATTCAGCTGTTTTGGTATTTGCAATTTCTTCTAATTGTGCACGGTTGACTTTACCGACTTTGGTTTTGTTCGGTACGCCAGAACCTTTTGCAGCGCCTGCCGCTTTACGAATCAAGAATGCAGCAGGTGGTGACTTCATAATGAAGGTAAATGATTTGTCGTTGTAAACAGTGATTTCAACTGGAACAGGTAGACCTGGCTCCATGCTAGAAGTAGCCGCGTTGAATTCTTTACAGAACGCCATAATGTTCACACCTTTTTGACCCAATGCTGGACCAATAGGTGGTGATGGATTTGCTTTGCCAGCTGGCACTTGCAGTTTGATGTAACCATCAATCTTTTTAGCCATGATAGACTCCTATTATGGGTGATAGCGCTAACGATGAAGCTAGCTCCCCGTGATAAGTACAAACCAAGCGTAATTTTTTGGTTTGCGAATAAAGTACGCTATTATAGCGATATTTTTACCGAGGTAAAGTAAAAACGTCACTTTTTACAATTTTTTAGTGACGTCTGTATGCGTTGTTTAGTTGATTTTTTCTACTTGCTTAAATTCTAACTCTACGGGCGTTGGGCGGTTGAACACGTTGACCGTTAGCTGCAAGCGTGATTTTTCATAGTCCACTTTTTCAACCAAGCCTCTAAACTCAGTAAAGGGCCCGTCAATCACTAACACTTCTTCACCAGGCTCAAATAATGTTTTTGGCCGTGGTTTGTTTTCGTTGGTGCTCAAGCGATTTAAGATAGTGTCCGCTTCTTTTGGTGTGATAGGTGCGGGATTTTCTGGTGTACCGCCGATAAAACCCATGACACGGGGACAATCTTTGACTAAGTGCCAAGTATTGTCATTCATGTCCATTTCGATTAATACGTAACCTGGAAAAAATTTACGCTCAGATTTACGTTTTTTGCCATCACGCATTTCAATTACTTCTTCGGTTGGCACCAGCACTTGACCAAAAGACTCTTGATGTTCGCTTCGATTGATACGCTCAATCAATGAACGCTGTACTTGTTTTTCAAATCCTGAAAATGCTTGTACGATATACCAACGCATGGACAATCTTCCTCTAATTCATTGATGGTTACGGTTGTGAAAATCCCAATGTGACTGCACGATTAAATATATAAAAACCCACGTATGTGGGTTATATAGAAATTTGGATTATTATTTTTGCAGTTACTAGCCAATAATGTATTTAATAAGTTGACTAAATACCATGTCTAGTAGCCATACAATAAATGCCAAGATACCTGCGACTACTGCCACTTGCCAAGTATATTCCAATGTCTCTTGCTTGTTGGGCCAAGTAACACGTTGTAGCTCAATACGCGAGTCTTGCAGTAAGGTTTTGAAGGCGCTTCCTTGGTTGGTCAGCGCTAATGCCCCAAGTGCAAAAATGATTAAGGCTGCAATTACACCGACCCGTGTCCATAAATTACTTGCAGGTTGCCAATAGGCAGGTAGGTATTGGTTGACCAAAGTTGCGCTAATTAGGGCAACAAAGGCAAGAATCCACAAGGCAAAGTCTTTAGGGGAGTGTCGTTTGGCAATCTCAATAGCAGCAGGGTCGTGGATTACCACGCTTTCTCCAGACATCTTTTTGCCATTGAGTTCTGCTAGTTTACGTTCTAGCATTTGTTTCATAAGGCTGCCCTGTCTGTCATTTTATTTTGTTGTTAGTGTTTAAGAAGTGTTGTTGTTCTTAAACCAACTAAAAATATGGCAGGCGATGTAGGACTCGAACCTACAACCCTCGGTTTTGGAGACCGATGCTCTACCAATTGAGCCAATCGCCTTTAGTTGCTGGGAGATGGTATTATATCTGTTTTTTTTTGGATTGCAATACCCTGTGATAATTTTTGTTAATTTAGTTGCTAACTGATGGTTTGTAGAATTTGTTGGCGCAGTTGTGCTACGTTGGGCATTGCTTCACCGTGAAAGCGTAGGATTGGGATCCCTGCACAGCTGAGTGCTTTATCTTTTTTGTTATCTTGCTGTTGGCGGCGGGCGCTGTTGTGTGTCCAGTCATCTAGTTCAATTGCGGCTAGGACGGTTTTTTTGTCAGGGGCAACGAGTACATAGTCGATACTCATGCGGCATATACGGTTAAACCAAAACTGCTGATTGGCGTTGGGATTAGGTCTGATGATGCGTGATAGCTGCACTTGACCAAAGATGAGTAGCTCTGGTAGCGCTTGCTGTAGTTTATTGAAAAATATGATTTCGGTGGGGGTCATGATTGGCATAGGCTCAAATGGCCAGACGCTAAGGTCGTCATTTTTTGTTGTTGGTGAGGATAGCTTGGGTTGGGCGGGGGATTTTTTTAGGCTAAAAATAAGCAGGGTAAAGACCACAAAGGTTAAAGCTAAGAAAATTACCACTATAGTTACGCACGCTTGTTACAAGAAAGTAGGGTTAAGATTTATGCTTAGATAGACTCCTAAGCATGCTGCTATTATTGATGATTTTTTGGTTGGTGACAAGGGCATAGCATGATCAAGCGACATTTTATGTCGCTTGATTGGGGGATATGGGTTGTTATTGGGTGGGCTAAAGAGGCTGAGTTTTGGGAGTGTTTGGTAAGTTACCAGTATAAAACCCAGCCATTTTTGACATCAACACGGCTATCATTGTTAATTTTGTCTTTGAGGGCAAGTGCTGCGACTTTGCCTTTTTCCGGTCCTACTACAATGCGTACGCCGCGACTGGTTTGGGTGGTTTTAACCTTGTAGCCTGCGGCTTGCAATTTTTGGGTAATTTCTTGTGCTTTTTTTTGGTCTGTGGCAAGCGCTACTTGTACGCCAAAACTGCCTTTGGCATCGGTTTCTTTGACAATTTGCCGTGCTTGTTTAAGTTTGTCTTGCGCGGCTTGATATTGCTGTTGTTGCTGGGCTTTTTGGATGGCTTCTTGTTTTTTAAGGGCAATGTCTTGTTGGCGTTTTTGTTCTTTTTGTGCTGCTTCTTGTTGTTTGCGTGCCAAGGCTTGTTGGCGCTGCTCTGCTTCTAGCTTAGCAGCTTGTTGTTTACGCAAAGTTTCTTGCTGCTGCTGTTGCAGGGCTGTTTGCTTTTTGCGGTCGTTTTCTTGTTGTTTTTGGCGTAATTCAATTTGACGCTGCTGCTCACGTTGTTTGGCTTGCTGGGCAAGTTGGTTAATTTGGTTTTGTGATGGTAAGGTGAGGCTTTGACCAACGTGTAAGCTGCTGTTTTTATCCAAGTTGTTTGCCGTTGCCAGTACTTCTACGGGTATGTTGTAGCGGCGAGATAAGCTGATTAATCCCTCGCCTGCTTTTACTTGGTGGGCTGTGGGTGCAGCGGGTGGTGGGTTTGTTATTGCTTTTGGGGGCGGCGTTTTGGTTGTAGGGGCAACGGGCGCGGCAGTAGCTTGAGGGCTAATAGTAGGGGCGGTAGCTAATGCAGGTTCGAGGGGTCTTGGTTTGACCACGGGCTGGGTGATGACGGTGGCAGCAGCACTTGCGGCAGCTGTGTTTTTGGTGGCATATAGCTGATTTTCTGCGCGGCTACGTGCCAAGGCTTCAGCTTCAATGCGTTGTTGTTCGGTAAGGTATTGCTGCGCTTGTTGTTCTTGTGCTTGCACGCGCTGTTCACGCTCTTTTTGTTTTTGCGCCAAAAGGTTTTTTTCAGTTTGTAAATCCGCGGTTAAGGGGGCGTTGGTAATTGCTGGGGGGCTGCTAGCTACGGGTAATGCTGCCGTACTAGGCGCTTTGTTGCTAGGGTTTTTGACCGTGGTCGGCTCTTGTAAGACTTGCTGAACGGTCGCGTATAGTAAGACACTACCCCCTAAAAGTACTGACGTGCCAAGTAAAGCTTGCTTTGAAATTTTCATCTCAATAATCCTAGAGTTTAGTCGTGATATAGTCGCGATTTTTTTTATGAGGGCTATATAAGCCAATAAGCCATGCAGTTATTTCAGCAGTGGCAATACTTCACCTAAAAAATCACTGGTTGGTGCTAATTTCTAGATATTAACTGAAATTTTGCCAATAATAAATATTTCGATGGTTTTTAACAGGTTGTGGCTATCATATTACTGGTTAAGACGTGACTAATGGTATAAAAAGAACCACACACCAATATAATGTCTTGCGTTTGACTATGCCGAATGGCAGATTGGGTTGCCGCTTCTAGGTCATCAAAAATATGTATGTTGGTAAAATATTTTGGTAGGGCCTCAGTCAAGCGGGCTTTGCTACTGGCTCTTGGGTGATTTATGACGCCACTATGAACACTTAAGATTGGCATTATGGTTTGAGAAAATTGCTGTAACTTTGCCAATACGGGGGAAATATCTTTGTCGGCTAGCATGGAGATAATGAGGTGTAAATGGGCATGTGGATGCTGCTGTTGGTATTGTTGCACCCAAGGGGTTAATTGGCTGAGTAAAAACGTCATACCGTGTTCATTGTGTGCTACATCAAATAACCACTGACGGTTAAAGAAGGTGCGCTGATCAAAGCGACCAGCCAGTGAAACCGTTGGCAGTGCCGCTTCGATGTGCGATTGGGTGATACTCAATGGGCTGGCAATCACCGCGGTAATGGCGGTGGCAGTGTTGTGCAGCGACAGTGAAGGGGTTGGCAAAGACATAGTAACGCTGCCATTCGTGTATTGCCAACGTGAGTGGTCGCTATTGGGTTGATAACTATAATCGCTGCCATATTGTTGTAAGTTGACCTGCGCTGATGCAATAAGCGGCGGCAGGGTGCTTGGCATATCCTTTTCGGCATACACCAAGGTAATGCCTTGACGTAAAATACCCGCCTTTTCTATGGCGATTTTTTCACGGGTATCCCCAAGCCATTCTACATGGTCAATACCAATATTGGTAATTACTGCCAAATCTGGGTCAATGACATTGACGACATCAAGCCGTCCGCCAAGCCCAATTTCTAATACCCAAACCTCACAGTTGGCTTGCTGAAAAATCAAAAATGCTGCCAATGTAGTCATTTCAAAAAAAGACAAGGTCAACCCACACGCGAGGCGCGCGTTTTCTACCTGTACAAACGCTTGAATCAGCGTTTCATCGCTGACCATTTGTCCATTAATTTTGATACGCTCATTAAATACCAATAAATGAGGGGATTGGTACAACGCGGTTTTGTAACCTGCCTGCTCACAAATTCGTGCAATGGTCGCTGTGGTGGAGCCTTTGCCGTTGGTACCTGCGACAGTAAAAACAAATGCCTGATTTTTTTGCAGCAAAAGCTTGGCAAAGACAGGCATGACCCTCTCTAGTCCCATGTCAATGGCAGAAACATGAATTTGCTGCATATAGTCTAGCCACTCAGTTAATGTACTGTTGACCGTGGGAGTTGAATTGGCGGAGCGCCCTAAATCTTGCATGTGTTAGACCATTGATAAAAAAGTAGTTTATGAGCGGTAAAATGTCATTTTTTTGAGCAATCGATGAATAGTGTCTTTCATTTGTAAACGGTGCACTACTTGATCAACCACGCCATGTTCTACCAAAAACTCGGCACGCTGAAACGGCTCGCCTAGTACCTCACGCACGGTTTGTTCAATCACGCGCTTGCCTGCAAACCCAATCATGGCTTTGGGCTCTGCTAGATGGATATCCCCTAGCATGGCAAGGCTTGCTGTCACGCCCCCGTATACGGGGTTGGTTAGTACCACGATGTAAGGGACGCTGGCTTGTTTAAGTTTTTCGATGGCGGCGGCGGTGCGCGCCATTTGCATGAGCGATAGTAGACCTTCTTGCATACGGGCACCACCCGATGCCGCAAAGCATACCAAAGGTATCTTTAATTTTAAAGCTGTTTCTGCTGCTAATACAAAACGATCCCCTACCACTGAGCCCATCGACCCACCCATAAATGCAAAATCAAATGCACAAGCAATAACGGGTAGTCGTTGCAATGTTCCTCTCATCACGATGAGCGCTTCAGTTTCGCCCGTTTTTTCTTGGGCATCTGCCATACGCACAGGATAGGGTTTGCTGTCCACAAAATCAAGCGGATTGCCTGCTTGATAAGCTTGTCCTAATTCTTCATCCACTTGGTCAAAAAACCACTGTAGGCGAGTGCGCGCATTCATGGCTAAGTGTTCATCACAGGAGGGGCAGACGTAGTTATTAAAAATCAGTGCAGTGTTGGTGATGATGGCATTGCAGTTGGGGCACTGGGTTGACGGCTCAGTTTCAACCGCTGTGAGTATGGTGTTGGCTCGGGGTTTGATAGTGGGTAATGGGCGTTTTAGCCATGTTTGTTCAAGTGTTTGTCCTACTGGCTGCGGTTTGACATCAGTGCTCATAACGATTCCCTTTGCATTTTTTTAAATAAAATTTTTTGAGTGAACAACCATAAACTCAGTTTATAGTGCTTATGCTAACTGATTTTGGGGGAAAATGCTATTTTTTGAGCGGTGTTCTATGCAGTTAACTCACTATCTCGACATCAGACCCATCATAATCACCGATAATTTGCCCACTTTGGTAAGGCTTCGGGATGGCAAGGTAAAAGTGTCTGCATTATTTTTTAACCAAAATTTTAATAAGGGCGAATACAATTCGCCCCTACTAGTCCCCATTACAGACTATCAATCGCCTGTCTTAACTCATCCATTTTTGCCAAAATATTTGCCTTTGCCGTGGCAATTTTTTGCGCGTCATCACCGACATCGGCAAAGTGCTTGACTAATTCACTTCCCACAATCACGCCATCAGCATACTGCCCGACGGCACGGGCGGATGCGCCATCTCGAATCCCAAAACCCACACACACAGGTAAGGCAGTTTCGGCTTTGATGGCGTTGACATGCTCACCAACGTCCACGGTATCGAGTGATTTTGAACCTGTTACCCCTTTGACCGAGACATAATAAATAAAGCCACTACCCTGCTTTAACACTTGCTGTCGGCGCGCTGGCAAGGTGGTTGGGGCAAGCAAGAAAATTTCATTCATGGCAGAATCTGCCAGTTTTTGGGTAAAATCGCCTGCTTCTTGCGGTGGCAAATCCACCATCAAAATTCCATCAATCCCTGCATCATGACACAGGCTAATAAAGTTATTATAACCAATGATTTCAATGGGATTAAGATAACCCATCACTAGCACGGGCGTGGTGGTGTTGGTTTGGCGAAATTGTTTGACCATATTCAAAGCCGCGCGGGTGCTGGTGCCTGCTGCTAACGCTCGCTCGCCAGCTAAGGCAATAGTTTCGCCATCTGCCATCGGGTCTGAGAAGGGCAAGCCAACTTCGATGATGTCGGCACCGTGTTTGACTAGGTCGTGCATGAGTTCAACGGTGACGCTTGGGTTTGGGTCGCCTGCCATGATATAGGGGATTAGGGCTTTTTTGTGTTGCTGTTTTAGAGTGGCAAAAGTGGTTTCGATGCGGGTTGTCATAAAATTCTCACTATAAGTTTTCTTTTTCGCTAATTTGTTTCTTTAATGCTCGCATTTTTAAGACAGCAATATCGAATTGGTCTTTAGCTTCATTGATAATTTGCTCGATTTCTTGCTTTACAGTTTCATCGATTTGCTTTATTTCACCTTGATTTTGCCATTGCTCAATTTTTTGTAACCGCTGTTGAAAAACTTCTTTCGGTTGGTCTTTACATTTAATTTTAAGAAAATCAAACCAAGACTGTTCTCGTTTCTCGTCACCATTACAAATATTACAAGCTACAACAAAATTATGAATCTCATTTGTACCACTATCACTTACTGCAATCAGATGGTCTAAATGCCTTTTTCGGTTATTAATATCAATTTTACAATCACAATAGGCACAGCGAGTATCAAAATACTTTGTAACTTTTTCTATGTCTTTAGGGCTTGGATATCCATAAATTATTTTAATCAAGCTACGTCGCATTTGGTTTTTCGCAATAGGAATAGTATCTTTTGCCATAAATATTAAACAGCCTATATATTTAGAAATTATTGGCTATATTAAAAGACTGTTTTATCTCAATCAACTTCAATCCCATCGCGTTTCATCACCGTGTGCAAGTCCTTATCGCCACGTCCTGATAGATTGACAATAATCGACTGGTCTTTTGACATCGTTTTGGCGATTTTTAACGCATAGGCAATGGCGTGCGAACTTTCTAACGCAGGGATAATGCCTTCTTTTTGGGTACATTCACGAAAACCTTGCATCGCCTCGTCATCAGTAATTGGCACATACTGCACACGCGCGATGTCCTTTAAAAAACTATGCTCAGGCCCGACCCCTGGATAATCAAGCCCTGCCGAAATCGAATGCGTGCCCAAAATCTGCCCATCATCATCTGCCATCAAATACGTACGATTACCATGTAATACGCCAACGCGCCCCACGGTGAGTGGTGCAGCGTGATTGCCTGTCTCGACCCCATCACCGCCCGCTTCCACGCCATACATTTTTACATCTTTATCATTTAAAAATTCATAAAATAAACCAATAGCATTACTGCCACCGCCCACACAAGCGACCAGTGCATCAGGGAGTTTGCCTGTTTTTTGTTGGTGCTGCAATTTGGCTTCTTTACCAATGATGGCTTGAAAATCTCGCACTAGCATGGGATAAGGGTGCGGCCCTGCCACTGTGCCGATGACATAATAAGTGGTATCAACATGGGTCACCCAATCACGCATGGCTTCATTCATGGCATCTTTAAGGGTACGCGTGCCTGAGGTCACAGGCACAACGGTCGCGCCCAGTAGCCGCATACGGTACACGTTCATGGCTTGCCGCTCGACATCGTCTGCCCCCATATACACCACACACTCCAAGCCTAGACGTGCCGCAATGGTGGCGGTTGCTACGCCATGTTGCCCTGCGCCTGTTTCGGCGATGATACGTTTTTTGCCGACCATTTTGGCAAGTAAGGCTTGACCGATGGTGTTGTTGACCTTATGAGCGCCTGTGTGGTTTAGGTCTTCGCGTTTGAGATAAATCTGCGCGCCGCCATTTTCTTCACTTAGGCGTTTGGCGTGGTATAGCGGTGTGGGTCTGCCCACATAATTGACCAAATCATCTTGAAAGGCTTGCCAAAATTCGGGGTCGGCTTTGGCGGTGTTATAGATGGTTTCTAATTCTTCTAACGCTGCCATCAAGGTTTCAGACACAAAGCGTCCACCATGAATGCCAAAGTGTCCCGATGCATCTGGATATTGTGCAAAATCTTCTACGGATTTTGGATTTTGAATATTCATCATTTTCTCTCTAATTTTATAAATCTTTGACAACTTTTAACCCTGCAAAGGTCTGTGCGGTGGGCATGACTTCGATACGATTGACATTGACATGTTTGGGCTGCTCAATCAGCCATGCCACCATGTTGGCGATATCTTGTGGGGTGATCGCTTGCACGTTTTCATACACCTGTGCCGCTTTGGCATCATCACCATGAAAGCGCACGTTACTAAACTCTGTACCACCACACAAGCCTGGCTCGATGTTAGTCACACGGATATTTTTGCCGACCAAATCTGCGCGTAAATTGAGGCTAAGCTGGGTGACAAACGCCTTGGTCGCGCCATACACATTGCCGCCAAGGTAGGGATAATTGCCTGCGATTGAACTTATATTGATGATATAGCCACTGTTGTTGGCAACCATTGACGGCAAAATGGCGTGGGTGATATTGACCAAACCAAGCGTGTTGGTATTAATCATCTGTTGCCAGTCATTCATATCAGCTTGGTCGGCAGTGGCAAGACCCAATGCCAACCCTGCGTTATTGACCAGTACATCAATGTTGGTAAGTAAAGCATTTGATAAAGTCTTGAGTGCGGCTTTAGTGGCTTGTAGGTCGGTGATGTCAAAAGCTAATGGGATAAATTTGTCACCATGTTGTTGTTTGAGTTCGTCTAGTTTGGCTTGGCGTCTGCCTGTGCCGATGACGGTGTGACCTTTGGCAATGAGTAGCTCGGCAATTGCTTTGCCAAACCCTGCGGTCACGCCTGTGACTAAGATATTCATGTTTTCACCTATCAGCTAGCGGTTATTTTTGTTCTATTATACTAGTACGTTAGTATAAACTTTTTTGGATAAAAAGCAATGCTTATTTGGCTCATTTAATAGTTAGCTAGGCTAGCTTACAAACTTTTGCCAAAAAATCTGTCATTTTTTTGGGGTCTTTTTTGCCTTTTGCCGACTCAATCCCGCCACTCACATCCACGCCATACACACCTGTTTGCATGATAGCATCTACAACATTATCAGCGGTGAGTCCCCCTGCCAAAATAATCGGCAATGGTGAATGTTTGGGGATTTTATCCCAATCAAAATGCTCACCCGTACCGCCAAATTTGTCGGGGTGATAAGCGTCTAGTAATGCCCCACTCGCTCCCAATTTGGCTAACTCATGCAACTGAGCAAGCAAGCTTTCTGTAGTATCGCTTGGCTGTACTCGAATGGCTTTTATCCAGCGCTTGCAAACGCGGTCCGCCATCAGCTGACATTGTAAGGCGGATTCATCGCCATGAAATTGAATGATATCAAAGGGAAGATGATGGGCAAGATAGACCAATTCTTGCTCGGGCATATTGACCACTAAGGCGACAAGGGTGGTAAAGGCAGGCACCGCTTTGGCAAGCGCAATTGCGTCTTCTACACTGATTGCCCTTGGGCTTTGGGGGTATAGCACCAGACCTATGGCATCAGCGCCAAGCTGTATTGCCGCGTGGATATCTTGGATTTGGGTAAACCCACAAAATTTGACGGTGGTTGGATGAGAGGTTGTCATGGCGGCACACCAATTGGCAAAAGTTAGTAGTAGTATAACGAAAAAAGACGCCTAATTTGACGTCTTTTTTTACTAAATAACTGCTAAGTGGCAGCTTAGGCTTGTTTGGATTTTTTACATTGTCCGCAGTTTTTTGTGGTATCCATGCCCATTTTTTGGTAGGCAGGGCAATACCCTGTAAGACCTGTTAATAGGGGCACCATGCCTAATAAACCCAATTTTGATTGATGTTTTTTGCCCATTTTTAGGATAGCGCCACCTATTACTATCCGTGCAACACGTTCTTTACAACCGATATTTTTTTTCATCATGATACCTTATAGCTGGTTAAGGGGAATTTTGAGATAGCGAACACCGTTGTCTTCAGGTGCTGGCAACTCACCTGCATTGATGTTAACTTGTACCGAGGGCAAAATCAAACGCGGCATTGCAAGTGTTTTGTCACGTTGGTTACGCATTTGTACAAACGCTGCTTTGGTAGTGCCTTGTTTGACATGGATATTATGCAGTTTTTGCTGCTGCACGGTGGTGCTGGCAATATAATCACGCCCGCCATTGGGTGGGTAATCATGACAAAGGTATAGCAAAGTATCTTCTGGCAAGTCTAGCAAGCGCTGAATCGCGTCGTATAGATCCTCACTACTGCCACTTGGAAAATCACAACGCGCGGTACCCACATCGGGGGCGAAGATAGTATCACCCACAAAAACAGCTAATTGCTGACCATCCGTTACTTGGTATGCCATGTCGGCAGGCGTATGTCCTGGGACGTGCATGGCAGTGATCGTAAGGCTGCCAAGAGAAAGCTTGGTACCCTCCTCGGTCAATATATCAAACTGGCTGGCATCGGTGGCGAGGTCTTTAAAGTTAAATAATGTTTTAAAGGTTCTTTGTACAGTTTGGATAGCTTTACCAATGACAATGGCACCGCCTAGCTTGGCTTTGATATACGGCGCACCCGATAAATGGTCTGCATGCGCGTGGGTTTCAATAATGTAGGTCAATGTCAAATTTTGTGACTTTACAAAATCAATAACCTGATTGGCGCTATGATGGCTTGTTTTACCAGCCTTTGGGTCAAAATCAAGGACTGGGTCAATGATAGCGCACTGGTTGCTTTCCTCGTCAATCAGTACATGGGTAAAGGTTTCACTGTCCTGATCCAAAAAAGATTGAATATTCATCGGTCTATCCTAAGGTTAAAAATGTACATCACCGCTATTTATGGCAATTTCAACTGATAAAACCCATGGTAAGTTTGTATAATAGCCAGATGATCGGATGATTTTATTTTGATATTTTTATTATATTATTTTATAATATGTTTTTCAATATATTATTATATGTTAAACTATTTAAAATCACCTTGACTATAGTTGCTTTATGGTTTCATCGTCAAACGATGTTGGATTTTTGGAAAAATTATGTCACAAATTGTCGAACCCCTCAATGATACCGCTGTGATGAGTGCGCCTGTCACGTTGGATACCACGATGTTCAGCCAGATGCAGGCTGCAGCAGGTCAAGCCAGCCAATTGCTCAAATCATTGTCTCACCCAGATCGCCTGATTTTGCTCTGTCAGCTTACCCAAGGTGAATATTGTGTGAGCGAACTTGAGGAAAAAGTGGGCTTGGGTCAACCAAGTCTGTCGCAGCAGTTGGGTATCTTGCGTAAAGACGGCTTGGTCAGTACGCGCCGTGATGGCAAGCAAATTTATTATTCGGTGGCAAGTGCCGATGCATTGGCGGTACTCAATGTGTTGTATGAGCGTTTTTGCCATATCAAGAACGATTGATGCCAAGACGGTTGTCCATCCATCGCCTTGTGCCCCTGCTTTGTCAATAAAACCGCCTGCTCCACAAAAGGATGACTACCTTGCATTTTGACCTTCGCCATGCTACTCGCCCTCCTGTTTGGCTCACTCATTACCCAAGAGACAAGTTAAGCCAAGATTTGCTAGCGGGCTTGATTGTGGGTATTTTAGTGATTCCGCAAAGTTTGGGCTATGCCATGCTATCGGGATTACCGCCTGTGTATGGGCTATATAGCGCAATGGTGCCTGTATTGGTGTATGCGTGGGTGGGCTCTAGTAATGTTAATGCGGTAGGACCTGTAGCAATTACGGCAATTATGACGGCGCAGGCGCTGCAGCCATATAGCGAGCTGCCCCCCGCCCATTATGCCATTATGGCATCGTTTTTGGCGCTAATGACAGGCACCATCTTGTGGCTTGCCAGTGTGTTTCGGCTGGGTTGGATTACCCAGTTTATTAGCCGTGGGGTGACGGCAGGATTTATTAGCGGTGCGGCGATTTTGATTTTGGTGGGGCAAATTAAGTATGTGACAGGAATTGCGATGGGTGGTAATTCTTTGCCTGAATATATAGAAACATGGCTGCTGCATCGTCATGAGCTGCATGTACCCACGCTGATGGTGGGGGTGGTGGCTTTTTTGCTGTTATTAATTAATCGCTATTGGTTAAAACAGTGGCTTACCCCTTGGTTACCTACCAAAAAAATTGATGTTGTGACCCGTGTATTACCGCTATTGGTGCTAGCGGTCGGTATTGCAGCCAGTGGTTTTTGGCACTTTGCAGATGATGGCATTTTGACAATTGCCAACGTGCCAACGGGTCTGCCACATTTTGTGATGCCATTTTATAGCATCTCGCCTGTCGAATTATTGGCGCTACTGCCCGCGGCAGGGTTGATGGCGCTGATTGCTTTTGTATCAAGTAATTCGGTGGCAAGCTCTTACGCGCGCCGCCGTGGTGAGCTTTATTATGCCAACCAAGAGTTAAGAGGACTGGGACTTGCCAATATGGCGGGGGCGTTTTTTCAAAGTTTTACCACGGTGGGCGGCTTTTCACGCACGGCTATCAATGTGGATGCAGGCGCACAAAGCCCACTAGCCAGTGTGCTATCGGTTGTGGTGATGGCTATCGTGTTGGTATTTTTTAGCCAACTGTTGGCGCCACTGCCCTACGCTATTTTGGGTGCGACTATTATGTCAGCAATTATCAGTATGGTGGATCTTGATACCCTGAGGCAAGCGCTGCGTTATGATAAATTGGATGCTGCCGCGTTTTTGGTGGCGCTGGTTGGGGTGCTGCTGTTTGGGCTCAATGTTGGGCTTGTGGCAGGGTTATTTACCTCATTTGCAGGCTTGATTTGGCAGTCTAGTCATCCGCATATCGCCATTGTTGGGCAAATTGGTGACACGGGGCATTTTCGTAATATCCACCGTCATCAGGTGACCCAGCTAGATGCGCTGCTGATTATTCGGGTGGATGAAAGCTTGTTTTATGGCAATGCCCAATCGGTGTTAGATTTTATTGAGGGGGCAGTTGCCGCTCACCCTGCTACCAAAGATGTGGTGCTGATGTTGTCCGCCGTCAACCACATTGATTTGACCGCGCAAGATATGCTAATTAATTTAACCAAAAGTTTGGCAAGCCAACAAATCAACTTGCATTTTTCTGAAGTCAAAGGCCCTGTGATGGATATCATTGAACAAACTGAGGTCATTCACTCATTAACAGGGCATGTGTTTTTGAGTACCGCTGAAGCTGTGCAATATTTGAGCACTACACAGGTTTACGGCAACGGAGGATAAATGGGCTTGTTATTCGCCACAAAACCTTGAATAATACTAAATAATTTTGAGATAGGAGCTGTTAAGATGCCAAATAATACCGTGTTTTCGCCACAAATTTTGCCTGAGCATATTGCATTAATCAAAGCGCAAGGTTTTAAGACCATCATCAACAACCGCCCAGATGGTGAAGAGCCCAATCAGCCACAAAATGCTGCCATTGAGCAGGCCGCTAGCGAAGCAGGTATTGCTTATTTTTATCAGCCCGTGGTAGCAAGCGCAATTAGCCAAAAAGACTGCGAAGACTTTGCAGATATTTTTAACAACGCGGAAAAACCAGTGTTTATGTTCTGCCGCACAGGAAACCGCTGTAATATTTTATTTCATCACACTGAGCACTTGGATTTATTACACTAATATGAGCGCTTTAACCTTATGGATAGATGCAGATGCTTGTCCTAGCATTGCCAAACAGCTGATTATCAAAACCGCTGAGCGCACCCAAACGCCGACCATTTTTGTCGCCAACCAATTTTTGAATTTACCCAAATTACCGATACTAAAAATGCAGGTGGTTGAAGGCGGGTTTGATAAAGCCGACGATTATATTGCCGCGCATTGTACGGTAGGCGATGTGGTCATCACCAGCGATATCCCTCTGGCGAATGACTGTATTGCCAAAGGCGCAAAGGTAGTGACCACGCGCGGCTTTGTGTATGACAAAGACAACATCAAGCAAAAACTTAATATGCGCGATTTTATGGATACCATGCGTAGTACAGGGGTGCTAGAACCCAGTCAGCAAGGCGGTCAAGCCCCGTATAGTGACAAAGACAAACAAGCCTTTGCTAATATCTTAAATGCGTGGGTTCGTTAATCCGTGCTCTGTGTTAGAGTTTTTTAGAAAGTTATGCTCAATCCGATTACCCCCATCAAACACTTATATGCTTTAGCGGCAGCGCCTAGCGGTCTAGACAGCGCGATTATCGAGCAAAGCGAACAGGCTTTGGGCGTGGTGTTGCCTGCTATTTTGTACCATTATTTTATGGAACTAGGTCATGAACATTGCCTTATCAATGGCTGTTATCAGCGCTTAGTGTTGCCTCTTGAAGTGTTGGGGGATTATTTATTGATTGGCAAAAGCTGCGACCATGATACGGTGTGGGGCATTGCGCTGGCTGATTTGGCACAGCACAACCCGATGGTGATGATGAGCCGAAACTTTGATGCCATTGACCAACGTGAGGTACATTGGTTTGGTCATTTATCGTTAGACGCTTTTTTATTGGCGCAAGCGATTGTTAATGGGGTAAACGGCAGCTTGGCGCACTGCGCGCGGCTTTATAATTTTGATGGTGTAAGCTTACCTGAAAACTTATTAGAAACAATTGCGCAAGTTGCTGAGGAAATCCCTGAACTGCAGCAAGTACATGAGCGTTTTTATCAAGCCCATGATTTTGGGGTGGTGATGATGGTGAGCCTTGATAACCATCAGCCCACCGCGTTTATGATGGGCAGTCAAGATGAAGGGCTGTTTGCTCAGTGTATCCACCAATTAACCCTTGGCGTTTAAAAGTGGCTACCCGCGCTTACCGTTCATAGGCTAGACAAATATAACAAAATCTGTGCTGCGATTCGCTTTGCCAAAGTGACTGGCACGGCATTACCAATCATTTTATAACCGTCATTGACGTTGTCATAAATGAATCTAAAGTCATCGGGAAAGCCTTGAATTCTAGCACATTCACGGACTGATAACCGCCGATACGGATTCTCACCGCCCACAAACTCGAACTGATTGGTTGTGACATGGCGCATTTTCGGTGCTTGGGGGTGCTGCGGTGCTTGCCGCCCACTCGCCTGAATGGTAAAAGATGGCTCATCCCACGCCCGTACGCGATTACGGCTCATATAAATGGGTGAATATCCGCCAATAAAGTATTCATGGTTGGGAATCGTGCAGTCATTGCCATTGGTTTTATTATTCACTTTTGCAGGTAAAGCACTGCTTTGCAAATCTTGAATCACATCTTGTAGATGGATTTTTTGTGTATCGTTGACAGGCAGTGGGAACTCAAAATCCGTGATGTTTAAGTCATGGCGAAACCCCACATAAAATACCCGCTTGCGGTTTTGTGCCACGCCATAGTCGTAGGCATCGACTAATTTTATAAACACATGGTAGTTGGCATCTTCAAATAGTTGTACGATGTTTTGTACCGCCTCGCTATGGCGTTTGGCAAGCATGCCCGATACATTTTAGGCCACAAAAAACTTAGGTTGTTTGGCGGTTAATATGCGAATATAGTCGTAAAACAACTGTCCGCGTTCGTCATCTATCCCACGTAGTGCCCCTGCTTCACTCCAACTTTGGCATGGCGGGCCGCCAATAATCCCTTCACACGCTGGGAAATCATCGGCTGAAAATTGACGGATATCGCCCTTGAGCAATGGGTTATGATGATTATGTTAATAGGTTGCCCATATTTTTTGTCATACTCATTAGCAATGGCAATGTCAAATCCCGCTTGTTTAAAGCCTAAATCCATGCCGCCTGCCCCTGCGAATAGGCTGATGATGGTAGGTTTTTTCATGCCTCACCTCGCACAAAGAAAGTTATCAATTTTGCTGCTTTTAACTGAGCAGGGTTATTTGGGTTTTTTATTTGAATATCGGTTAAGGTGGCGTTGGGTGTTGTGGCAATCACGTCCTTTAGGGCTTGGGTATTTGTCAACGTTTGCCATTTTTGTTCGTTAATAATCACCATTACATTAAAGGCATTATCAAAATCGCGTTGATACACATAATCAAATACTTTAAACGGGCTTTGAATATGCCACATTCCCCGTACTCGTAAATCGGTGATACCCAATGGGTCTACTTTTTTGATTTTACCCAGCTCTTTGGTTTCGGTAAACTCAACCCCTTCAATGGTTTCAACTCCCTGCTTGATACGACTTTTGATGGTTTGGTAAATGGCATCATTGATAATATTGTACGACATGAATAACCCATAGCCACTAAAAATGGCTATTTTATCAAATATCAAGCTATCTGATGCGTATTTTTCTAGCTAATAAACCCTGTTTGGCGCACGGTAAGTATCTGTAAGCTTTGATCTTTAACGCACAACACCACCCATACGCTGTTACCGAAAAAGGCTATAGGGCTCACGATTTTAGCCATTTTTGCCCAAACATAAACACACTAACGCCCACTAGCATAACAGCAATCCCAAAAAACTTTGTCCAGTGCAGTGCGCGCACTGGCATACCAAATAAGCCTAGGCTGTCAATCAACATTCCCATCAATAATTGACCCAAAATAAACAAAAATGCCATATGGGTGATACCAATTTTTGGGGACAAAAAAATTGACACAAACACAAAAAATGCACCCAATGCCCCGCCAATCCATTTCCACCAATCTTGGCTATCTGCTTGGGTCATCCCTTGCTGTACCGTGTACCAATCGGCAAAAACCGCCGACACCCCGATGAGGGTCAAAGTACCAACAGCAAATGAAACCAGCGCCGATATAAGCGGCTGATTGCCCAACATGGCGCCAAGGCGGGTGTTAATCGCCGCTTGAATGGGCAGTCCCATCCCCGCAATCAAACCCAATACCAAATAACCGACGTTCATCGTTGCCCTTTTATCAAAAATTTTATACTTTCATGCCCGCACAGTGGGCAGCGCAATGACGGCATCAATGGTCTTAGCAGCAGTTGCCACCATGAGTAGACGATCCAAGCCCAGCGCAATACCACTACAAGGCGGCAGCTTATCACAGGCTGATAGCAGGTGCTCATCCATCG
>RRZT010756936.1_pt1 | contig 60888 bp, 50 predicted proteins | sample 2165551 | NCBI WGS metagenome assembly RRZT01 (sample SAMN10456910, study PRJNA506462) | wastewater metagenome | biome: wastewater; feature: sludge; material: wastewater sludge; isolation source: wastewater sludge with Escherichia coli K12::gfp cells carrying plasmid... | place: USA: Moscow, Idaho... | reverse complement strand
GCTTGCACTTGGTCGGCACGAAAGCCATTGCGCTTGAGCCAAATCGCCAAGTTCATCATGTCCGTGTCGGTGGTGCCAGGGTGCGCGGCGATAAAATACGGAATCAAATATTGCTCTTTGCCTGCTTCTCGGCTGTACTTGTCAAACATCTGCTTAAAGGTGTCATACGTCCCCATGCCCGGTTTCATCATTTTGGAGAGTACGTTGGTTTCGGAGTGTTCGGGGGCGATTTTGAGATAGCCGCCCACATGGTGGGTGACCAATTCTTTGACATATTCGGGGTCTTTGACCGCCAAATCATAACGCAAGCCTGATGCAATCAGGATTTTTTTCACCCCTTTGATATTACGAGCTTTGCGGTACAGTTGGGTAAGATGACTGTGGTCGGTCAGTAAGTTGTCGCAGATATCAGGATATACGCAGGATGGTTTACGGCAGTTTTTTTCAATCGCATCATCTTTGCAGTGTAAGCGGTACATATTGGCAGTGGGGCCGCCCAAATCAGAAATCACCCCTGTAAAGGTTGGCTCGGTGTCACGGATTTTTTCAATTTCGTTTAAGATGGATTCTTCCGAGCGGTTTTGGATAATGCGTCCTTCATGCTCGGTAATCGAGCAAAACGTGCAACCGCCAAAACAGCCGCGCATGATATTGACTGATAATTTAATCATGTCATAGGCAGGAATCCGTGCGTTGCCGTAGCTTGGGTGGGGCAAGCGGGCATAAGGCAAATCAAAAATATAGTCCATTTCTTCCATGGTGAGCGGAATGGGCGGTGGATTGAGCCAAACATCAATGCTATTTTCGCCAGTGCCATGCCGTTGTACCAAGGCACGAGCGTTGTGCGGATTGGTCTCAAGATGCAAAATACGGTTGGCATGGGCATAGAGTACGGGGTCGGATTTGACTTGCTCAAAGTCGGGTAAGCGAATCACGGTTTTGTCACGGGGTGGCAAGGGGCGTTTGTGTTTGAGAGCGGTTTTTGGCGAATCTTTAAAGCGAATCACTTGAACACCGTCATTGACTTGGTCAGCGTTAAGGATTTTTTGCTCAACCTTGTCCGCCACAAAGCCTTTGTATTGATTTTCAAAGGCGGTTTCTTGTTGTCCTTTGCCTTGTTCGATGGCACAGTCGCCCACGTCTTCCATCATTACATACGGGTTGATAATCGGGTCAACTCGCCCCACGGTGTCAACATCGTTACTGGCAATTTCAATCATGTCGGCTTGCCAGTGTTTTTTGGTTTGGGTGGAAAGGTAGGCGGTGCCACGCACTTTGGCAAGGTCTTCAAAGCGGTAACCTTTGGCAAGTCCATGCACGATATCGACAATGGCACGTTCGGCATTGCCGTATAGCAGCGCATCGGCACGGCTATCCATCAAGATACTGCGGCGCACTTTATCTGACCAATAATCATAATGGGCAATACGGCGCAAGCTGCCTTCGATACCGCCCAAAATAATCGGCACGTCGGGGTAGGCTTCACGGCAGCGCTGGCTATATACGATGGCGGCACGATCGGGGCGTTTGTCGGGGGCGTTGTCAGGCGAATAGGCATCGTCACTGCGAATGCGTCTATCGGCAGTGTAGCGGTTAATCATGCTGTCCATGTTGCCTGCGGTCACCCCCCACGCAATGGTGGGTTTGCCCAGTCGCATAAAGGCGTCTTTACTTGTCCAGTCTGGCTGGGCGATGATACCAACGCGAAAGCCTTGCGACTCCAGTAATCTACCAATGATTGCCATACCAAAACTTGGGTGATCCACATAGGCATCACCTGAGACGATGATGACGTCACAGGCATCCCAGCCCAGTGCGTCCATCTCGGCTCGGCTCATGGGTAGGTAGGGGGCTGGCTCAAAACAGCTTGCCCAGTGTTTGTCGTAGTCAAAAAGGGCTTTGGTGCCTTGTTTAAAGGCTTTGCTGGCGATGGTTTCGGCGGACATAGGCTTTGATTTTTACATAAAATGAATAATGCTCATTTTACCATGAATTGATTTTGTGGTGGCAGTTTTGGTGGCGAAATGACAAAAAAACTTGATTAAATTAGTCGGGATTAAACAGTCCTGCTATCGTGTAAATAAGATTTTTTATCACTACCCCAAAATTTTGGTGGTAAACTATAGCCTTCTTGATTGTTTTGTAGCGCCTTATGAGTGATACTTTTGTCGATGCGCTTGAAGCGTTAGACCCGCTCACCCCCGAACCCAAGCAGCCTGTACCCCCGCAAAAACCGCCAAGGCGGTTGCCGTATATGGCATACGAGCATCAGCAGCAGATTACGCGGCTATGTGTGCGCTGTGGGCTGCTATTGATGCAGTATGGGGCAGAGTCTGCCACGGTGGCGGATTTGTGCCGCCGTCTTGGGCTGGCGTTGGGGTTGGCTAGCGTGGAGTGCGGTATTGCCTTCAACGGCATTACCATCACCACCATCTATAATCACCGCTGCATCACTACCTTGCGCGCGTCAACCACCCACGCGATTAATGTCAATATCATTGTACAAATTCAGCGAATTGTACTGGATTTGGAAAGCATGCCTGTGACTAGTACCCTTGAGCACGCAACCCATCGGTTTGATGAGATTGATAGAACCACGTATCCCACCAAGTTGGTGGCGGTGATGGTGGGGTCATCATGCGCGTGTTTTGCTTATTTGGCAGGCGGTGATATCGCGGTGTGTGCGGTGACGTTTATTGCCGCGATGATGGGGTTTTCGCTGCGGCAGTGGCTGGCAAAAAACCATTTTAACCCGTTTATTGCGGCATTGGTGTCGGCGTGTTTTGGTTCGCTATTTGCCAGTATGGCGTTACTGCTGGGGCTTGGTAATGACCCACACATTGCTATTGCTTCAAGTGTGTTGTGGCTGGTGCCAAGTTTTCCCTTGATTAACTCCTTGTCTGATATGCTCAAAAGCTACATGAATATTGGTATTGGGCGCTTTATGTTTGTGATTGTGCTGACCTTATCTAGCTGTATTGGCATTGTGCTGTCATTATTGCTGCTCAATATTGACCATTGGGGAGTGGGGTAATGAGAGGGTCTGTGATAATAATGTCACTTATTCATTTATCTTATCACGGTGGATTTGTTAATGGCTATTGACCTTATCGCCTTGGTGCGCGCGGCAATGTTTGCAAGTCTGATGACGCTTGGCTGGTCTTTGATGGTCAATGTGCCAAGACGCTATATTTGGCAATGTTTGCTACTAACGGTGCTTGGCTATGGGCTAAGAGAAGTGCTAAGGCAGCAGGCTGTCAATTTGGTGTTATCTACTTTTATTGCGGCAGGTACTTCGGCATTTTTGGCAATTTATTTGGCAAAAAAATACTTGCTGACACCAAAAATGATTTTGGTGCCTGCCATGCTGTGTATGATGCCAGGGATTACGGCGTACAAAGCCATGATTAGTTTTGTGCAGCTTGGCTACTATGGCTATAATCCGCAAGTGTTTGGGCAAATGATGGATTTTGCGTTTAATGCCATCTTTGTGACCAGTGCCTTGGTGTTTGGGATTTCGCTGCCCACGTCATTTTTGTATCGTAAAAAACCGATTGTTTGATAGCCTGTCAGTCCAATTGAATTTCAATCCAATTGAATTTTGGTGCCTACTTTTGAAAAATTCATCACAAATTGGCTTTTAAATCGCCTGACGTTGTTATCATAGGTGAGATTATCACGGGTAAAACGGTGGTATTCTGCCATATTTTTGGCGTGTACCAATAGCAAAAAGTCATAGTCCCCTGATATCTCGTAGCAGCTCATCACGTTGGGAATGCGGTTCATCAGCCGCTCAAAGCCATCTTGTAGCGCGTTGTTTTGTTTTTCCATTTCAATCAGTACAAACGCGGTCAAATCAAAGCCTAGCTCGGTGGGGTTGACAATCACCACTTGCCGCGTGATGACGCCTGTTTCGGTCATCATCTGAATACGGCGCTGGCAGGTGGCAACCGAGGCGTGTACTTTTTCTGCAATGTATTTAAGGGGTAGGGTCGCATCGGCTTGTAAAAGGTTTAAAATACGTTTGTCGATGTCATCTATTTCGTGAATCATGGGGCATATTACCTATCTAAAACCCTGTCGCAATACGGGGATATGATCTCTCTATTTTTTTGAAAAATAACCGCTTTTTTAATGGCTAAATTGGTATAAATTATCATAATTATGATTATAATGAAATAATTTATCAAAAATAATTGTTATACTCTTCGCAATTTTCATAGAAATAAAACACTTAGGTAGCGGGCATGGCGATTGGTAGTTCTTTAAAAAGTCCCTCTTTTTCTTTTTGGCAGCGTTTACAGGCATCACAATATATTAACCGTGCTAAGTATGGTATGGCACTGGCAGTTTTGTCGAATATATTGTTTGCGGTGCTGTATTTGTATAGCCACTGGCTAGCGCCGCTGTCGGGTACACAAGTTTTTTTGTGGCGCATGGTGATGATGTGGTTTGGTGTCGCAGGATTGATGCTGATCACGCAAAATTTTGGTAACCTGCACCAGTTTTTGACAACACGAAGTAAGTGTCAATGGCTGTATTTGTTGTTACCAACACCAATTATTGCAAGCCAGCTTTGGTTATTTATGTGGGCACCTGTCAATGGTCAGGCGGTCAACACGGCGATGGGGTATTTCTTGTTTCCGTTGACCATGGTGCTGCTGGGGTGTGTGGTTTTTAAAGAAAAGTTATCTCGGCTACAAGGCTTGGCGATTACGCTTGCCGCGTTAGGGGTGGGGCTACAATTTTGGTTGTCAGGTAGTGTGTCATGGGCAACGGCTTGGGTGTGCCTCACGTACCCAATCTATTATGGGCTAAGGCGCTGGCAAGGTGTGCCACCACTGCTAGGGCTTTTTGTGGATTTAAGCTTAATTGCACCCGTGGCATTTGGGTATATTGTTTGGCAGCAAAGTTCGTTGGCGGTGGTGATGGCATCGGCAACCATGGGCATGTTGCTGGTGGGATTGGGATTAATCAGCGCGCTTGCCATGCACACCAACCTAAAAGCCAGTAGTATGCTACCTATGAACACTTTTGGTATGTTAAGTTACCTTGAACCTGCGTTGATGTTTTTGCTGTCGATTGTGTGGCTGCATGAGACTGTCACACCCACGATGATGACAAGTTTCGGGCTGATTTGGGCGGGGGTGGTTGTGATGATGCTAAACGCTTTATGGCAAGCCAAACAACCAAAAAGACAAGGCATGGCTAGTGGTTTGGTAACGGATTGATCGGCACGGATAGCTGACAAAAAATAGCCTCAGTGCCTAAAATTACAGTGTGCCACGTGGTCATTGACCATGCCAACTGCCTGCATAAAGGCGTAGCAAATCGTTGAACCAACAAATTTAAACCCGTCTTGTTTGAGCCGTTTTGACATTTTTTCTGAAAAGTCAGTTTTGGTGGGAATATCGGCAAGTGTTTTTGGGTGGTTATCTAGGGGTATTTTTGCCAAGCCATTGGGCGAGAGTGCCCACAGATAATCACAAAAACTTTGCGTACGGGTGATGTTAAGATAACAGTTGGCATTGTTGATAATGGCTTCAATTTTACCGCGGTGGCGAATAATGCCTGCATCTTTCATCAGCTGATCCACTTTGGCAGCATCAAATTGGGCAATGATAGCAGGGTCAAAGTTGGCAAATACGTCATAATAGCGCGCCCGTTTTTTGAGTACCGTGAGCCAGCTAAGCCCCGCCTGCATGCCTTCAAGGCACAGCATGGCAAATAGATAGCGGTCATCAAAACAGGGTTTGCCCCATTCGGTATCGTGATAGGCTTGATACAAGGGGTCGGTGCCGCACCACGCACAGCGCTGCATAAATGTTTCCTATCGGCAATCATCAAAAAGCGATATTTTTTATTGTACAAAATATCGCTGTTTTGGGATCATGGGGTTATTTTAAAATTCCAAAAAAATTAAGCAAAAACAAGATGGCAAACGCTGTCAAAAACAACAAACCTGACCAAGCCAATGCGCGCAGCCAGATGGGTAGATGGGCTTGCTTACGTACCAAATCAAAATTAAGCCACGCAAAAACGGGCGCTGACACAAACGCCATAATCATAGCAAATTTTAGCATAGCGCCCAACTGCGAACCAAAATAAAAAATAATCAACAATCCCGCCACGCTAAAAAATGTCAACCAAAAACTAAGCGACTTAGCAGAAAAATCAGTACGGTGCTGAATGATGCGAATAGATTCGGTATTGAGACGCGCATAACCATCAATCACCGTAATGGTGGTACCAAACATACACATAAAGGCAATAAACGCAACCAAATACCTAGACCAAGAACCAATCGTTTGGGTATACATACCAATTAACTGGCTCACATATTGACCGCCTGCCAGCTTGATTTCTTCACCCGAACCGTATTGCACCAATACCCCCAATGCTAAGAATATCAATGCCAAAATAGCCGATGTCCAATAACCCACATTAAAATCAAGCAAACCTTGTTGATGGGTAAGACTAGGATTATCGTGGCGTTTTGCCACCGTCCATAGTGAAGTAATGGTAGAAATCTCAATCGGCGCTGGCATCCAGCCCATCAAGGCAACAATAAAACCTAACGTGGCAAGATTCCAAGGGCTGGCAGGGATAAATTCTGGCGTTACCACAGACGGTTTGCCCATCGCAATAAGCACGGCCAATAGCGTAGTGACGGTCAAAGCCACCACAATCCACTTGGTAACTTTATCCAGTACTTGATAATGACCCACCATCAAAAATAGCCAAGAAATCAACAGCGTAATAACTGCTAGCCACTGTCCGCTTAGCGCCCAAGATTGGGGCAGTAAGAAACCTAAAATGACAGAACACAGCATTGCCACCGCACCTGTATTGATGATGCCTGCAATCAATGACATGACTAAAAACACCCACACATAAACCCGACTACGCGACGCATAACCTTCTACCAAACTGCGGTTAGTGTCATAGGTATAATCCGTAGCAAACCGAAAAAATGGGTATTTAAATATATTGGCGAGCACAATAAAAATGGCTAATTGCCAGCCATACAACGCCCCTGCCTGTGTTGAAGCAATCAGATGCGAGCCACCAATTGCCGCCGACGCCATCAAAATACCAGGTCCAAAAATTTGCCAATTAAAGCCCTTTGACGGGGGCGCAACTTGTTGATTCATACGAAATATCTTAATGAAATATTGTAACAAAGCTAAAAAACCATCTGCCGCCCACAAAAAAACACGCAGACATGTAAATGATATATACTATATGTTTATAAATAAATTAAATACAAAACTTATGGTTATGATAAATGAAAAACTGTTGTTTTCCAATCACATTGACCATAACTTTTTGTTGGGTAAGGTATAACCATTATTCAAAATATGCCTAATATTAACTATCGTGACGCACTGAGGGTGCAACAGCGATAACAGCAAGGTGCATCTTTTGCCGCTTACCCCACCCATTGACTTTAACAGGTGCCCAGCCGCACCCCACATGCTAAAATTAAAAATGACCCAAAATTGTATTAAAAACATTATTTTCACAGGTGTCGCAGGCACTGGCAAAACCTTTGAGCTGCAGCGCATTGCTAAAGAAAATTACACCGAAATTTTGCCCACCGCAAGCCCTGATGCGCTGCTCAAAAACCTTGTTGAACCATTAAGCTGGCGAGAGGTGATTTGTTTGGTATTTTTGCAGGAAAAACAAAATGGAAAAGGCTTGTTAAAAGTGGCTGAGATTTTAGCCAACCCCATTTTTGTCACAAAAGCTAATTTGAAAAGTCGTTCCGAAAATTTAACCCAAACTATTTGGTCAACCTTACAGCAATTCACCAACCCGAACACACAAACTGTAAATTATAGCAACCGCGCCAGCCAAGCATTTTTTGATAAAGATGAATCGAGCAACTGGTTTTTACTGCCCGATAGTTTGTCGCTACTCAGCGAGTTACAAGCCAAGCTTACTGACTATCAAACAAGCATCAGTACAAATTTTCAGCCCAGCTTTTCACAACCAAAGCTTGAACGCTTTAGCTTTGTCAGCTTTCACCAAGCGTATGGTTATGAGGAGTTTGTCGAAGGTATCCGCCCCGTTCCTGTCAATGGACAGCTTAATTACACGGTAAAAGCAGGCGCATTTTTGCAGCTGTGCCAACAAGCCCAAGCCGACCCCAACCACCGCTATGCCATGCTGATTGATGAAATCAACCGCGCCAATGTGTCACGAGTGTTTGGTGAGCTGATGAGCCTGATTGAGCCCAGTAAGCGCGCAGGGCAGCCCGAGCAGATGCGCGTTCATCTTGCCTATTCGGGGCAACCGTTTGGTGTGCCCAGTAATGTTGATATCTATGCCAGCATGAATACCCAAGACCATTCGCTTGCGCCACTGGACATGGCGTTTCGTCGGCGGTTTGAATTTATTGAGGTATTGCCCAACCCACATTTGCTTGGCAAGGTGGCAAACGCGCAGGGCGAGGTGGATTTAGCCAAGTTATTAATCGCTTTAAACCAAAAAATCGCGCTACATTTGGGCAAAGAGGGGGTGCTTGGGCACAGTTTTTTGATGGGGATTGACAGTGTAGAGGCGTTGGCAAGCCGCTTTGGTCAGTCGATTATTCCGCAAGTTGCGCAAGCGTGTATGCATCATGGTGAGGTGTTACAGGCGATTTTTGGCAGCGCCATCATTGAGCTTGTAAGTGCTAGTCCACGAGGGTTTGGGCAGGCAAAAGGCTTTGTGGTAAATGACCGCCCGTTAAATATGGTAGCCTGCTATCAAGAGATGTATCAATGCGTCCCCTAACCACCTTTGAACACGCCACCTTAACCGCCCAAGATTTTTGCCATCCCCACGATTTTGACTGGCTGATTGAGCAAAATTTTTCTTGTTTTAGCATTGTAAGAAAAGCCCAACAATGGCAGCTTAACGTCCGCCATTATCTAGGCGTTATTGGCTTGCCAAGTGGTCAGCCGCTTGAGATATTGCCCAAAATTAGCCAGTATGCTGACATCCCAACCACCCGACACTGGGTGCAGACCATGCTGGCTGATATCTGGCACACCCTGCCCAACACACCCCTGCTAAGCCTTGCCAATCAGCATATATTGCCCAATATCAATGCCGATTTGGCGCTATCAACGTGGCTATATCAGCATTTTGTAGCGCGGTTAAGTCAGTATCAGCCCAACCAACACTACCAAAATATCGAGCAAAATCAAAACTACCTACAAGGCAAACTGCTGGTCAAACAGCAGCTGCAACACAACAGCCACCAAGCCCACAAGTTTTTTAGCCAGTATGATACATTTGCCGCCACCACTGCCAGTAACCGTATTATCAAAACCGCGCTGCAGTTATTTGCCACTTTGCAGATTGGGCAGCAAGCGGCAATGGTCAACGCCCCATTTTGGCAAACGATTGAGCCATTAATACCCAGCCAATATGCCCAGTTTTTTGCCCAAAGCCAAAGCGAGCTTCACCTGTTAAGCCCCGCCCAACGTCAAGTGACTGAGCCGCTGCTGATTTTAAGCCAGTGGCTGCTACAGATCCAACAGCCGTTGCCCAGTTTTGCGCCCAACCAGCTTCAGCTGACTTTTTTAATCAATATGCACACGGCTTTTGAAAAATGGGTAAGTTGTTGCATCGTGCGGCAATTTGCTACTGATTTTACCGCCCTGCTGCAGCGCTCACAACCGTTGGTGTTGGCAGAAAATGGCGACACCTTGCTTAGTATCAAGCCCGATATTGTGTTAAAGCGTGGCGCTGATACCATTGTCGCTGACGTCAAATGGAAATCCATCAGTCATATCAGTGAGATTGGGCTTGCCGATATCTATCAGCTGTTGACCTATGCCAGTGAGTGCAAGGCGCATCAAGCGTGGCTGATTGTGCCAAGTCTGGGCGGTGAGCCTATGACAAAAAACTTGGCACAACCCATGAATTTTGCCCAGCCCAAAACAGCGCAGCTGATGTTAGTGCCCTTTGATGTGACCCAAGCGAGACTATCACTTTGCCATTAAAATTATTTTATAAAAAATATAATTGGTTTGATTTTATCAATGATAAAAGTTGGAATTAACAACTTTCTATCGTTCAAAAACTTGTTACAATAAACTTATCCATACCAAAAATTATCAAATACCTAGGAAAAAATTATGAGCAAACATTATGACTATATCGCCATTGGTGGCGGCTCAGGCGGTATTGCCTCCATCAACCGCGCTGCATCGTATGGCAAAAAATGCGCGCTGATTGAAGCCAAAGCGCTGGGCGGCACTTGCGTGAATGTGGGCTGTGTGCCCAAAAAGGTCATGTGGTATGGTGCCAACATGGCAGCTGCCATCAACCATTATGCCCCCGATTATGGGTTTGATGTGCAGGTCAACCAGTTTGACTTTGCCAAGCTAATCGAAAATCGTCAAGCCTATATCAGCCGTATTCACCGCTCTTATACCAATGGACTTGCTAACAATCAAGTGGATGTACTGCATGGCTTTGCCAAATTTGTCGATAAAAACACGGTTGAGATTACCAAAGACGATGGCACAACCGACACCATCACCGCCGACCATATTGTGATTGCCACAGGCGGTCGCCCTGTCCGTCCTGATATAAAAGGGGCAGAATATGGCATTGACTCTGATGGCTTTTTTGAATTAACCGCATTGCCCAATCGCGTGGCGATTGTGGGCTCGGGGTATATTGGGGTGGAGCTTGCGGGCGTGATGAACGCGTTGGGGGCTAAAACCCACTTAATCGCGCGCGGCAAAACCGTGCTTAAAAATTTTGATAACGAAATTGTGGCAACGCTGAGCGACATTATGCACAACGATGGTATTGTATTTCACTACGAAACCTTGCCACAGACAGTGCATAAAAATAACGATGGTTCATTGACCATTGACTTAACCAATGATGAGCAGCTTACGGTGGATTGTTTGATTTGGGCGACAGGGCGCGTGCCAAGCACCGATAACCTAAATCTTGCAGCGGCAGGCGTGGCGGTCAATAGTACAGGCTTTATTGGCGTAGATAAGTACCAAAATACCAATGTTGATGGCATCTATGCGGTGGGTGATATCATTGAAAACGGCATTCAGCTCACCCCTGTGGCAGTGGCGGCAGGTCGTCGGTTGTCTGAGCGGTTATTTAACAACAAGCCTGATGAACATTTGGATTATCACTTAGTGCCCAGCGTGATTTTTAGCCACCCCCCGATTGGGACGGTTGGGCTGAGTGAAGAAGACGCAGTCAAAGCCTACGGTATTAACTGTGTGAAAGTGTATCAATCCAATTTTACCCCTATGTACAGCGCGATAACCGCGCACCGTGAGCCTTGCAAAATGAAGCTCATCTGCGTGGGCGAGGATGAAAAAATCGTGGGACTGCATGGCGTGGGCTTTGGCGTGGATGAGATGATTCAAGGCTTTGCCGTGGCAATCAAGATGGGCGCGACCAAACGTGACTTTGATGATACGGTGGCGATTCATCCCACAGGCTCAGAAGAGTTTGTGACCATGCGATGATTTGCTAGTGACTTAAACAAACCCTAAACTATTAGGGTTTTTTTTAAAATTACATATCCACTTTGAGCCTATCCCAATACTGCTGATACAGTGCCATGATATCATCGCCGACATCCTCGCGAAATCTTGCATGTTTGAGCAGCGCTTTGGGCGGATAGATAATCGGGTTATTGGCTTTTTCGGGGGGCATTTCGCTGCGGGCTTTGGCATTGGGTGAGCCGTAGCCGATTTCATCACTAATCATTGCAGCATATTTGGGACGCAAGATAAAATCAATAAACTGGTGGGCATTGTCATTGTTTTTGGCATTTTTGGGGATGACCATATTATCCATCCACATAATCGCCCCCTCGCTTGGATAGACAAAATCAAGCTCAGGCATCCCTTGGTCTTGTGCCATAATCACCTCGCCATTCCACGCCAAGCCCAGATACGTTTCACCTTCCATAAACGGCATTCTCGGTGCGTCTGAATTAAAGGTACGCACGTTTGGCATGAGTTGGGTGAGTTTTTCATACGCTTGTTTGATGTGATGGGGGTCGCGGGTACTGCCATTGTAGCCAAGCGTCAGCAAACTCATGGTGAACACATCACGGATATCATTCATCAGCATGACTCGACCTTCATAGTCAGGCTTCCACAAGTCATTCCACGATGTTAGACGGGTTTTGTCAATGCGCTTGGTATTGACCGCAATGCCCGATGAGCCCCACAGATAGGGAATACTGTATTGGTTATTGGGGTCAACAGGGGTATTTAAAAACGTGGCATCAAGGTTGCCAAATCCTGTCAGCTTGGCATGGTCAATGGGCTCAAGCATCCCTTCTTGACGCATCTTATCGACAAAATCAGTCCCAGGGAACGCCACATCATAGTCACCACTACCATTCATGAGTTTTAGCTTGGCATACATGGCTTCATTGGAGTCAAAGGTGCTATAAACCACCTCAATGCCGGTCTCTTTGGTAAAGTCCTTGAGCACTTGCTCAGCGATATACTCTGTCCAATTATAGACATTGACTACCTTGCCGCCTTTGGTGGCTGGGGCAGATGCAGGGGCGTTACTTGCGGTTTCACTTGCCTGTTGACAGCCTACTAGACTGCTGCCCAGTCCGCCTGTCAACATGACACCACCAGCGCCCAAGCCATAACCCAAAAAACGTCTTCTATTCATCATCCGAGTCATCATGTCAGGTCTCCTTAACGCGTTTTAGCCGATGGCAGGCGCATTGATTTTTTGGCAAGTAATAGCTGCGACACCACCAGACCAAGCAGTGAAATGGCAAGTAAAATCGTCCCCACCGCATTAACTTCAGGCTTCACCCCAACCCGTACCATCGAATAGATTTGTAACGGTAAAATCTCAAAGTCAGGCCCTGTATTAAAGGTGGATACCACCACATCATCGAGCGATAGGGTAAAGGCAAGCACCCAGCCCGCCAAAATTGCAGGCAAGATGATGGGCACCAGCACGGTGCGAATCATGGTAAACTCATTAGCGCCCAAATCACGCGCGGCTTCTAGTACCCGTGTATCAAGGCTAGATAAACGCGCCGACACCGTAATCACCACAAACGGCAGACAAAACGTGATATGCGCAATCAGCAAAGTCACAAAACCCAGTTGTATCCCAATCATCAAAAATAACGCCAACAGCGAAATTGCCAATACAATCTCAGGCGACATCATCAGCACAAATAGCAGGCTTTGTAGCACCGATTTGCCCTTAAAATCATACCGCTGAAAAGCCAACGCGGTTAAACCACCAATCACCGTGGTAATGGTCGCCGCCACTACCGCCAAAATCACCGAATTGATTGCCGCTTGCACCATCGCCGCGTTATCAAACAGCTCTTTGTACCAATGGGTACTAAAGCCACCCCACTGATAGCCGACCTTTGATGCATTAAATGAAAATATCACCATCACCGCGATAGGCGCAAACATGATGAGATACATCACGGTCAAATACAGGCGAGAGAGCCATTTTACGGTTATACTCATGTCATCCCCCTATGCCACTTCGTTGTAGTCAGTTTTGCCAATGCGTTTGCTGCTAGCGCGATAGGCGATGATAAGCACCGCCATCGCTACCGTCAAAAGCACACTGGCAGCTGCCCCAAACGGCCAGTCACGCGCATCCAAAAACTGTGACTTGATGATATTACCAACCAATAAGTTACGAGAACCGCCCAAGATATCGGCAACATAAAACATCCCCATCGCAGGCAGTAGCACCAGCAGCACCCCTGAGATAATACCAGGCGTGGTTAGCGGCAAAATCACATGCCAAAAGGTCTGGTATTTATTGGCGCCCAAATCTTTACTGGCAAGCACATAATCTTCTCTTAAGTCCACAAACACCGCATACAAGGGCAACACCATAAACGGAAACAGCAAATACACCAAGCCGCCAATCACCGCCTTTTGGGTATATAAAATCTGCAAGGGCTCATCAATTAGCCCTATACCTATCAAAGCCGAGCTTAACAAGCCGTTGGCAGCCATAATGAGTTTGACCGCATACAGCCTTACCAAAGAATTGGTCCAAAACGGAATCACCAATAGTAGCATGAGTAGTGACTGCCATTTTTTGTCCGCTTTACTCACCAAATAGGCAAACGGGTAGCCCAGCAGTAAGCAAATAATGGTGGTTATCCCTGCCATACTCAAAGAATGCAAAAACACCTTGAGATACAGCGGGTCAATCAGACGAAGATAATTCTCAAACGTGATAGGCAATCTTAAAAACTTGTCTTCATCACGGGTCAAAAAACTGGCAGCAATCACCAGTATATTGGGAATTAACGCAAAAATAATCAGCCACGCCCAAATTATCAGCAACGTGGCGCGCTGAAAGCCACGCCCGCCTTGTTGAGTTGGCATCGCATTTGAAGTGGGGGAGATATTATTCATCGGGCAAAATCCACTCCCAACCATCTACCCAGTCGACACGCACTTCTTGACCAAGTTTGTAGTTAAAATTTGGGTCATCTTCATTGAAGTATTCTGAGGTTTTGACCATGTTGCCATTTTTTAATTTTATCACCGAATCAAGGGTACTGCCTTTATAGCTACTATCGACCACATTACCAATCAAGCCTTCATGCCCTTCATGGGTATAATAAACACGGATATCTTCGGGGCGCAGTAGCAAATTGACGTTTTGGGCAACTTTGACATCAAAATTTGGACGCGGCAATTCACGAACGGGGTGAAAACCTTCGTTTTGTTCAACCACTTCAACCCTGATGGTAGTGGGATTGACTGCTAGCACTTTGGCTTTAAACAAATTGGTTTCGCCAATAAAACTTGCGGTAAATAAGTTGGCAGGCGATTCATAAATACCAATCGGTGTATCAATCTGCTGGAACACGCCGCCTTTCATCACCGCAATCCTATCAGACATCGACAAGGCTTCTTCTTGGTCATGGGTGACAAACACAAAGGTAATACCCAATTCACGCTGCAAGCGTTTGAGCTCTGACTGCATTTGCACGCGTAGCTTGGCATCAAGTGCCGATAGCGGCTCATCTAGTAGCAGCATTTTGGGACGATTGACCACCGCACGGGCAATGGCGATACGCTGCTGCTGACCGCCTGATAAGTCTTGTGGGCGGCGGTTGATGGTATGCTCTAGCTGCACCATTGCCAAGGCGTCACGCACGCGGGTGTCAATGTCTGCTTTGCGCACGCCTTTGAGTTTTAGTCCATAGGCGATATTGTCATACACGTTCATGTGCGGAAACAGCGCATATTGCTGAAACACGGTGTTAATCGGGCGTTTTTCGGCAGGTAGCCCTGCAATATCCACCCCTTCAAGGTGCATGCTACCTGCATTGGGTAGCTCAAAACCGCCAATCAGACGCAGCAGGGTGGTTTTGCCACAGCCAGAAGGCCCTAGTAGCGTCAAAAATTCGCCATCATAAATATCAAGGTTGATATCATGCAAAATATGGGTATCGCCATAGGATTTGGATAAATTACGAATTTCTAACAGGGGGTTTTTATGGGTGGGCTTGGCAGATAGCACATTATCTGACTGGGGGGTAAGGGTGGTTTGTGGCGCTGAGGCAGACATAGGCACAATCTCACGGCTAGAGCTAAGTAATAGCGGGCTAAAATGGCACAGTTACGTTAGGGTTGGTACTGGGATGCTGGTTATGTAAATACAAGTCACGTAAATACAAGATTTTTTTGATAGTTTCACCTGTGAAAATACCGTTAAAATTTGCCATCAGTATAACGGTTACGTCTAAAAAATGTTACTGTTAATTTTTGATTTTTGAGCAAACATAGCAAGGCTAGGGCATACCTGTGTTTTGTATAAAGCCAGTTGAGATTGTCAAAAAAAACCCAAAATCTGCTATGATAAAGCCCTATTTTTTGAAAAAGGAATTCGCCATGCCCCATAGTCATCTTGCGCGCCCAGAAACCGCCCAACAAGCCCTACAAATGTTAAAAGAAGGTAACACACGGTTTGTGGAAAACCTCAAAAATCCGCAGTCCACGCTGCTTGCCTCCAATGCGTTAACCCATATTCATGACCCTTTTGCCATTATTTTGGGCTGCTCAGATGCACGCGTACCTGCCGAAATTGTTTTTGACCAAGGGTTAGGCGACTTGTTTGTTATTCGGGTAGCTGGTAATGTGGTCGCGCCTTCACAAATTGGGTCGGTAGAATTTGCTGCAGAAAAATTTGGTACCAAATTGGTGGTGGTGCTTGGGCATTCTCATTGCGGCGCGGTGACCGCTTGCGTGGAAACTTTAATCAACCCCGACCAACAATTTTCGCCCAACTTGCGCTCCATTGTTGACCGTATTCGCCCCAGTGTCTATAACTTACATGAAATTTATACCGCCAACGGTGAAGATATTGACGCCGATGAACTTATTAGCCGTGGTATCAAAGCCAATGTGCGCATGTCGGTGAGCCAACTAAAACATGGTTCGCGTATTTTGGAAGATGCGGTGGATAGCGGTAATTTGCTGATTGTTGGCGCCACTTATGACCTAGACACAGGGCGCGTCCAGTTTTTTGAATAAGTCTAGCGCTGGCAAGCGGTTAGGGTAACACCGTACCGTGATAATCAGACAGCTTTTGTTATTTTTTGCGATTGAAGGAATGTTATGTCCCCTATTTCTACTTCTACCCATGAAGCCACCCAAAATTTTGTATTTAACCATACCATGCTGCGAGTCAAAGATCCCGCAGTGTCACTGGCGTTTTATCAAAATATTTTGGGTATGACGCTGCTGCATACCAAACCATACCCAAGTGCCCAGTTTGATTTGTATTTTTTGGCAAAACTGACCGACGCTGAAAAAGCCGCTTTGCCAACTGATGACGCCAAACGCGCCGAATTTGCTTTTGCACGCCCAGGTATTTTGGAGTTGACCCATAACTATGGCACAGAAAACGACGCCAATTTTCACTACCATGATGGCAACGAGGCGCCGCAAGGTTTTGGGCATATTTGCTTTAGCGTACCAAACTTGAGCGCGGCAGTGGCTTGGTTTGACCAAAATAATGTGGTCTTTAAAAAGCGCCCAGAAGAAGGTAGCATGAAAAACATTGCCTTTATCAAAGATCCCGATGGCTACTGGATCGAAATTGTGCAGCCAAACTTGATGGGCTAATCGCATGGTACCCAAAAGGGCAATCAATTTGCCCTTTTTTTTGGATTAAGGCTTGGGTTAAGGCTGCTTTAGATTGAGCCAATCCCTAGGTTTTAGATAAAAGTCTGTTAGTTCAAACTCGGGCGTTCCTGCCACAGGCTCATAGCGATATTCCCAACCTGTGAGAGGTGGCAGGCTCACCAAAATCGACTCAATACGCCCGTTAGATTGTAAGCCAAACAAAGTACCACGGTCGTACACCAAATTATACTCCACGTAGCGCCCCCGCCGATACAGCTGAAAATTACGCTGCGCTTGGGTATAGGGAGTGTTTTTGCGTTTTTCAAAAATTGGTACAATGCCATCCAGATAGCCATTGCCCACCGCCTGCATAAACGCAAAGCACTTATCAAAATCCCAACCTGCGCTTAAGGTGTTCAAATCATCATAAAATAAGCCGCCAATGCCGCGCTGTTCATTGCGATGCGTTAAAAAGAAATACTCATCGCACCATTGTTTAAATTTTGGATACACCTCTGCCCCAAACGGCTGGCATAGACGGTCTGCCACTTGGTGCCAATGAACACAATCTGCCATAACTGGGTAAAATGGCGTTAAGTCAAAACCACCACCAAACCACCAAATGGGCTCATAGCCTTCTTTTTCTGCAATAAACATACGCACATTGGCATGACTGGTGGGGACATGGGGATTTTTGGGATGAATCACCAATGACACACCAAGCGCCTGCGCCTGCCGACCCGCTAGCTCAGGATGGCGCGCGGTGGCAGTGGGGGGTAGGTGATTGATAAAAATATGGCTAAACATCACCCCGCCTTTTTCAATTACTTCACCGCCTTGCAAAACGCACGAGCGACCACCGCCACCGCCTTGTTCTATGGGTCTTTCCCAAACATCGGCAACAAAGCGCTGTTGGCTACCGCCATCAATGCCGCCTTCTGCCTCTTGGGTATCAAGTGCGTGACAGATGCGCTGTTGCAAATCAAGCAAAAAATGACGGACGGCTTGGATATTGGGGTGGGCTACGGGGATAGTCATGGCATTACTCACGTAAAATTTTCGCCATTATAGCACGGCGCGCGCAAAAATCCGTGGTCAGCATGCCGCTACACACGCAAAGCTTAGCGCGCAAATCCAATCGCAAAACTGGCAAATTTTTGCTAAAATAACCCCTTTTTTCGACCAGTTTATAAACTACCATGCGGTTAAAACAGCTCAAACTTGCAGGCTTTAAATCTTTTGCCAATCCCACCACTTTTCATTTTTCCAAAACCATTACTGCCATTGTAGGTCCCAATGGCTGCGGCAAATCCAATGTCATTGACGCCATCCGCTGGGTGCTTGGTGAGTCCTCTGCCAAACAGCTACGCGGTGGGGCGATGAGTGATGTGATTTTTGCTGGGACACAGGACAAAGCGCCAAAAAGTTTGGCGAGTGTCGAATTGGTGTTTGAACATACCCAAGCAACTGGGGAAAATCGGGGTATTTTGCATGCGCTAAATTTATACCAAGAATTGGCGGTGCGCCGCCAAATCAACAAAGAAGGCAAGTCTGATTATTTTATCAATGGTACCAAAGTACGCCGCCGTGATGTGATAGATGTGTTTTTGGGTACAGGGCTTGGGGCAAGGTCATACGCCGTGATTGAGCAGGGGATGATCGGGCGTATTATTGACGCTAATCCTTGGCAACTTCGAGAATTTATTGAAGAGGCATCAGGTGTGTCACGCTACCAAAGTCGCCGCAGCGACACCCAAAAGCAGCTAGACACCGCGCACGACAATCTAGCGCGGCTACAAGATATGGTGAGTGAATTAACCGCCCAACAAAAACGCCTAGAAAAACAAGCCAAAACCGCCCAGCAAGCACAAACATGGCAGCAGCAGCTTGATAATATTCAACAGCAGCTTTTGCTAGATGACTACGCAAAGGCGCAGCAAAAACAGCAAGCACTGCGCAATGACTACCAAGCCATCAGCCAACAAGTCCTAGCCAAACAGCAGCACCTTGCCGAAATTGATAACGCGCACCAACAGACTCAGCAACAAATCAGCGAGCAGCAGCAGCAATTGCAAGCCCAGCAACACTTGGTACAGCGCCAGTGGCAGCAGCATTTTGAAACCCAAAGCTTACTCAAGCAAAGCGAGCAAAACCTAAATAACGACCGCGCGCGCCACCAAACACTCGCCTTTGAGATGCAGCGCTTTGCCGATTACCAACAAGATTTACATACCCAGCAGCAGCAAGCCCAACATCAGATTGCGCCATTGCCCGCGCAGCTAGCACAGATTGAGCAACAACTTAACGCACTACAAAACGTGCATCAACAAACCCAGCAACAGCGCGACCATATCGCCAAACAGTTAATCGCCCTCAATCAGCAAAAAACTGAAACCGAAAAACAGCTAGCTGTCAGTCAAAGCACCATCCGCCATCATGAGCAGCAGCAGCAACAAGAACAACAACGTGAACAGCAACATCAGCGTGATTTAGCGGCTTGGCACACCGCAAAAGCAGCATTTGAACAAACATTTTTGCCCGGTGATATGGCAGATTTTGACAAACAGCTTGCCAGTCTTGGAGATAAAATAACCCACCTTGAAGCAAGTATCCTTGCACGCCAAGAACAGCTTGCCGACCAAGCCGATGAAGTGGAAAGCCTAACCCGTCAGCAGCGCCAAGCCGAACAGCAGCACCATGCCCTACAAACCGAGCAGCAAACCCTACAAAACTTATTAGCCCAGCAAACCGCGATCACCGCACGCCCATCCTTACTAGCATCAAACAGCGCGGCTCAGCAGGGTCTGTCACAACTGCCGCGACTGATTGACCAGTTACAGCTCACCAAACAGGGTAAAAAATTTGCACCGTTATTTGATTTATTGTCAACCCAATTTGCCGCGTGGCATACCGCTCACCAAACAGCGCAGCAAACAGAACAGCCACCAACAAAGCAAGCGCCATCGCTGCTGCCACATTTGATGCCCACCGCCGTATTTTTGGACGACCCACAAAATACCACCAACGCGCCGACATCCGCTTTATTGACACAAAGCCTATCCACATGGTTGCCGCTATCAACCCTGATAGCTGCCCCCAAGTTAACTTTATTTACCCAAGTATGGCTAAACCCACAGCCTGTATCATTGATGCCTGCCACGCTTAGCGCCAAGCTGGCTGATCTACCAAAGGGGCATTGGCTATTGCTGCAAAGCATGGACGAGCAGCTGATTTTGATCAATCACCAATTATGGGTGAATATCACCACCATGCTGCAACAGACAATTAACAAAACCACACCACTACGCCAGCAGTTTAGCCACGAACGGCGTATTGAAGAAATCACTGAGGCAATGCTTCAGCAGCAGCCGCAGTTACAACGGCTCAACAACGCCCTGCAAGAAGCAACAATCAGCCTCCAAGAATGGCAAGCGCAAGACCAAGCTGCCCGCCAACAGCTATTGACCCTTACCCAGCAGCAGCAGCAATGCCAAACTGACCAACGCCACTACACCCATCGCTACCAAGCCGCGTTTGACCAATTGCAGCAAGATAAACAGCGCTTAGACGCCCAAGCCAGCAGCCTCACTCACACCCGAGTGGGGGTGGATGAACTGCTTGACAAAGAACACACTCATTTAACCGCGTTAACCCACGCACTCAGCACACTGCAGCCCACCTTGCAGCAGCACATCAAAGAGCGGCAAGCGCTTGATGACAAGCTATCCCAGCAGAGCCTACAACAGCAAACATGGCAGCAGCAGCAGCAGCGCATACACCAAACAATCGCCACCGCCCAACTGCAAATAACTGCAAGTAGCCAACAGCTTACCAAAGCTGAACAAGACCAAACACGGCTACAAAGCGAATATACCCAGCTTCAACAAAAAATTGAAACCCAAGCCAAGCAGCTACCCAAACTACAACAGCAGCTAGCACACCAACAGGCACAGCTTGATGAATCCAATCACAAACACCAACAGCTAAGCGACGCGCTTAGCCATTTAGAGAGCACCGCTCAAAGTATTTGGCAAGCCCAGCAGCAAGCCGCCCAGCAGTACGAACAACTACAACAGCAAAGCCACACTGCCCATACTGCACTGGCATTGGCGCAGCAAAATCAGCAATTAATCGGCGCACAATTTGCCCATTATGAGCTATCGGTGCCAAATGACAATGAGCCGCTCATCGCGCTATCTGATACGCAGCGAAAAAACAGCGAAAAACAGCGTGAAACATTAAAAAATCAGCTGAGCGCACTGGGTGCGGTCAACCATGCCGCCGTCCTAGAACTGGCACAAGTCAATGAACGATTACAGCCATTGACTACCCAAATTAATGACTTAACCGCCAGCAGCGAAAAATTACAGCAAGCCATCAAGCACATCGACCAACAAACCAAGCAGCTATTTATGGCAATGCTAGACCAAGTTAACGTGGCGCTAAACAATCTGTTTACCCAAGTATTTGGCGGTGGACAAGCCCAACTAGTGTTGGCAGATAATGAGGGCAAAGGCTGGCAGGCGGGACTTGAACTCATGGCACAGCCCAAAGGCAAGAAAAACAGCCGACTTGCACTATTATCAGGCGGCGAAAAAACCCTAACCGCGCTGAGTTTGATTTTTGCGATTTTTCAGCAACAGCCCGCCCCATTTTGTGTACTGGATGAAGTGGATGCCCCACTCGATGACGCTAACGTGGCGCGCTTTACCCGCCTCATACAACAGCTTGCCAAAGACGTGCAATTTATTTTTATCAGCCACAACAAACTTGCCATGCAAATTGCCGATGAGCTCAAAGGCGTCACCATGCCAACAGCAGGTATCTCAAAGCTTGTGAGTGTGGATATGACAGAAGTTGAGGCGTATTTGCTATAAGTGCTTGCATTTTTGACAAAAATAGCCCGCAAAAAGTCAAGCCACCGCGGGTTTTTTCTAGATGATTTTATGAAGTCATGATAGTATAACGACAAAAATATTGATACAAAGCAGATTGTACCCAAAACAGGGTCATGATTGTCTTTAACAAAGGTCGTTGTTTATGTCTACCACTCAACTCATTTTAATCGTACTTGCGGTCGTGGCGATCGTTTGGGGGCTTTACATTTTGGTAAAGTCAATCCGTCAAAAAAACAAGGCACTGCTAGCCACCCAAGCAATCGAACACGACAAAGATGGCTTGCCTATTTTGCCGCGCCATGAGCGCCCCAAGCCCGAAGACAGTGGGGTGTTTAAAGCGGAAATAACCCCAGATAACCCACGAGGGGAAGTCAAACTTAGCGCCGACAATACCGAGCTTGACCTTACCGCGCCATCCTTGCCTGCGCAAACCAGTCAGCACCATGACCAGCTACTTGCCCAGACCAAGTCATTTGTTGACAATGACGACGATGCCTTTAGCTTACTAGCCAATGCCACAGAAACCATCACCCCTGTGGTGCATACCTTTGATGAAAACCAACTAAAAAATGACGTCTTTAATGATAACAGCCCAATTTTGGACACCCATATCCAAGCACAGATTGACCAAGAGCAAAATAGCCCACTCAATAACGCCATTCAAAACGTCAATATAAGTATTTTCCCTAACCAACAATTTGCCAGTATTCAAGGGTCTTATTTACTTGATTTGATTGACAAATACGGCTTAAAATTTGGCGCGATGAACATGTTTCATCGTTACGAAAATAAAGACGGCACAGGCATGTTATGGTTTAGCATGATGATGATTGATAACGACGGTATTTCTCCGTTTGACCTCAACCGCTTGCCTACCCAAAATATGAATGGCTTGGTACTGTTTTTGTCACTGCCGCATCCGCGCGCGGTGCAAGGGTTTGATAGCATGATGAGTATTGCAGGGTTACTCGCGCATGACCTAAATGCCACGGTATATGACGACACAGGCGAGCCAATCAATAAAGAAAATACCCAAGCCATGCGCGAGCTTGCTGTTAATTTTGGCAAATAGTCAGCCGTCATACCCAAGCACGCACCCAACATCATTTATACAAAATCATTCCTAAAAAAAGGCACGCATCACGGGTGCTTTTTTTTGAGCTATTTTTTGAGTCTGTATTTAGGCAAAAGCAAACAAACTTGATCTAATACCCATATAACAGCCCAAGCGTGATGTGGTAAATACGGGCTGTTAAGGGGCTTGTCGTGAGCTGTTTAAAATAAAAACGGGCAAATTCATGCTTGATTTTGTTGTAAAATAGGGGCTATATCCTTTTTATATCAATAATTTTTTGTTTGATGACTATGAACCCATCTGAAATTATCGCAGCCATGCGCAGGCTGATTACTCAGCTCAAAGCTCACAACCACGCCTATTATGTGCTGGACAATCCCGTGCTAGAAGACAGCGAATACGACCAACTTCGTCAGCAGTTGGTTGCATTAGAAACCAGTCACCCAGATTTGGTGCAGCCTGATAGCCCAACAGGGCAAGTGGGAGATAAGCCATTAGCCGCTTTTAGCCAAGTCACCCACCAGATACCGATGTTATCTTTGGGTAATTTATTTAATTTTGCAGATTTACAAAATTTTATGCGAAAGGTCAATGACCGCCTTGCCGTCAGCCAGCAAAACCCAGAATACGAAGTGGAACTCAAACTTGACGGGCTGGCAGTGTCACTGATCTATGAAGCAGGTCAGCTTGTGCAAGCGGTGACGCGAGGCGATGGGCAGACAGGCGAGGACATCACCCAAAACGTGCGTACCATACGCAACTTGCCACTATCTTTGCCAACAGATACCCCCATACTTGAAGTGCGCGGCGAGGTGCTGATGCCCAAAGCAGGGTTTGCTAGACTCAACCGTGACGCCCAACAAAAAGGCGAAAAAATCTTTGCCAACCCGCGTAACGCTGCGGCAGGTAGCCTACGCCAGCTAGACCCTACTATCGCCAAAAGTCGCCCACTGGCATTTTATGGCTATTCGGTCAATCAAGGGTTACCAACTCGCATCACTACCCAATCTGCGGCGCTACAGTGGCTAAAGCAGTTAGGCTTCACCGTGAGCGATATAAAACTTGTAAATACTGCAGCAGAGCTACAAGCCTATTACCAATCTATCATCGAAACACGCGCCACCTTGCCATTTGAGATTGATGGCATCGTCATCAAAGTCAACGACCTTGCCTTACAAGCGCAGTTAGGCTTTTTAAGCCGTGAACCGCGCTGGGCAACCGCGTATAAGTTTCCCGCAGAAACCGTCATGACACGGCTCAATAGTGTAGAATGGCAAGTAGGTCGAACAGGGCAGCTAACCCCCGTGGGCAAACTTGAACCCGTCAATGTGGGCGGTGTGACCGTGAGTAACGTCACCTTGCACAACATCGGCGAGATACAGCGGCTTGATGTCCACGAAGGTGACATGGTCAGCGTACATCGGGCAGGGGACGTGATACCCAAAGTCACCAGAGTTTGGGCAGATGAGCGCCCTGCCAGCGCCAAAACCGTACACCTACCCAGCCACTGCCCTGTATGCGACTCACCCGTGATACTCCCTGAAGGCGAAGCATTGGCGCGCTGCACAGGCGGATTATTTTGTCCAGCCCAGCAGCAAGAGGCACTCATACATTTTGTTAGCCGCAAAGCGATGGACATTGACGGGCTAGGCGAGCGCTGGCTGATTAGTTTTTTTGAGCAGGGCATGGTCAAAAACGTTGCCGATATCTATCAGCTTCACCAACACCGTGACGCGCTACTTAATCTTGAAAAATTGGGTGAAAAATCCGTCGATAACCTACTTGGTGCGATTGAAACCAGCAAAAAAACCACATTACCACGCTTTATCTTTGCCTTAGGGATTGGTGGGGTAGGTGAAAGCACTGCCCAAAACCTAGCCACGCAATTTGGCGACCTAACCCCCTTGATGACTGCCAGCATTGACGCTCTGCAGCAAACACCCGATGTGGGCGCAAAAACCGCAGACTCAATTTTTGAATTTTTCCGTGCCAAGCACAATATAGAAGTGATTGAGCGCCTGTTAGAGGCGGGTGTACAGTGGCAGCCCGTGAGCCAAATAGCTGCCAGTGAACAACCACTCAAAGGGCAAAGCTGGGTGATTACAGGCACACTTAGCAGCATGGGTCGAGATGAAGCCAAAGCCAAGCTACAAGCACTGGGCGCCAAAGTATCAGGCAGTATCTCTGCCAAAACCAGCGTGTTACTAGCGGGTGAAAAAGCAGGCAGCAAACGGGCACAAGCAGAAAAACTGGCAATTGATATCATGGATGAAGCCCAGTTTTTGCAGTTAATTACCCAAAAAGAGGGTAGTTGAGCTATCAGTCCTAATGCCTAGAACACAACCCGTAATATTAATTACAAAACAGGTATAAATTTCTGTGGATTTTTAACATTTTTGCTCAAATTTTGCGTTATCATAGCAGAATGAGTCCTAGTCTAGTCTAGTCTAGTCTAGTCTAGTCTAGGATCGTCCACGTTCACTTGGAGACACTTATGAAAGCCATCAAATTATTAACCATTGGCGCAACACTTGCCAGCGCTGCTGCCATGACCGCTTGCACTACCACCAACGGCTATAACGCCACCAATGGCTCAGGACGTGCTGCTGTGCAAGGCGCTGTGGCAGGGGCAGCCTTGGGTGCGCTTGCAAAATCTGATGGCGACCGTAACGACATCGGCAAAGCTGCCGCAATTGGCGCAGCCGCAGGCGGCGCAACAGGCTATGTACTAAGTACCTCTCCTAACTATCCTTACCAAAAATAAGCGCTATAAAGCTATACAAATAATCGCTCACAGTATCCAGCCAAGTCCTACAGGGGCTTGGCTTTTTTATATGAGAACTGGGAAAAAAACGATAAACACTGAGGTTTTTGGGGAGTTATGACGCGGTAGCTTTTGGGCAATAAAAAACCCTCATCAAAATGATAAGGATTTTTTGAATTTGGTGGATCGTCCGCGACTCGAACGCGGGACCAATGGATTAAAAGTCCACTGCTCTACCAACTGAGCTAACGATCCAAATTTTGGGTACTTATTGACAAAGAGTGTTAATAGTAAATGGTGGATCGTCCGCGACTCGAACGCGGGACCAATGGATTAAAAGTCCACTGCTCTACCAACTGAGCTAACGATCCAACAAGCTGTTTTAACAGTTTTTGCTAAACACTGTTGTCTTTAAGTGAGTGCATATTATACGTATAAAAATTTCTATTGCAAGCCTTTTTTATCAGTTTTTTGCACTATTTTGATATTTATTTGCGTTTTGATTGTCACTCAACCATTGTTAGATATCTTTGTTAGGCAAAATGAATTAATCTAGATGATAATAGGTTTTTTGCTATGCACCGCCTGATAGCGCGTCCACTGGATTAAGACGGGCGGCATTGCGTGCAGGTATAAACCCAAATATTATCCCAATTAAGGTAGAGCACAGAACAGCAGCAATAATGGAGGTGGTAGAGTAGACCACTTGAAAATTGTCACCAGCAAAATAGTTGATGGTCGCCCCAATGGCAAATGCAAGACCAATACCCAATATGCCGCCCAAGATACATACCAAAACCGCCTCAATCAAGAATTGCTGCATGATGTCACTTTGCCGTGCGCCCACCGCCATACGTACCCCAATCTCACTGGTACGCTCGGTTACGGATACCAGCATGATGTTCATCACCCCAATGCCGCCAACAATCAACGAGATAATGGCAATGGAGGAGATGAGCAACGTCATGGTGCTAGTGGTGGCTTCAATGGTTTGTCGGATAGAATCGGCGTTTTGGATACGAAAATCATCAACGCCATGGCGCTGCTTAATTAGGTCACTGACGGCTTGCTCGGCAGCGGCTGAAGAAATGGTGGCTTTAAGGAGGACAACAAAGCTAGTGAGATGCCCTGTACCTAACATACGCCGCATGACGGTGGTATAGGGCATATACAAGGTAGGGGTGTCAAGGCTAGGTCCAAATGCTTTGCTCGAGGGCTGTAATACACCAATGACACGCACGGGCACACTACCCACTAAAATGACTTGACCAATCGGGTTATCGATATTGGCAAAAAAGGTATTTTTGGCATTGTCATCAATAATCACATCTTGGGTCAATGTTTTGATGCTTAGTAGGTCAAAATTTTGCCCTTGTGCCAGTTTTTCTCCTGTGACGGTTAGGTAATCTTTGCCAACGCCACTGATGTTGACTGAGGTTTCAGTTTCACGGTAGCGTGCGCTGGCACTGGTGCTAACTAGCGGGCTAACACTTTGTACATAGGGTTGGTCGGCTACGGCTTCGGCATCGTCATCGGTTAGGTTGTCATTGTGGTATTGCCGTCTTGGGTCGCCAAATTTGTAGCCATCTCTCACGGTTAGGGTATTGGTACCCAAAGCGCTGATATCTGACAGAATTTTTTGCTGTGAGCCTTGTCCGAGCCCAACTACAGATACCACTGAGGCAATACCAATGATAATGCCTAGCATGGTGAGTAATGTGCGCATTTTATGGGCTTTCATTGCCAAAACCGACATTTTAAAGGCTTCAGTTAGGCGGTCAAAGAAGGCGGATAGACCAGATTTTTGCTCAAAGGCAAGGTTTGTGTTGACAGAAAGTTTATCCCATGGTTGTTCGGTGTAGTAATCTTTTAGAATGCGACCATCTTTGATTTCAATCACGCGCTGGGCTTGGGCGGCGATGCTAGGGTCATGAGTTACCATAATAATGGTGTGACCTTGGCGGTTTAGGTCTTGCAAGATAGCCATGACATCGGCACCCGATTTGCTGTCTAGTGCGCCTGTTGGCTCATCGGCTAATATGACGTCGCCGCCATTCATCAAAGCGCGCGCGATAGAAACGCGCTGCTGCTGCCCACCTGATAGTTGGCTTGGGCGGTTCGCTGTTTTGTCGGCAAGCCCTAGGTCTGCCAGTAGCTGTTTGGCACGGTTTTCTCGGGCATGGGTTGCCATGCCAGCATAAACGGCAGGCACGGCAACGTTGTCTTGGGCGCTAATATCGCCGAGTAGGTGATAGCGCTGGAAGATAAATCCAAAATGTTCGCGGCGTAATTGGGCAAGTTCGTCTGCGCTGAGTTGGTCAATAGGTTTGCCATAGATGCAATAACTACCTGCCGAAGGTTGATCAAGACAGCCCAAAATATTCATTAAGGTGGATTTGCCTGAGCCTGATTGCCCAATAATAGCCACCATTTCGCCTTGATAGATGGTTAAATCTACCCCGTGCAGGACGCGGATTTTATCCTCGCCTGCTGGGAACTCACGGATAAGCCCCTGTACTTGCATGATGGGGTTTTTGTTGGCTAGTTGGGGCGTTGTGGTAACCATTGGCTGTCTTATGTCGTTATTAGTGGGTTGTGGTCAATCAAAAATGGGCGAACTGGGTAAAGGCAGTATTGGCGTTTTAATCACTAACAGTGGTGGGTTATCCGCACTTTTCACTGCTAACTTGGCACATCAACGCCATGGCAAAACAGATTACATCATTGTAGGGCGTTTTTTGGTAGATTTTGCACCGCTTGCTTTGCTGCTCTCGCTGGTGGCATCACCCACTACGACTTTATCGCCTTGACGGATGCCACTGATAATTTGGGTATTAATGCGGTTGCTGATACCTGTTTTAATCGCTTGTTTTTGGGCGGTGCCATCTGCTTGTACCACGTCAACATAGCTGCCAATTTTTGCATCATGCTTGATCGCTGCTGCGGGCACGGTGAGTACGTTGCGGGCTTTATCTTGGACAATGTATACCTGTGCGGTCATATTGATGCGCAGTATGCCATCTGGGTTTGGGACGTCAAAATAGCCCATATAATAAACAGCCGCATCGGTGCTTGTATTGGTTTTGTTGGCGGTTGTGCCTTCAGGGGCTGGCTCGATGGCGGTTAAAGCGGCTTGAAATTTTTTGTCGGGGTTGCCGATGATATTAAAGTACACAGGCATGCCAGCGCGTAAATTGACCACGTCAGCTTCAGAAATTTTGGCTTTGATGCGTACTTTATCTAACTGGGCAAGGGTGACAATCGTGGGTGCGGTTTGGTTGGCGTTGACGGTTTGCCCTTGTTTGGTGGTGATGGAGATGACGGTGCCAGACATGGGCGCTACAATTTGGGTATGACCTAGATTTTTTTGTGCCGTGTTGACATCAGTTTGGGATTTTTTGATGGCGGCTTTGGCACTCGCAATTTCTGACTGGCTGGCAATTAAGTTGGCATTTGCCGTGGCAATGGCCTGTTTGGCGGCTTCTGTGGCAGCTTGGGCGGTTTTGAGGTTGGTGGCAGCTTGCTCAAGTTCTTGTTTGGAGATAGCATTCATCGCCATTAATGAGTTTAAGCGAGTATAGGCTTGTTGGGCTTGTTGCAAGGTGGCTAGTTTGCCTTTGAGGTCTGCTTGCGCGCTAGCAAGCGCGGCTTGTTTGGTGGCGTAAGCCGCCTGACTGCTTTGTAGGCTGGCTTGGCTTTGTTGCAGCCCTGCTTGCTGTGTTACCAAACCGTTTTGTAAGGTTTGTGGGTCAATTTGCGCAATGATATCGCCTTTTTTGACCGTTTGCCCCACTTCAACATAAAGTTTGGTGACCTCGCCAGAGACTTGAGCCCCTACGTCCACTTGGTTGAGTGCTTCAACTTTACCCGTCGCCATGACACTGTTTTCAATATCTGCTTGTTCAGCGGTAGCGGTGATATAGGTAGGCGCGGCTTTTTTGGGTTGAAAATAGCGATACGCCAGCACCGCAATGGTACCCAATATAAAGCCGATAACCGCCCATTTGAGCCATTTTTTTTGGGTAAGGGTCATGTGAATAAACCTTTTAAAAAACCAATGAAGACAGGGAGAAAATACGGTTACCCGCGTGCTAAAACAGCGCTATTAAAATGCAAATGAGAATTAATTGCAATAAAAATATGCCCAATTTTTGCTTTGCGCAATAAAATATAGCATAATCAAGGCAGTATAAGAAATCCACCTTACTCAATTATAATTGGCTTGTCGCAGTTATGAAATTTGCTGTGAGCAATGGGGCAATAAATAAGTTAAGATATCAAGTTTAGGATATCAAAGCAAAATTGGTAAAGAGTGGACGTCCTGCCACGCTAAAGGCGAGTTGATACAGTAACTCCCAAGCAGGCAGATGAGTAAGCCCTTTAATGGCACGGTCAGCTTGGTACAACGCGTCAGACCAATATAGTGTTGTTTGTTGATTATGGCGGCGTAACGCCTGCGTATACAAGGCTTGTTTACTTTGCCAAATGCCCAAACTTTGAAAACTAGCACCCGTTAGCAAGCTTTGAATATGGCGCATATCTTTGGCGATTGTCCATAACACCAAACTCTCGGGCTCTTCGCTAGTTTTTAGCTGCTGCAGAATGGCAGCAACTTGCGGTATATTACCTGCCAACATGGCATCTGACAAATCAAACGTGGTAAAAATAGACTGGCTGACTAGTCCTTCTTGGAGCTCATCGGACGCAATTTTGACCAAGCTATCCGCCGCTTTTGGCACATATAGATACGACAATCGCCACAACGTTTGGTAAGCAGACAATAAGTTGTGCTGTGTTTGTACCAGCAGCATTTGCCATGCCTCATAAGATAACTGTAAGCCAAAATCTTGGGCATGTTGTTTTAATAACTGTTCACGCTGTGCTTCTTGGTAAAGGTGGCAGTCAATGACTTGTCCATGCTTGACACAAAGCTGAAAAAATGCGCTGCTTTGACTTTTTTTGTCGTATTTATCAGTAATGACCACCAAACAATTAGTAGGGTTTTGGGTGGCAAATTGCTGCAATGATGCCAACGCTTCTTTGTCGGGTTTATGGTTACCTTGGACAATCAGTGTTTTGTTTTCCTCAAATAAAGATAAGCTAGTGAGCTCGTCAAGTACCGCTTGCCAAGATTTGACACTGGTGATATCCATACGGGTGATGGACATACCATGAGCTAGCCAATGGGTAGTGAGTTTTTCGATAAGCCATTGTGGTAACAAATCTTCATCACCATGCATAAGCCAAAGCCCCGTAGCAGGTGCTTGTAGGGTTTTGGTCTGTTGAAACGCGTCTAAAAAACGATGCTGCATTGGTGAGATTAATAACTTATTGAGATGCTTTGGTAGCAAGTTTTGGTAAACTCAGTGCCATATACTGATCTGCCACACGCTGGGCGAGGTTATCATACAGCCAAAGCTTGATTTGTTCTGCTTGGGGGTTGTCGGTTGCGGCAACGCCTTGGTCATACTGGTAACTACGCTGTACCTGAATGGTATTGGTTAAGGTGACGGGTTGCCCGTTTTCTAAGGCGTGGTAGGTTACATCCGCGCTCAAAACCATGCGGATTTCGGTAAGGATACCCCGCAGTTGATAGTTTTGCAGCCGAATATTTTTGACTTCAATACTGGCTGGCAGGATAGCGGGTGTATTTTTGGTGGGTAATGCATTGTCAGTTTTAATACTAAGCTGGGTCAGCTGTTTTTTTAGCGCATTTTTGACGGCATAGTCCTCTGGACTACTGCCAAAAATAAGTACCGTATTTGGAATTTGCTGGGACATTGGGCTAACATAACCGCGTAACTGAAAACCGCAGGCTGATAATTGAGTAAGAAAAATGCCACTCAAGAGTAACGGCAGCAGGGTTTTTGTTTTGGTTTGATACTTTGCTTGATTCATGTTTTTACCTGTCAAAAACGTACTGACCATCCCAACCAACAGCACCATCATTGGATTGATGGCATAAAATGATTGTCATCAAATGAGGTGCTATTTTGGTAATTAGGGTTCATGTTGTTGCCAACCTAACCCTTGCTATGCCTTGATAACAATGTTAACCAGTTTGTTTGGCACCACGATTTCTTTGATGATATCGCCTGTAATAAACTTTGCCACACTGTCAAGTTGTTTGGCTTGGGTTTTTAGCAAGTCGGCATCGGTGTTGGGCGCCACTTCTAATTTACCACGAATTTTACCATTAACCTGTACCACCATGGTAATGGTATCTTGTACTAAGGCGGTGGCATCTTGGGTAGGATAGGTGAGTGTCATTGGGTCGAGGCCCAATTGCTCTAGCAGTACTTCAGACATGTGGGGCGCGTAGACGGTTAATAGCGTTAATAAGGTAATTAAGGCTTCATTTGCTACCGCCAAGTCACTGTCGGACAAAATTTCGAACACGGCAAGTTCGTTGTATAATTCCATCAAAAATGACACGGGCGTGTTCAATGCCATGTTTTTGCCAAAGGCATCATCAAGTTTGCCAATGGTATCATGGGTTTTGCGGCGCAATTGTTTGGCAGCTTTGGATAAGTCATCGGTATTGACAACCAATGTCTTGGCATCGAGTTTTTTGTCTTGTAAGGCTTGCTGATGCGCCACGCTATAGCGCCATACTTTTTTCAAGAAGTTGTAGGGACCTTTAAGACCATCATCTATCCATTCAAGGGTTTGCTCAACAGGCGCGGTGAACATGGTATACAAACGCACGGTATCGGCGCCGTATTGCTCTACGGTAGATTGTGGGTCAACACCGTTATTTTTTGACTTTGACATTTTTTCAATTTTGCCAATGGTGACAGGTTTGCCGTCCGCTTTGAGTGTTGCGCTAATGGGCTGTCCTCTGTCGTTATAAATCAAATCAACGTCATCAGGGAAATAGTAAGTGGTACTGCCATCGGCATTTTCGCGTAAGAACGTGCCTGCTAGTACCATGCCTTGGGTTAATAAGTCAGTGAAGGGCTCATCGCCTTCTACTAAGCCTTCATCGCGCATCAGTTTTTGGAAAAAACGCGCATAAAGCAAATGTAGCACGGCATGTTCTACCCCGCCCACATATTGATCAACGGGCAGCCATTTTTCGGCCGCTACTTTGTTAATCATGCCATCAACATAATTAGGGGAGGCAAAGCGAGCATAGTACCAGCTTGATTCGACAAACGTATCAAGGGTATCGGTTTCGCGTTTGGCAGGTTTGCCGCAGCTTGGGCATGCAACATCGGTAAAAGCCGCAATTTGGTTCAGCGGGTTGCCGCGCCCATCGGGTACCACATCTAAAGGCAACACCACAGGCAAGTCGCTCTCTGGAACGGGCACTGTACCACAATGCTCACAGTTAATGACGGGAATTGGACAGCCCCAATAGCGTTGACGTGATACACCCCAGTCCCGTAGTCGATAATTGATGGTTTTTTTGCCCAGCCCCTTGGCTTCTAATAAAGCTAGAACGTGGTCAAAAGATTGTTTAAAGTTGAGACCCGTTAATTCACCTGAATTGATACCCACGCCTTGCTGCTTATCGGCATACCAGTCTTGCCAAGTGGTGTTATCAAAAGTTTGTCCCGCCACATCAATCACTTGTTTGATGGGCAAGGCATATTTATTGGCAAATTCAAAATCGCGCTCATCATGCGCAGGTACCGCCATAACTGCCCCAGAGCCGTAGCTCATTAAGACATAATTTGCGACCCATACTGCAATTTTCTCGCCCGTGAGAGGATGAGTGACGGTCAAACCTGTATTCATGCCTACTTTTTCTGCTTTGGCAAGGTCTGCCTCAGCCACTGAACCTTTTTTACAAACGTCAATAAAGGCTTGCAACTCAGCGTTGGTTTTGGCAGCATGTTTGGCTAAAGGATGTTCGGCCGCCACCGAGACGTAAGTAACACCCATCAACGTATCAGGACGGGTTGTAAACACATCGAGGGTTTTTTCTTCGCCATTTAACGTATAAGGGAAGTGAATTTCCATGCCTTCAGAACGACCAATCCAGTTGCGCTGCATGGTAATGACTTGCTGTGGCCAATGTCCCTCAAGCTTGTCCAAATCCGCCAATAACTCTTCAGCGTAGGCGGTGATATTAAAGTAGTACATGGGGATTTCACGTTTTTCAATTAACGCCCCCGAGCGCCAGCCGCGCCCATCGACTACTTGTTCATTGGCAAGTACTGTATTATCAACGGGATCCCAATTGACCGTAGATAACTTTTTATATACCAAGCCTTTTTTATATAATTGAACAAATAACCATTGTTCCCATTGGTAATATTCTGGCGTACAAGTGGCAAATTCTCTTGACCAGTCAATCGACAGACCCAACGCTTTTAATTGGGTTTTCATATTATCAATATTTGAAAACGTCCAAGCCGCGGGCGCAACGCCATTGGCAATAGCGGCGTTTTCAGCAGGCATCCCAAACGCATCCCACCCCATAGGCTGTAACACCTCATAGCCTTTTAGGCGATAATAGCGGCTTAATACATCACTGATGGTATAGTTGCGTACATGCCCCATATGCAGTTTTCCGCTAGGATAGGGAAACATTGATAAAATATAGCGCGTAGGCTTGGTGGTTGCCGCGTTGTTAACTTGATAGCGGTTGTCTTGCGCCCATTTTTGCTGTTGGGTGGACTCAATGATTTTTGGATGATATTGACTGGTGATAGCTGGATTACTCATAATAGTCTTGTTTTACGGTTGACAATGAAATTGTTTAAAGACCCTATAGCATAGCCTAAATCCACACAAATTGCGACAGAAAAAGGAGCGAAGATGCGTATCACCCTCTATGGCATCAAAAACTGTAGTACTATGAAAAAAGCCTTCGATCAACTCACTGAGCTTGGCATTAGCTACGAGTTTCATGACTACAAAAAACAAGGCATTGATAAAGCCACCCTAAGCCATTGGGTTGAACAAGTCGGCATTGATAAAGTCATCAATACCAAAGGCACAACCTATCGCCAACTGAGCGATGAGAAAAAATCACAAGCTAGAGCCGATACTCAATTTGCCATCACCTTGATGACAGAGCAACCTAGCCTCATCAAACGTCCTATCCTTATCAAAGGCGATACCATATTGGTTGGCTTTAATGAGAGCGAATACCAAAACTTAGCCTAAACTTGGCATAAAAAAAAGCGAGCATAAGGCTCGCTTTTTTGTTTTAACGTTGATGTGGCTATTATTTTGCAGCGCTGGCGGTTGCCGTCGCTGTCATGGGGGCAGGTGCCGCATCTTTGGTGTGGTCGCTTAAAGAATAAACATAAGCCGCCAACAACATAATACGCTCATTACCCAACTTGGTATCCCAATGTGGCATCACACCAGCACGACCATTACGTAAGGTAGTACGCACAGTTTCACGATCGCCGCCATATAACCAAATATCATCCGTCAAGTTTAAAGCACCGACGTCTTGGTTACCCTTGGCATCTTTACCATGACACACCGCACAGTTAGTATCAAAGATAGCTTTACCTTGGCTCACTAGGGTAGGGTTTAGCGCCCCATTATCTTTTGAACCATGTCCAGGTGATAAAGACAACACGTATTCAGCGGCAGCGCGTACGCCGTCTTCGCCAATTTGTGCTTTCCACGCTGGCATACCACCCACACGACCATGATTAAGGGTTAACAAAATCTTATCGGGTGTACCACCATAAATCCAGTCATTATCCGTTAAATTTGGATAACCTGTAGCACCATGCGCTTGCGAACCGTGACAAACAGAACAGTTCTGCAAAAATAGACGTTGTCCAATCTTAATTGCTTGCGGATCTTGTGACAATTTTTGTACGGCAGGCGCCAATGCCACAATCCCTTGATCAATCTGTGATTTAAGCTCTGGATTGGGTTCAGCATTTTTTGCTTGCTGTGCTTGAAGCTTGGCAAGGTTGCTGATCTGTGTGGTTACTGCTTGATCCTTAAGAATTTTATCGTTAAATGTCGTGGTAAAAACGGCATTATTACGCTCAAGGTCTGACGCTAATTCATTGGCACTCGTCCATGGCACATCCTGACCATCTACTTTAACCGTGGTAATACCTTTCCAAGATCCTGGCATTACCGATGGGAATAGCAGCAAGTACAACAATGCCCAAGCCAAGGTACCCCAAAAGATGATAAGCCACCATTTTGGTAACGGACGATCATACTCTTGAATACCATCATATTCATGGCCTGTTGTGCCATCTTCTGCGATGGTGGGGCGGTAACCCAATATACCCACTAGCCAGTATAAAATCCAAGCCCAACAGCCTATGGAAAATAGGGTTACCCAAAAACTCCAAAATCCACTCATTTTTTATCCTTATCGCGTTGTGATAACTGGGTCATATCCTCATCATCTAACGCAAGTTTTGCATCTTCTTCAAATCGGCTACGATTGTTTGGCGAATACGCCCACCAAACAATCGCAATAAAGGCGATAAACGCTGCAACCGTTGCGATACTATGCAATGTGCCCAACATTAACGTTGACCCTTCATTGCCGTACCAAGCTGTTGGAGGTAAGCAACAATCGCATCTAGCTCAGTTTTACCTTGAACCGCATCAGGTGCGCCTTCAATATCAGCATCACTGTAAGGCACCCCAAAATGGTCACGGAATAAACGCATTTTAGCCTGTATTTCTGTGCTATTAACGTCGCGTTTTGCTAACCAAGCAAAAGATGGCATCACAGATTCAGGTACCAAAGCTTGTGGATTAATTAAGTGTTCGCGTTGCCAGTCGTCTGAATAACGACCGCCTACGCGCGCAAGGTCAGGGCCTGTACGTTTTGAACCCCACAAAAATGGGTGATCCCAGGTTGACTCAGCGGCACGAGAATAAGGTCCGTAGCGTTCTACTTCTGCACGTAATGGGCGTACCATTTGTGTGTGGCAAACGTGACAACCTTCACGAATATAAATATCACGACCTTCCAATTCTAGGGCAGTCCATGGCTTCATATTGGGCAACGGTTGGTTAACTTCCTTAGTAAAAATTAATGGAACAATTTCTACTAACGTCGCAAAGCTGATAGAAATAACGATTAAAATAAGTAGAAGACCCGTATTCTTTTCAATAATTTCATGATTGAGTTTCATGAGTCTCTCCTTAAATCTGTTTTGCAGTAACAGTTTCTACAACAGGTGTAGCGGTGTTATCTACTTCAATTGCTTTGGCATCAGGCACAGTCAGTGTTTTGTACACGTTATAAGCCATGACAAACATACCTGATAGGTACAATAAACCACCAAACGCACGACCAATATAAGGGTAATGTGAGAACAACACGGTATCAACAAAACTATACACTAGCGTTCCATCTGGGTTGGTTGCACGCCACATCATACCTTGACCAATACCTGAAATCCAAAGTGATACAATATAAAAAATAGTACCTGCAGTGGCTAACCAGAAATGGGTAGTAATTAGATCGGTTGAGTACATTTTTTGCTTATTCCATAAGCGCGGAATGAGCACATACAAAGAACCTACGGTAATCATACCAACCCAGCCTAGAGCGCCTGAGTGAACGTGACCTACTGTCCAGTCCGTGTCATGCGACAACGCATTAACGGTTTTGATAGACATCATTGGGCCTTCAAAAGTTGACATGGCATAGAATGACAAAGCAACAATCAAGAAACGGATAATGGGGTCTGTGCGTAATTTATCCCAACTACCCGATAAGGTAAGTACCCCGTTAATCATACCGCCCCAAGAAGGTGCAAATAAGATAATAGAGAAAACCATACCCAAAGACTGAGCCCAGTCAGGTAGTGCTGAATAATGAAGATGGTGACCGCCTGCCCACATATAAGAGGCAATCAGTGCCCAAAAGTGGATAATTGACAAACGATAAGAATAAATAGGTCGACCAATCTGTACAGGTACGAAGTAATACATCATACCCAAAAACGCAGCAGTTAAATAAAAACCTACCGCATTATGACCATACCACCATTGCACCATTGCATCAGTTGCACCGCCAAACAGCGAGTATGATTTCCAAAAGCTGAGTGGAATTGACATACTATTAACAATATGCAGCAATGCAATTGTCAAAATAAAAGCAGCAAAGAACCAGTTAGCAACATAAATATGCGAGGTTTTGCGTTTCATTAATGTGCCAAAAAACACAATCGCATATGAAACCCATACAACGGCAATCAAAATATCAATTGGCCATTCAAGTTCGGCGTATTCTTTGGTGGTAGTCAAACCCAGTGGCAGCGTAACAACAGCCGCAACGATGACCAAATTCCAACCCCAGAAAGTAAACCATGCCAAATAAGGGGCAAAAAGACGCGTTTTACAGGTTCTTTGAACAATATAATACGAAGTTGCAAATAATGCACAACCACCGAATGCGAAAATCACCGCATTGGTGTGCAATGGACGCAAATGGCTAAACGTTAGCCAAGGAATACCAAAATTAAGTTGGGGCCACACTAACTGCGATGCAATAAACACCCCAACTGACATACCGATAATACCGTACACTACCGCCATGATTGAGAACATTTTAATAATGTCAATTTCATAATCATCGGTAATAGGTATTGCTGTGTTTTGTAAATTCATTCGATGATTTCCTTTACAGCCTATATTATCAACAAGTTTAAGCAGAAATCTTCTTTCCGCCTGTTAATAAACCTATTTTTTTTGTCAAAGGTTTGGCAATTATACCGCTGTCGAAAATCAGATGGCGGTCAACATAACGTTATCATGACTATTTTTATGACGATGTTTGCCAAAAAAAGACCGAAAATAGCGAATTATCAAGCAGTAAAATAGGCTCAAACTCACGATTTTCACCAAGTATTGTAACTTAATCTTTGCTAAATATCATCTAATGTAAAGGACATACTGCAAAAAAAAATTACACACAAACTATTATAATATGAAAAATAAAAAAAACCATGTAAATTGTAGGGAATTTTTTTTACATAGCTGTCAGGTTTTGGCAACAATTTGGCGTTCCTCTCATTGTTGACTTGGTTGTAATAGGATAGGATTGTCAATCCACCAAAAACTGGGTAATATGCTTAAGCTTTTACTTTAAAAAATAGGGCGACCCGAGGAAAAAACAGTATGTCAAAAATTTTGTCACAAGATTGGTTTAACCAAGTTCAGGCTTTAACAACGCAAGCAGGGGATTTAAATCTACCGCCTTCAATCAAAAATTTATCCCTCAATCTACACGTTACCGATAGTAATGGCGAGGTAGTGAGTGCCGCTTTTTATGACGGTACCTTGCACCAAGGTAGCAAAGAGGGCGCGTTGACCACCCTCAAACTTGATGCCGATACGCTAAAAGCCGTATTTTTAGATCGCGATATGAACCGTGCTATGGAAGCCTTTATGGCGGGAAAAATCCGCGTAGAAGGGGATATGGGTCAACTGATGTCTATTCAGACTGCCAGTCCAAGCGCTGAGCAAAAGCAACTATTCAAAGATATTTTGGCAGTGACGGAAGTATAAACACTTGCTGATTATTTTGACGCTATATTCACGCCATCATGCTAGAACCCTCTATATAAAATAAATATAAATGGGAGCTTGGCATTATAGAAAACGCAAGTCTTGTCTGGGTAGTTGGTATTGGCTAGCCGTTGAATAAGAAGAGACTTAATAGCGCTCTTGCTCAATTCCCTCTCTAAAAGGCTAGGAGACTGTCAAAAATGAACAAGGCGCAGCATAATCAATATACCAAGTACAAAAAAAGTCATCGCTAATATGCGGTGACTTTTTTTTGCGAATGTTTTTTTGCTAAATATGCTAGCCGCGGTATTGGCTATCAATGTGCTACCGTGATTGGTGAGGTGGTGACTGGCAGAATGAGTAACCAAGCGGGTAACCAAGCCCGTATAATGGTGCGACTGGGGAAGGTAAGCGGGTTTTTTGGCGAGGTCGCGGTTCATGATGCATATCCCAAAGCAAGATAGAATGTAAATCAGTGATTAAGTAAATTACGTAATGATCACAATAATCTAAAAATCTAGTTGTTTCAATTGGCTACAGTTTTTTTGGGCAGCTATTTACATTTTTTTACATGAAAGAAAAGCCGCGGCAGCATGTTGCCGTGGCTTTTTTGGAATAAAGGCGGTTGTTTGGGATAAAAGGTAGCCGTGGAGGTTAGTGTGCCGCCTGCGCCTGTTGGTTTTCAGGATAAATGGCTGCTTGTAACCAAATATTGGCTTGTATGTAGTCGCCCACTTGAATAGTGGGGTCAATGTTTGATTGATTCACGGCTAAGCGAATGACCACGGGATTATCAAGGGTTTCACGCAAGATGACCACGTCTAATAGGGTAAAGTTAACGTCATTAAATACGGCGGTTTGTTGACCTACAATTTGTCCTTGACACCAAGCTTCATCTTGTTGCCCTATGGTCTCGCCAAATAGATAGGCGCACATGTGACCCACGTTAATTTGGATGGGCTCTAACGGTAAGTCGTCAGCATTGGGCTGCCATGCAGCAATTTGGGCTTCTAAGTCTGCTGGGGCAACGTTGTTGTTTTTTGTCAAGATGTCATTAAAAGCACGGTGATAGCGAATGGCTTCGGGATCATCTACGACGATAGTTTCACTACGGTTACTGAGGCTGACGCTATAAGCTAGGGCGCTTAGGTTAACAAAATATCGCTGATTTTTGAAATAATGTTTGGCATTAATGGCAAAAAGTTGGTCAAATGCGTATAGCACGGTGTTGTCATCGGTTTTTAGTCTTAAAATGGCTTCGTGTTGATCATCGCATTGGTAAATACCATCAATCGTTGCCCATTGTCCATAGGGACTGTTAACGCAAGGAAAGGCATTGATAAAGCGTTTTGGTTGTCGGTTAGCGTTGACTTCAATAATTTGGTTAAGGTGAATGGGCAGATTGCTAGAGAGCAAAATAGGCGACAACGGGTCAGAGTGTGTGGTAATTGCGGCGGGCATGGTGGCAGTGTCGATATGGGATTGCAGCCAATTAGGCACGTCATTTGAGATGTCATTGGTAAAACAAGACCAGTGGTCTGCATGCCCAACTGCTTGATCACAGTTGAGGCTAATTGTATGGGGAGTACCTGTAGAAACAGCGGTAGGGGTGGCAGTCATGTTGACATCCTTTTGATCATTGGTTGCTTATTGTATCGCACAGGATGGGGCTATTGGGTGTCCGCCATGCGCCTGCGCGACCAAGCCGTGGTAAGGGAATATATGGGGTGCTTGTTTAGTTTTTCTATTGCAACACGCATTATTTTACGGTTAAACGTGTTTTTATCCTGCCGTGTTAATGGGGACATTGCAAGATTTTTCATCTAAGTCTTGAGGTTGTGGTGGGCTTTATTGCGGTTTTATGTCAAGGCACGCATATTTTTAGCAAAATTGCAAAAAAACTTTTGCCAAAGTTTGGCAAAAATATGTCAGACTATTGCGTTTTCATGGGCTAGAAAAACGCGCTGATGGGCGTTTTGATTATTTTTTACTCACTTTATCTGTTTTGTTGGGAATGCTATGTTTCGACCGTTGGCTTTGTTTTTGGGGTTACGTTATACCCGCGCTGAGCGCAGTAATCGGTTTATCTCTTTTATTTCGTTGATTTCGATGGTGGGACTCACCCTTGGCGTGGCGGTACTGATCACGGTATTATCGGTGATGAATGGCTTTGATAGAGAGCTAAAAAGCCGTATTTTGGGGATGGTGCCGCAAGCGACTGTCACAGCGACACAGATTATTCCAGACTGGCAGCCGTTGGCACAAAGTATTGCCAAAAACCCTAAGGTGGAAGCGGTGGCGCCGTTTATTCAGCTGCAAGGTATGCTCACCGCCAATGGGCAAGTGGCGGGTATTATGGTGACAGGCATTGAGCCTAGCTATGAGAAAAAAGTCTCAATTATTCATGAGCATATGACCAGTGGCAGTATTGATACCTTAAAAGCGGGAGATTTTGATATTGTGCTTGGCAAACAAATGGCAGAGTCTTTAGGGGTACAGGTGGGCGATATGGTCACGTTGGTGTTGCCTGAGGCGTCACCGTCACCTGCAGGGGTGATCCCAAGGTTTAAACGCTTTAGCGTTACAGGGGTGTACGATATTAGCCCTGAGGTGAATAACATTATGGCGTTTATTCCCATGCACGATGCTGCTACGCTGCTACGCTTGCCGCCAGGTGCGCAGGGTATTCGCATGAAACTAACCGATTTGTTTGCCGCCCCCGTAGTGGCAAAACAAGCAGCGAGTCTGCAGCCTGAGCGATTATTCCCCAATGATTGGACGTCAACCCATGGTAATTTGTTTGGTGCAATACAAATGGAAAAAGCCATGGTTGGGTTGTTGCTATTTTTGATTATTTTGGTGGCGGCATTTAATATCGTGTCTTCACTGGTGATGCTGGTGACAGACAAAAAAGCCGATATCGCAATTTTAAAAACCTTTGGTGCCTCGCCAAAGCTCATTACGCAAGTGTTCATGGTGCAGGGGCTATTTATTGGGGTCATCGGTACGCTGGCGGGCAGTATTCTGGGGGTGATTTCAGCGCTTAGTGTTAGTCAAGTGGTGGGCGCGATTAATAATCTATTTGGGTTACATTTATTTGATGCCTATTTTGTCAATTATTTGCCATCACAGCTAGAGTGGCAAGATGTGGCGCTGATTGTGACTGCTTCATTAATCATCAGTTTTGTGGCAACCATTTATCCAGCGCGTCGGGCGGCAAGTATTCAACCTGCGCAAACCTTGCGTTATGAATAGGAGTGACCAATGACAGCGATTTTAACAGCAAAAAATATTACCAAATCCTATCAAGAGGGTAAAAATACCACGCAGGTGCTCAATAACTTGGATATTAGTATTCATAGTGGCGAGCGCATTGCCATTGTGGGTACCAGTGGCTCGGGTAAAAGTACGTTATTGCATATTTTGGGTGGGCTTGATGTGCCTAGTAGCGGCGAGGTTTGGTTACACGGTCAGCTCATTAACCAACTTAATGAAACCCAGCGCGGTGAGTTAAGAAATAAACATTTGGGGTTTATTTATCAGTTTCATCATTTGTTGGCAGAATTTACCGCCATCGAAAATGTAGCAATGCCACTATTACTGAGACAAGAGGTGCCGATTGCTGAGGCGCGCGCACAGTCAGTGGCATTGCTTGAAAAAGTGGGACTAGGGCATCGCTTAAGCCATCGCCCAGGTGAGCTCTCTGGCGGTGAGCGTCAGCGTGTGGCGATTGCCAGAGCGCTGGTGACTAAACCGTCTTTGATACTTGCCGATGAACCAACGGGCAATCTTGACTATGCCAATGCCCAAGGGGTGTTTGATATATTATCAGAGCTGCAACAAGATTTTAATACGGCGCTACTTATGGTTACCCATGACCGCCAATTAGCCAAACTTGCTGACAAACAACTTGCCTTGCAAAGTGGGGTGTGGGTCAGCTAGTATTGCCAAAAAATTAGCAGCAACCATAATAAATTATTGCTTAAAACCAAAAAAATGTTCTACTATATGCCTAACAATAAGACTTGCGATGGCGATGGTTAGGAAATAAACATTTATGGTTTGGTGGGTGACTGTCGCAAGTATACTGGGTTTTTTGTCGGTCAGTGCCTTGTCGCAGCAGCTGGCAATCACCCGCTATGACGCGGTAATTTGGCTGATTGTTGCAGGGTTTTTGGCGCTGTTATTACTCACGATAGCGCTATTTAGCCACGCTATGTGGTATAAAAAAAGTCGGCAATTCAACCGCTTTGTTATCCCCGTCACGGGGCTTTGTATTGTCAAATATGCGGTGGTGGCGATAACCACGCTACTACTGGCTGCTAGCTATGGTCTTTATCAGCAGCAGCGTTATCAGCAGCGCATTTTAACAGCGCCTATTACCATCAATGCCATTATTGAGTCCGCTGCCATGAGTGACAACGTGGCACAAACCTTGGCGTTTGGCAATCAACAAATGACCATTGGCAATGGTTATACCCGCCAAGTGGTAAAAATCGTGGCGACCACGCCCGTCAATTTTACTGCCCCCGCTGCTAATTTTAGCTTGCCCTTTTCGGTGTTGTTAACGGCTAACCTCACCGAACATTCTGATTGGCAAAATGTACTGGCAGCATGGCAGCCTGGTCAAACACTGTCGGTTAAGCTCGCGTTACAGCCTATTAATGCCCCTTCTATCGCCAATTTGCCCAGCAATGCCACACCCTTAAGGCTAGGGTTTGATGAGGCGCGCTGGCTACAGCAGCGAGGCATACAGGCAAAAGCAACCCTTATAGACATTCACCAAACTAGCCCAACTAATGCCGCTATCAAGGTAGATCGGGATGTTCTGTTAGCCATTAATCTTAAAGTAGAACAGTGGCGCTGGCAATATCGGCAAAAAATCCTAGCCAGTATTGAGCGCCAATTACTGCATCGTTCCCACCAAAGTGAGCCCTCGGCTTCATTACCCACTCAGCAAGATAATCACGCATTGATACAAAGTTATGCAATTTTGTTGGGGTTACTCACAGGCGATAAAAGCCTGATGGATAGTGATATCAAAAATTTGTACCAAGTGACGGGTATTAGCCATTTGTTGGCAATATCAGGCCCTCATGTGCTCATGCTTGCAAGTATCGTGGCGCTGTTGTTGTGCTGGCTAGTACGCCAATGGCTGCCCACGGTGTTGTGCCGTTTGCCCAGTCGTTTGTTAGTATTATGGGTGAGTGTAGTGGTGGCAGCGGGCTATGCTTGTTTTGTGGGTTTTGAGCTACCTGCCCAGCGCACTTTTTGGATGTTATTGTTAGTGACACTTGGCAGTCAGTGGTTAATAAAGGCGCGTGCCTATCGCTCACTGGCGTGGGTAGGGCTGTTGATGATGTGGGCAGATACCACCGCAGTTTGGCAGGCAGGATTTTGGCTATCGTTTGTTGCAGTTGCGCTGTTATTAAAATTTAGTGAGCAGGTGGGGGTGATTGAGCCCCTTCACCGCAGTCAGCCCGACCACACGCCACCATCGGTGCTTGCTGTCATGGGTGGATTATTGGCGCGATTATGGGAGCAAATAAAGGGGCTATTTAAACTGCAGCTATGGCTATTTGTGTGGATGATGCCGATGGTGATATGGTTTTTTGGCAAGGTGTCATTAATAAGTGTGTTAACCAACTTAGTGGCAGTGCCACTGCTTGGTTTGGTGGTGGTGCCGCTTGATATGTTGGCGGGGCTGTTAGCTGAGGTACCCATCATTGGTACGGCTTTAAGTCAAATGATTTGGGCATTACTGGCTTGGCTGCTACAGGGATTCCATCAAACTCTGCACTATAGCGTGGCGGTGGGTGCTGCCAAACAGTGGTTTGTGGCATTGTCACCTAGCCAGCTGCTAATGTGTGTGTTTGCCACTGTCATTTGGTTTTTGCAAGGGGTATTACCAAGGTTGTTAATAGTGCCTATTTTGTTGATACTCGTGATTTTACCCATTGAACAACAAAAATTAAGCGAGCAAGTGCCTGTGCTTGCGGTCATGGACAACCCAAAACTTACCATCAATTTATTGGTAAATGGCGAGGATCGCTGGCTGATTTTAGCCGATAATCAGCCGCCTAGCCCATCATCAACTAAAAAACATGGCGCAAAACTGCAAGAAAAGCCGCGGGTAGCAGCACCAGAAGATGTCAGCTTGCTATTAGAGCGTGACGTATATCCGCTATTGGCACAACAACATATTCATCGACTAACGGGCGTTATCAGCCAAACCCCCAGCGTTTTGGTCAACACCATGGTGCAAAACCTCGCTGCCACGGTTCCTATTGAGCATTATTGGCTGGCAGGATTTGACCCATTGCAGCCAAGCCAAAACTTTGCAGGCAGTGAGGCGAATGTAGCTAGTAAGCCATTAGCAGCCCAAATATCTGCCCAAAGCTGCAAAGCAGGGCAGCAATGGCAGCACCATCAATTACAACTAAAAGCCATTTCTGGCTGGCAATTATCCCTTGACATACCGCAGCCACAAAGGCTGGCAAGCCAAACATGCTTGATTGAAATAACTCATCAACCGCCAAAATCTCAGCCATATCGGGCGCTAATCTTGGCAGGTAGGAGTCCCTTGTCGCTACAAATGAGTGAAAAAATGTGTCTGTTGGCAAAAAGCGATTTACTCATTCAGCCCTACCAAACCCCGATCACATCGGAAGGGCTCAGTACTGTGCAGCCAACACTTGTCCATGTGGTGTCGGGTCGAACGGACTACCAAAACCTTAATGAAGATAGCACGCTGCAGCTACTACAATGGCAAAGCCGCTTGCCTTTTACCACGATCGTCAGCAGTGGGGCGGTTGGCAAACAATTGTATCAGCTAACAAACGCTCAGCCTACCAGTGACGATTCACAAACACGTCACTGATTGAATTTTGCAGGGCAAGCGCCTATTATGAACCCTTAATCATCACTCATAAGGAATGTTTATGTCAGATAATTGGCCACCCGATCCAAACCAATCTTTTGAACCCAAAAAACCTGCTGCACCTCAGCCCCCTTATGTATCCAAAGATTCCACGCCACCATACGTTGGGCAAGAATGGCAACTACTTGAAAAAACCCTTATGGCAAGTATTGTTGAACAGCGCCGCGCCAGACGTTGGGGGGTGTTTTTTAAACTGATTACACTGGGTTATGTCTTATTATTTGGCACATTAATGGCAAAAGGCTGTAGTGGCACGCCAAAAAACAGCATGAGTGATATTGCCATGACCAAACCGCATCTAGCGGTGGTGGAGGTAAAGGGGGTCATCAGCAGCGATAGCGAAGCCAATAGCCAAGCTATTAGTGAAGCGTTGACAGAAGCGTTTGATAATGACCAAGCCAAGGCAGTGGCACTGCGTATCAACTCGCCAGGGGGCTCACCTGTGCAGTCTGATGAGATATGGCAAACCATGACCGACCTACGTAAAGCACATCCCGACAAAAAACTCTACGCCGTCATTGAAGATATGGGGGCATCGGGCGCCTATTATATCGCTTCAGCTGCGGATGAAATTTGGGTGAATCCCTCAAGTTTGGTAGGCTCAATTGGCGTCATTATGCCAAGCTATAACGTACAAGGGCTGATGGACAAATTAGGCGTCAAAGACGGAACCATGACGGCAGGCGAGCACAAAGATATTTTAAGTATGAGTCGTCCATTAACTGAGTTTGAACGTGGACACGTACAAGGGGTGCTAGACAATACCCACACCCACTTCATTAATGCGGTCAAACAAGGTCGCGGCAACCGTCTAAAAAACCCAGACAGCAACCAGTTATTTTCAGGATTGTTTTGGAGTGGTGAACAAGCCATCAATTTAGGCTTGGCGGATAAAAAAGGCGGTATTACTGCCCTTGAAAAACAGCTAAAAGTTGACAATGCGGTGGCCTATAACCCCGAAGATCCTTTTAAAAAGGTATTTGGCAAATTTGCCACGCAAGTGGGCTATGGTTTGGGCTCAACTTTGTCAAAAGGCGTCACCCATGAATTGACCCATGCCAGTAGCGACAAGGGAATGCAGTAAATGATGACCACACCCGTGCCGTCAACCAAGCCATTAATTCATTTTGCCCATGCTAATGGCATCCCTTCAAAGACGTATACGTATCTATTTGAGCTATTGCGTGATGACTTTGAGGTGGTTTTTGTACCTGCACTGGGCGTTGACCCACGTTATCCTGTGGATAATCATTGGCGGCAACTGACCCAGCAAATCATTGACAGCATTCGCCATTATCTGCACGAGCGCCCTCACACCCAAGTCATTGGTCTTGGTCACTCGTTAGGGGCGTTATGTACGTTACAAGCCAGTTACCAAGCGCCTGAGCTATTTCGGCAAGTGATTACCCTTGACCCGCCACTTATCCATGGGCGTTATTCGATGGCATTGCACTGGGCAAAGCGCTTTAATCCTGCATTGGTTGATAAGTTAACGCCTGCGGGGTTATCAAGCCGCCGCCGTGATAGCTGGTCAAGCCGTGAGGTAGCGTATGCCCATTTGCGGCATAAGCCATTTTATCGTCAATTTGATGAGCGTTGTTTTGCTGATTTTATCAAGTATGGGCTTACCGACACCGCGGAGGGAGAGGTGACATTGACCATTCCTAAGGCAGTGGAAGTGGCAGTGTTTCGCACTAACCCGTCGTTATATTGGCAAACGCCTCGTTACCCGCCTGCTATGCCAGTAAAACAAATAATTGGCAAAGACAGTTTGTTTATGCAGCGTGGTTTTCCCACCTTGGTCAAACGCCACATGGGCATTGATTTTGAGGTACACGAGGGTGGGCATATGTTCCCACTAGAATACCCACAAAGTACAGTGGCGCGTATCAAGGCATTAATTGCTGAAGCGGCGAGCTCTTAGGGCAAAACAGGCGCTATACTGTGTTTGTTGGCGGTTCTTACCTCATTATTTTTTTAAGTATTTCAATAAGGTTGCTAGTTTGCACAATCCTTCCTTACAGCTAAATTCCCCCGTCTATAATTTACCCAGCACTCTGGTACTCACCGTGGTGATATTAATGGTGTTCTTTGCCAGTCAGCTCATGGGTGTGGTACTATTTGCGCCGTGGATACTGCCAAATGCTGCCTCGCTTGACTTGGCAACTACCATTACGATGGGGAGTGAAAATGGCACAGTGATGAGCTTGGCATTGGGTTTTACCTTGCTGATGGTAGTGGGCTGCGTGGGTGTGTTTATTCAAAAAAAATCCAGTAATATCAAAGATTATTTGGCAATACGGTGGTTTAGCCGCCAGCATCTATTGATTGGGGTGATGTGGTTACTCATTCTCAATGTGCTGATTAATGCGGTGACGGTATGGCTAGACCGTGAGCCGATGCTGTTTATGGACGGCTTGGCACAGTCTGCACAGCCGCTGTGGCTACTGGTGATTGCCATGGTGATATTTGCGCCAGTTTATGAAGAGGTAATGTTTCGCGGCTTTTTATGGACGGGACTAGCCAGTAGTCGACTGGGGGTATGGGGCGCAAGCCTAATTAGTAGTCTGGTATTTGCGCTGATTCACCTTCAGTATGGCGTGGTTGAGTGGGTGGGGGTGTTTTGTTTGGCGGTGGTGTTTAGCTATGCGCGGCTATTATCAGGCTCGTTACTATTGCCTATGCTGCTGCATATGCTCAACAATGGGCTAGCCATGTGGCAATATCTTGGCAACAGCTAGCCATGACATCTGCATAATTTTGCTATTTGTCTTGCCTTTTAACTGACTCATTGGCAAGAAAAAAGCAAGACAAAAGACGGTAAAATAAAAAGGCGGGGTCAAATCAGACCATTATTTGCCAAAACAGCCTCACCTGCTGCACGTACTTGCGCTAGGCTCAGCTGTTTTTGACCGCTCAGGGCTTGACGCCATTTGCGGCTACCTGTGAGCCCCTGAAATAGACCCAAATAGTGGCGCATAATCACCGTCAACGGTGTGCCGCGCTGGTCAGATTCTGCCAAAAATTCTAAAAGCTGATAAAAAATTTGCCCTCGCGTTGGTATCGCTTCACCCCACAATGCCATGGCTTCTGCCAAAATATAAGGATTGTGATAGGCTTCTCGCCCAATCATCACCCCATCCACGTACTGTAGATGTTGTTTGATGTCACAGAGGGTGGTAATGCCACCGTTAATTTCTATTGTTAAATGGGGAAAATCTTGTTTTAAACGGTACACGTCTTCATAGCGTAGTGGCGGAATTTCGCGATTTTGTTTTGGGCTTAGCCCCTGCAGCCAAGCGGTACGCGCATGGACAATCACATGGTCGCAGCCTGCACAGGCAATATGCTGCACAAAATCTGCCATAAAATCATAGCTATCAAAGTTATCAATCCCAATACGATGCTTGACGCTCACAGGGATGCTCACTGCCTCACGCATTGCCGTGATGATATCTGCCACTAGCGCGGGCTCTGCCATGAGGCATGCGCCAATTTTATAATGCTGCACCCGATCAGACGGGCAGCCCACATTGAGGTTGATTTCATCATACCCATAGGCTTGCCCCAACTTGGCGCACTGGGCAAGCTCATTGGGATTAGAGCCACCAAGCTGTAGCACCAGCGGATGCTCACTAGGATAATAACGCAGCTGATAATCCGTATCGCCTTGCAAGATGGCAGAGGTGCTAATCATCTCCGTATATAAATAAGTATGCGGATTAAACAACCTTGCAAAATAACAAAAATCGCGGGTACTCCAGTCTATCATAGGCGCAGTAGAGAGACGTTTAGCTTGCATCAGATTGGTTACAGGGTCAGCGATGGTCATACGGGCTACTTCATGTGATTAAAGTTTAGTTGGGATATCTTTAGGATATTTAGGATATTTAGGATAAATGAATACGGGCAGATGCCACCAAAAAAGCAGCGCAATTATACCTCTCACCACCAAAAAGATCATTACGCATCAAGAAGATTTTTCCAAACGTTTTTCCTCCATGCGGTACAACCCATTTAAATTGGTCAATAAAATGCCCATAATCACCCCAATCACACAGGTGAATACCAAATAAAGTACCGGTGATAACATCAGCTTGTGCGAAAAATACACCAAGGCCATGGGCAATAGCGCCCCTGTAATAGCATACGTCACATTATAAGAAAAACTAATCCCACTTTGGCGCACATGCACAGGAAATAAGCGTACACAAACACTCGGAATAATACCAATAACCCCCGAAAAAAAGCCCAAAATAGCATAATTTAGCAACAATAATTCGCTACTTTGCTTTAAAGACACAAAAAACATAATACTAGCCAGCGCAAGCCCAATACAGCCTAGCGTAAATACCCGCCCAGGATTAAAGCGATCAGCAAGATAACCAAACACCACCGCCCCCAGCGCCCCAAAAAAAATCCCCATCCCATTAGAAATCGCCATCAAACTGGCATCTACCTCAAAAAACTGTACCCCAAGCATGGGTAGCAGCAAAAAACACAGAAGATACACACTGGCAGTAAACCATGATAGACCAAACGACATCACCGAACCATAACGGTATTTTAATAAAGCCGTGCGCAGCGGCAAACGTTTGATCAAGCGGTTACGGTTTTTGGCACTTGCCCAAATAGGCGTTTCTTCTAATTTTAGACGTAGCACCACCGCAAACAACGTGCCCACGCTCGCAATCACAAAAGGGATACGCCAACCATACGCCAGCATTTCATCAGGATTTAAAATATTAGGTAACATCACACTTAAAATGTTGCCCATAAGCGCCGACAAAATCAGTCCACTGACCAACCAACCACACACCGCCCCCAACTGACGTCTAGGCATATGCTCTGCCAAATAGACCCAAGAAGCAGGTACCTCCGCCCCATAGCCAAACCCTTGTGCCAGCCGCAACATCACCATCAAAATCACCGCCGCACTACCAATTTGCTCATAGGTAGGTAGACACGCAATCAACAAACTTGAACTACCCACCAACAGCAAACTGTACAACAATACAGGCTTGCGCCCATACCGATCGCCCAAATCACCCAATATAATACCGCCCAAAGGTCTAGACACATAACCCAATAAAATCAACAATAAAAAGCACACCGACTTGAGCGACTCGGACATATTATCGGGAAAAAAAGCTTGATTAATAATGTCATTAAAATAAAAATAAACCGTAAAATCAAAACAAGCAAAAAAACCACCAAAAACCGTTAAATAAATAACATTTTTTTCGTAGTGATTTAAATCCCTAAATTCTTCGTTAGCGTCATGAAAGAATGGCATCGTATATCTCATCACTCAAAATTTATAAAAGACCTGAGACGTTTTATATAAATCATTTTTAGTGCTAATGGGCGTTATTATCTAACAACGGTTCTTTAACATTTTAGAAAGAATATCTTTTTTTAAAGAGCATACTATAGACATTTCACCTTTGATTTAATGCGAAAAAATGTGTGTTTTTTGTAATAAGTTTACTTATAACAACCACCTAAAAGGTAATTTGGCAAACAGCCGAACCCACAAAGCATGGAATGTTGATAGCCTAGGTTCTTTGTCATAAATCACCAAATGTTGGTTGGTGCGGTCATCATGGGTTTGCCATTGTAATTGTTGGTCGGGAGTCAACTGCACGCGGTAGCTGATATTGAGCATTGCCTCATCAAACGCTGCGTGCACCGCGCGTGTCAAAGCCTTATCATAAATAAGGACGCCAAGCTCGGTATTGATATTAGCGGAGCGTGGGTCTACATTATAAGAGCCAATAAAGGTGCAAGTGTCATCCACAGCAAAGGCTTTGGTATGAAGACTAGTGCTGCTCTTGCTATTGTATAAGCCTCTTTTATATAAGCCCCGCTTTTTGTGGCGAAAATCTGGATCGGCAGATGACTTTAGCTCGTATAATGAGACCCCCGCTTGCAGCAGCGGCGCGCGTGCTACGCTATAACCTGAATGTACGATAGGCACGTCGGTGGCTTCGTAGGCGTTGGTCAATACGCTGACTTTTACCCCCTCATCAACCAGTTTTTTAAGTTGTTGCACGCCCAAATTGGTGGGCACAAAATAGGAAGAAATGATGGTAAAGCGCTGAGTCGGTGTGCCGATTTGGCTACGTAACTTTGCAACCAAACGGGTGGCTTTATCATCTTGATTACGCAACTTAGTCACGTCATCGGCAAAAAACACAATTGGCTGCCAGCGAAAAGGAATTTTTTTGTTATAAAGCTGATCATCAAGCATCGCCCCGTCATGAGTACGATAAAGCTGTGAGCTTTTACTTAGCGTAGACTGGTTATTGGTGGGCGCGATAGCCGTCAACGTATCCAAAAAAGGCTCATCACTTTTATTGCGCTTTGGATTTTTGGCAGGTGTGACCAACTGTTCGATATCGTAAGATAAATCGCTATTCCAATATTGCTCAAAGCTTTGTTCTACGGCTTCCACCACTTTGCCTGCTAGTAGCACGTCCAAATCCGCAAATTCGTTTTGGGTGTCATTACGTAAATATTCATCGCCAATATTGCGTCCACCAATAATGGCAATTTGGCGATCAAAGCTCATACTTTTGTTATGCATACGCCGTTGGTAACGCGGCAATGCTACCAAAAAATTGGCAGGGGATAAGGTGCGAGTCACTTTTGGGTTGATGAGACGTACCTGAATATTCGGGTGGGCAGAAAACGCGAGCAGCTGCTGGTCAAGCTCAAGATTGGTATTTAAATCATCTAACAAGAGGCGTACTTTAACCCCACGATTGGCCGCTTCGTACAAATCTTTGAGCATCAGCTGCCCAGCGGCATCGTTGTGCCAAATATAGTATTGCACATCAATACTTTGGGTTGCCATATCACTTAGCACACTGCGCGCGGCAAAAGCGTCTGTACTTTCTACCAACGGATAATACCCCGATAATGTGCGCGGTGACGGGTTTTTACTTGCGCTAATTTGATAAATAAGCGGCGTGTAGGGTGGGCTGCCCTTGATTGTAGCGGGCGTGTTGACACGGTGATTGGGCGGTAACGCTTGACAAGCAGTCAGCAAAAATATCAGTAACATGCCCGCTATTTGATAAGCAAGTTGCCACTGTCCTATATAGGGCAGAAGATGGCTAGTCTGACGCGGAAAAGTGTGATTGCTGACCAAGGGCAAAATCCTTTTGAATGGCAATATTGGTAGGTTAACCTCATAAAATCCAGCAAGCCATAAGCACTGCTACGGGGTAAAAACATGGTATTTTTGCATATCTTAATGCCGACTTAAAAGAAGCAAAAAACCAAAGTTATGCTATCATAACGCATTGTTAAACCATATAAAATAGACAAAACTTTATGACAATCTTTGACCCTAATTGGCAAAACGATGCACTTGACTTGTCATGCGATTATGCCGACCCAACAATCGCAGTACGCGCAGGCTATCACCGTACTGATGAAGGCGAGCATAACGAAGCCATTTTTACTACCAGCTCTTATGTCTATCAAAATGCGCAAGAAGCGGCTGACCATTTTAACGGCAACAAAAAAGGCAATGTCTACTCAAGGCACACCAACCCAACTGTACGCACTTTTGAGCGGCGTTTGGCAGCATTAGAAGGTGGCGAGCGGGCGGTAGCAACCGCCTCTGGCATGGGTGCAATCTTGACCATGTGCCTAGCTTACCTCAAAGCTGGCGACCATCTATTGGCTGCCAAACAGCTTTTTGGGTCGTCTGTCGCGCTATTTGACACTTATTTTACCACGCTTGGCATTACGGTGAGTTATGTGGACTGCTTTGACAACACCGCATGGCAAGCAGCCATACAGCCCAATACCAAAGTACTATACTGTGAAAGCCCAAGCAACCCACTGGCACAAATTGCGGATTTGGTGTTTTTATCTACGCTTGCTCATGACCATAACGCGTTACTGATTGTTGATAACTGTTTTGCTACCCCTGCCATTCAAAAACCCCTACAGCTAGGCGCCGATGTGGTGTTACATTCTGCAAGCAAGTACATTGATGGGCAAGGGCGGGTGCTGGGTGGGGCGTTAGTAGGCAGTGATGCTTTGATGGAAAAAGCCTTTGGTGTGGTGCGCACAGGCGGTATTAGTTTATCGCCTTTTAATGCTTGGGTGCTACTAAAGGGACTTGAAACCCTTAGCTTACGCATGAAGGCGCACTGTGAGAATGCCAACCAAGTGGCGGCATTCCTAAACAGCCACCCAAAAGTGAGCAAGGTGCATTTTTCAGGACTGCCAGACCATCCCTCACATACGTTGGCAAAACAGCAGCATACGGGGTTAAAACATCTACAAGGCGGCGCTTTTGGTGCGATTATTGGCTTTGAAGTTGCCGACCAAGCCGCCGCTTGGCAGGTGATTGATAGTACCCAAATGATTTCAATTACCAACAACTTAGGTGATGCCAAAAGCACCATCACCCACCCAGCGACCACGACCCACTTTCGCATGACGCAGGCACAGCGGGTCGAGGCGGGCGTAACAGATGGACTGATTCGCCTGTCTGTCGGTCTTGAGGCAGTTGAAGACATCATAAACGACTTAAAACTTGGGTTAGATAGCCTGTAACTTGGGTGTGCTAGATAAGAGATATTAGGCTGAGCCAAAAACTGCTAATCTGCTGATTGGACAAAATGGTAAGTCTATAGTAATAAACCTAACTTTTAATAGACATAGACAGTTTGTGGTTAAATTCGTTACAATGAGGCATCTGTTTAACAAGGATACATTATGAACCTTCAAGCCCTAATGCAACAAGCACAAATGATGCAAAAACAAGTCGAAAAAAATGTAGAAGCGGCAAAAAATAAATTGGCAGAAAAAGAAGTGCATGCCGAGGCAGGCAATGGCTTGGTCAAAGTCACCATGAATGGTCGCCATGTCGTCAAACGCCTACAGATTGATCCAAGTCTATTACAAGACGAGCCAGACATGATTGAAGACTTGATTGCCGCCGCCATCAATGATGCGGTACGCCAAGCCGATGCACTGCATGAATCAGAAATGGCAAGTGCCACCAGTGGTATGGGATTACCACCTGGTATGAACGGTTTATTTTAAGCCCACTTTTACGCCTAGCATGACGTCAAATAGGGCGTCAATACTACATCAATACGGTGTCATAATGGCTTGCGATTTTATGACATTGCCCCCATAAAAAGCTGATAATACGTTATCGGCTTTTTTATTTGTGGGTGTCCAAGGGTGCCACAGCCTTTCATTTAATCATGTGATAAGTAGATCCAATCGACTATGCTAACCCCAAAATTTGATGAATTAGTTCAGCAATTAAAAGTACTACCTGGTGTGGGTGCCAAGACCGCGCAGCGCATGGCATTACATCTATTGACCTATAAACGCCCTCAAGGACAACAGCTTGCCGAAGCATTGATGGTGGCAATGACCCAAATAAAACAGTGTCAAATTTGCCGCGGCTTGTCTGACGAGGATATTTGCCCCGTATGCAGTGACCCACGCCGTAGCGATGCCGTGCTCTGCATTGTAGAAACCGCTGCCGATATGATGGCGATAGAGCAGACTGCCAATTTTGATGGGCAGTATTTTGTGCTAGGTGGGCACTTATCACCGATTGATGGAATTGGTGCCGCTCAGCTTGGCATCCATCAGCTAATAGAGCGGCTCAAACAGCGGCAACAGCAAGGGCAGCCTATCCAAGAAGTAATCTTGGCGACCAGTACCACGGTGGAGGGGCAAACCACGGCACACTTTATTAGTGAAGCGGTCAAACCCTACGTGCAAAGCATCAGTCGCATTGCGCAAGGCATTCCGATGGGTGGGGAGCTTGAATACCTCGATGCCATGACTTTAGGGCAAGCCCTACAAAATCGTGGGCAGCTTTAATTAGAGTGATAAAACAACAATCAGATTGGCAAGACAACAGCGTATAAACTTAGTAAAATAACCGCAATCCCTTCTTGCATAAGAACATGACCATGCTCACACAACAGCCTTTAGACTACCCCGCCCAGCAGCAGCTGGCAGCGTTACCTGTTACTTGGGTCAAAACCCAAGAAGACTTGTTCACCTTACTTGATGAAATTGACGCCACAGATACTATCGCGCTGGATACAGAATTTATCAAGCGTGATACTTTTTTTCCTATTTTGGCACTGATTCAAGTCAACACAGGTCAGGGCATTTATCTATTAGATGCCCCCAAGCTATACCTTGAAGAGTTTTGGGAAGTGATACGCGAAGTGCCCACGTTGGTGCTACATGCGTGCGGTGAAGATTTGGGCATTTATTATCTATTATCTAGATTGCCCACGCTTACCAATGTGTTTGACACCCAAATAGGACTGGGTTTTTTGACAGGCGAGGGATCGTTGGGTTATCAAAAATCCTTGCATGAAACCCTTGATGTACATGTAGATAAAGCAGAAAGCCAATCAGATTGGCTGCAGCGTCCACTGACTGCCGAGCAAGAACGCTATGCAGCAGATGATGTCCGCTACCTATTACCCATGTTTGAGGTGATTCAACAGCAGCTGACCGACCAAGGGCTATGGCAGCAAGCCCTAGAAGATTGCCAAAGCTACACCCAAGAACTCTACGACAATTTTCATACACCTGACACCGAGTTATACCTAAGCGTGGCAGATTTTCGTGACAACCCGCAGCAGCTTGCCATATTACAAACATTGTGCGAGTGGCGCGAGCAGCTAGCAAAATCGATCAATAAACCCCGTACCTTTATCTTACGTCCCCAAGCGCTACGTGAAATTATCGAAAAACCGCCATACAGTATGAAGCAGCTGAGCTTTACCAGCATGAAGCCTAATGTTATACGTATGTATGGTCAAGAGGTTTTGACATTAATTGATGAAGTGCGAAAAATGGATGAAAGCGACTATCCTGAGGTGTTACCCTTGCCGTATCGTAGTTTGTCTAGCGAGGTACAAGCCCAGTTAGAAGCCGCTATCATGCAGCACAGCCAATACCTTGCGGTTGGCGAAAATATTCTCATGCGCAAAAAGTGGCTATCTGAACTCTATGCCTTTACCGTAGCGGACACCAAGCCCAAGCTCAGCCCTTGGCTCAGTGGTTGGCGTAAAGAATGGGTATTTGCCAGTCTGGTGCCCATCTTACAAGCAGTGACCTTACAAGCCACACCACCGACACCCTAAAATAAACCGCCCAACTAATCAAATTTGGGCGGCACTATGTAAGTTTATGTAAGTTTAAGTGCAAAAAATTAAGTGTAAAAAAGACAAAAACCCCTGCCAGCCATTATATATTAGCAACAGGCAACGCCGCAGTCACCACAATTTCAATGCCCCAGCGTGGATCTACCAACTCAGCTTGAACGGTAGCCCGTGTAGGTTTTGGGCAACCTTGCAGCCAGTTTGCCCAAAGTGAATTAATCACGGGCATGTCTGCCAAGTTTTTGACAAAAAGTTGTGCGGATAACAACTGGTTTTTATCACTGCCTACCGTGGCTAATAGGCAATCAATATTGGCAAAAACCTCTTGTGCTTGGGTTTGTATATCAGCATCAGGCGTATTGGGTACTTGTCCTGCTAGATAAATCACGTGATTAAAAATCGTCATTTCACTTAAATAATCATTGCTATCTACGCGTTTGATGGGGGTGGTTGTCATATGTTTTCCTCAAAAGTTAATGGATTTACGGAGTTTTTTATGAGTAATTTAGTGGTAACGCTGCAAGGATAGTCCTTCGGTATTAATGTCAGGGGTTTGGTTTAATACCAAATCGCTAATGAGTTTGCCCGAACCACAAGCCATTGTCCAACCTAACGTACCATGCCCCGTATTTAAAAATAAATTTGGATAACGGGTAGCCCCAATAATTGGCGTGCTGTCAGGGGTCATAGGACGTAATCCCGTCCAAAAAGACGCTTGTGGCAAATCACCACCTGGGAACAAATTGTTGGTCACCATTTCCAGCGTTGCGCGTCTTTTTGGGTTTAGGCTAAGATCAAAACCACTTAATTCTGCCATCCCGCCCACACGGATACGTTGGTCAAATCGGGTCAAAGCAATTTTGTAAGTTTCATCTAGCACGGTCGATTGTGGCGCAAAATTGCTATCCACAATCGGAACAGTTAATGAGTAGCCTTTGACAGGATACACAGGTAAGTCAAGTTTTAGGGGCTTGACCAACTCACGAGAATAACTGCCCAATGCTAACACATAGCGATCCGCCGTCAGGCGTTGACCGTTCACCATCACGCCTGTAACCGTGCCGCCTTCTACTAGCAGCTGTTCAATAGATTGATTATATAAAAACGTCACCCCCATCGACTTTGCCTTATCAGCTAACGCTTGACTAAACAAAAAACAGTCGCCCGTTTCATCATTTGGCAAGTGTAGCCCACCCACTAACTGCTCACTGACATGACCTAGGGCAGGTTCAATGTGGGACAAATCTTTCCCATTCTCAATGAGCTTAAATGCCACACCCGTCTCTTTTAACACCTCAATATCTTGATAAATTGCTTCAAGCTGTGAGGGCTTGCGAAAAATTTGCAGCGTTCCTTGTGAACGATTTTCATAAGCAATGCCTGTGTCTTCGCGCAGCGCCCGCAAGCAATCGCGACTATATTCTGCCACCCGAACCATACGTTCTTTATTGATTGCATAGCGGTCTGCTTGGCAGTTTTTGAGCATTTGCAACATCCAATTCAGCTGCCATAGACTGCCATCTAATTTAATCGCGAGTGGTGCATGCGCCTCAAACAGCCATTTAATCGCCTTGATAGGAATACCAGGTGCTGCCCACGGGGTTGAATAGCCAGGTGAAATCTGCCCTGCATTACCAAAGCTGGTTTCCTGTGCTGCCCCTGATTGTCGGTCAATCACCGTGACCTTTGCTCCTTGTTTCGCCAAATAATAGGCACTTGTCAGCCCAATAACGCCACTACCCAATACTATGACATGCATCACTATCCCCAATGCTTAATGTATAAAAAGTTAACCCTAGTTAATTTTGCTAGTATAAAATAAGGTTTGTGGCAAAATTTACTGTTTTTAGGGCTATTTATCGGTAATATCGTGAAATAATTACCAAAAATTGAAAAAATGAAGGATTTTATAATGCGTGAACTTGATCGTATTGACCAATTAATCTTAGACATACTACAAACAGATGGGCGGATTTCTATCAGTGAGCTGGCAAGTCGGGTAAATTTATCCATTACTCCTTGTTCAGATCGGGTAAAACGCCTTGAGCGCAGTGGCATTATTATGGGTTACCACGCCAGACTTAACCCCCAATTAATTGATAAAAGTTTATTGGTTTTTTTACAAATTAAACTGACCGCCAAATCCAGTGATGCCTTTGACCAAGTGGCAAAAAGCCTAGCTACCATGCCAGAAATACTAGAATGTCACTTAATCTCGGGCGATTTTGATTATCTGGTCAAAGCACGCCTTCGCGAAATGCGGGTCTATCGCAAACTGCTGGGCGATATTTTAAAAAAACTGCCTGCCGCCGCAGAAACCCATAGCTATATTGTCATGGAAGAAATAAAAGAAAGTTTGGTTTTGCCTGTGCGCCAGTAATTTTAGCAGAAACAAGCAGTAAATGCAGGCGTCATTGCAAGCAAAGTAAGCAAAAACTTGTCAGAGCCACTGACAATTTTTTGACACACGAAGTGAGTATCAAGGTGCTTCAGATGACATTTATTGTCACAAATCAGGCAGTCACCCCTTATTTCCAAAATTTTAGCCTATTTTATTATAGCGATGATCATGGTAAACTTATGTTTTTAAATAAAAAAATATCTGCTTTTTGTTGTAAAAGTGTCATAAAATAGTCATTAGTAGACCTTATAAAATTATTAAAATTAAATGCATATACATAGTAGATATCTTGCTATGTGAATAATGTGAATCAGCGCTTTTTATGACCCTAACTATGCGCACAGCGAAAAAATTTAATACCCTAATGACCAAACATTGGCATTAAATTTGCTCTAAAAATTTAGCCAATCCAATAAAACGTTGCTATAAAAACATCATCAGGAAAATATTATGAACCAAGTCTATAAAGTGATCTTCTGTAAAGCCACGGGCGTTTTTGTAGCAGTGGCTGAGTATGCAAAATCCCATGGTAAAAAAGGTCAAAATACAGTGGGTGGTCAGCGTAAGCCATCACTGGGCGGTCAAGCAACATTTATTTGTAAAACCTTGATACTTAGTATGATGGCAGTCAATGGCGTAGCCGTTGCGGTAACGACAGATATAGGCACAGGCTCTAATATCATCATGAACTCGACAGGTGGTACTACTAACACAATGACGAGTATTGGTAGCGGTAATAATGTGATTGTTGGCAATGGTAATATAGTGAATGCCTCTAATGGCATAGAAAATACCATTTTTGGTAGCCGCAATCAAATTGGCACACCAGGCAATACCACAGCGCTATCGCAAATTGCCATATTGGGCAATGATGTGGTGGTTAATGGTACACAATCTGTCGGTATTGGTAGTAATGTGACAATTAATGGCCCAGCTGCCGTTGCCATTGGCGGCGATGATTTGGATGAAGCATCTAAACTAAACACCAATGGCACTGTAGGGGGTGCAGCGGTTAATTC
>RRZT011663677.1_pt1 | contig 60972 bp, 52 predicted proteins | sample 2165551 | NCBI WGS metagenome assembly RRZT01 (sample SAMN10456910, study PRJNA506462) | wastewater metagenome | biome: wastewater; feature: sludge; material: wastewater sludge; isolation source: wastewater sludge with Escherichia coli K12::gfp cells carrying plasmid... | place: USA: Moscow, Idaho... | reverse complement strand
TTGTCAGTTTTGGCATTGCCTTGCAAAAATGCCATTTGCAGCGGTAACAAATCCTGCCATGCCATACTTGCCGATGCCTGCCCGTTGTCAGATGCCTTGATTTGACCCACCAAATCAGGGCGAGTGACCGCGCCGCGCCCAAGCATCAGGTGGGGGGTGGCGGCTTTTGTGCGGCAACGAAGCGCCTGCTCAAGCGTCCAAATCTCGCCATTGGCGATGATGGGCAATGTGAGTCGCTGGGTCAGTGGCTCAATGAGTTCCCAATAGGCAGGTGGCTTGTAGCCTTGGGTTTTGGTGCGCGCGTGAATGGTCAGCCAGCTGGCATTGGCAGATTGTACCGCATCCCCGATTTCTGTGGTTAAAGAAGTATCTTCATAGCCTAGACGGATTTTGGCAGACACAGGCGTGTCCGTGGGCACCGCTTGGCGCACGGTATGAATAATTTGGTACACGGTTTCTGGCTCGGTGAGTAGCACTGAGCCGCCGCGGTGGCTGTTAACGGTCTTGGCAGGGCAGCCAAAATTTAGGTCAATCGCCAATGCCCCAAGCGCCACCGCCTTGACGGCATTGCCAGCTAGCAACTCAGGGTCGCTGCCTAGTAGCTGCACATGGACAGGCGTGCCGTGCTTGGTTTTGCCTTGTAAATTGCCTTGGTGCTGAAGCTCGGGGACGAATTTATAAAACACGTGGACGGGCAAGACATGCTGGGTGATACGGATAAACTCGCTTACCGTCCAGTCGTAATCACCGATACTGGTCAACACGTCACGCATCAGTGGGTCGGTCAAGCCTTCCATTGGGGCAAGGACGGTTTTTGGGGTGGAAAAATCAACCATAAATCACTTTTTTATCCTTTAGCCCATTTATCAAATCTTGAATATTAAAAATGTCCAAATTGATTTTGGCACGGGTACAGGCGACATATAAGAGGCGCAACTCTTCGGGCGAGATTTTAACCGCTTGGCTGGTCACATCATAATAAAAATCATCATCAATCTGCACCCGTCCCCATTCCAGGCCTTTGGCTTTGTGGGCGGTGGAGATGATATAGTCCGCTTGGCTGGCATCCGATAAGCTATGAATGGCTTGGTTTAGGGTGTCGCTGCCATGCTCATCAACCAGCTTGACCAACGTCTTTAGGTCGCTGCCCTCACTGGTTTCGCTATAATCTTGCACATCGCGCCAGTTATTAAAGTAAGCCAGCTCTGGCACCCCATACGCCGCTTGTCCTTTTTTGAGACGCTCGGCAGATTGGCTAAACTTAAGCAGTCTATCAGTGTCAGCTTGCAGGGCAACTTTATGCCCCATTTTAAGACCTGAAAGTAGATTGACCATAGCACTGGCATTGGTGCGGCACAAAATCGCATCTTTTTGCCCGTGCACCATGCTTTTGCCCAGGGTGGATGGCATGGCAGGATTGCCGCGCAGGGGTACATCTTCTTGCAGTGCCTTCAAAAACCCATTGGCAACATCGGCAATGCGCTCACCAAAGCGAAACGATTGGGTCAGTAGCGTTTGGGGCAGTGGCAGCCGCTTCATGGCATTGACCGCGCCGCGCCATTCATAAATTTGCTGGTGGGCATCCCCCACATAGATGACTTGGTTGGGCTGATTGGATAAAATGCCCATCATCAAGGGATCCGCGTCTTGGGCTTCATCAAATAAGATAAAATCTGCAGGAATCACAGGCTTGGACAGCGCCCAAAGCTTGAGATAAATATCATGCCCAATGCCTGCAGGGTGGCGAGGGTCAATGGACTGCAGCCATCGCTGCTCCACATACGGGTACAACGTATCGCGTAGCGCTTCTGCTTCACTGGCTGCCACCCAGCTTGGAAACTGTAGATGACGCGGTGCAGGGTAGCTGGCATGGGTGCTACAGAAGGTGCTCACCGCATCCGCCACAAAGCGCGCTTGGCGTTCTGGCGTTAAGGTCACAAACTGGCTTTTGCCCTCAACTTGGCGCTTTACCTGCACAGGTGTGATGCCCAAATTGCTTGCCAAACGACTAGGAGAAAAACGCGGCAATTGCAGCTTGGCGGTGATATCGCGCGAGGTATGACGAAATGCCAGCGAGTGAAAGGTACGACATTCAACATGACGCGGAAATTTGCTTTGGGCTTCACTGGCAATGGCTTTATTAAACGCCAGATAAATGCCGCGACCGCGCAGCTGATTGCCAATTAAATTAAGGGTTGTGGTTTTACCTGCCCCTGCATAAGCAACCACCTTAAAAGATTGACGCGTGAGAGCCATCTCAACGGCTTGCTGCTGTTCTATGGTTGGACTTGGGGCGTGGACATCACTCAAATTGGGCATAAACTGCTGACTAAAATAAAAGTAGGTTATTTTAGCAAATTTTTAGGGTTCTTGCTGAGCTTGCTTGTCCTTAGTGATAAGCTGCTTTTCTGTGATTAACACCTTTGCCATCACCAAACCTAATTCAAACAAAAACCACATAGGAATCGCTAGCATAATCATGGATAGCCCATCAGGCGGCGTCACAATCGCAGCAATACCAAAGCACCCCACAATAATATAGCGGCGTTTATCAGCGAGGCTGTCCACCGACACCACGCCTGCCAAGACCAATAGCAGCGTCAACACAGGAATCTCAAAGGTTGCCCCAAATACCAAAAACAGCTTTAATACAAAGTTTAGATAGCTTTCAATATCGGTCATGGGTAGCACGTTATCAGGGGAGAATTTGATAAAAAATGCCAACACATTTTTGAGTACCACATAATAGGCAAATGCGATACCCAAATAAAACAACCCAATTGACGACACTAGCACAGGCAGCGCAATGCGTTTTTCATGCTTATAAAGCCCAGGTGCCACAAACGACCAAACTTGGTACAAAATATACGGCATCGCCATAATCAGCGCCAGATAAAAGGTGAGCTTGACAGGGGCTAAAAATGAAGACGTAATATCCGTGGCAATCATGGAGGCATTGGCAGGCAACAGTGCTGTCAAGGGCGTAGAAAAAATATCATAAATATCTCGAGAAAACCCCACCAGTGCCAAAAAAACCACCAACACCGCAACAAAACAATGAATCAAATGACGGCGCAGCTCAATCAAATGCTCGGTAATCGGCATATCAGCCAGTATACTGGTATCGGGGTCTTTCGCCTGTGTGGCGGGCGGTGGGGTAGCAGATTTTTTGGTCGATTGGGTCACGGCTACCAAACTCCACGGTGTTGGTGAAGCAGGGGATCTGCTTGGTAGTTGGGCAAAAATGGCGGATTGGGCAAGCGTTTGGCGCGGTCATACTCACTGAGTAAAAACCAGCGGTAGTACATGGGTTCGGTGACAGCGACTAAGGCGTCATGCAAGTCTTTGGCAACTTGATCTGCTGTGGTGTGGTCGGTTAAACCTTCAAGATAATCTTGGGTATTATCGTCACTGTTTAGCAGGGTTTTGGCAGAGGACGCGGGCGGCGTTTTGGATGTATCAGTCGTGGGCAGGGCATCGGCAGTGCTGGCAGCTATCGGGGCTGCCGCTGCAACTTTGCCATGCTGCTGTAGTTCACTGACACTGCTACGCAAGGCTTCCATCTCGCGCTTCATATCGATTTCGGCTTGACGAATTTTTTCAAGCTCCCGTTGCATCTGCTGGCGGGTTTCTGCTAGGTCAAGCTCAGCTTCTATTTCAGACTGTAGGGTGGCAACCGTACGGCGAAACTTGGCATACCATTGTCCTGCAGTGCGGGCTGCCTGAGGAAGTTTTTCAGGCCCAAGCACAATGAGGGCAATCGCCCCAAATAATAGGATTTCAGAAAAACCAATATCAAACATAACAACCGTCAGCTAGCAGTAAGATTAAACGTGGTGTTTATCTTGTTGGGTTTGCGTGGGGGTAGGCTCGGTTTTTTCGTGTTCTAACACGCGGTTCTTGGTGGCATGTTGCTCGTTGTCGTCTTTGACCGCGTCTTTAAAACCTTTGACCGCCCCACCCAAATCTTTACCCGCATTTTTAAGTTTTGAGGTGCCAAAAATCACCACGACAACGACCAGTAAAATTAACCAATGCGTAATTGATAAACCACCCATGCTGTTATCCTTTTTATAAAGTATTCAGTCACCGCATTTTAGCATAGTTTTGGTTGGGCGATGACAGATTTATGACAAGGCAAGTGCCGTGCTATCGGGCATTTTTTTCATCAATACCTGATAAACCAAAGCGCCTTGCCAGCTCACGTATGACCGCTGTGGAGGGAATATTAAACCACGCCAATGTGACCATTGTGTGAAACCAGACATCGGCAACCTCATAGACCAGATCTTTGACGGCGGTGTCATCAATAATCGCTTCATAAACCGCATCATCGGCAATCTTGACATCTTTGGCAGCAATGATAGCTTCGGTGGTTTCTTCACCTACTTTTTCAAGAATTTTGTTGATACCTTTGTGGTAGAGACTGGCAACATACGAGCTATCTGGGCTTGCGGCTTTACGTTCGGTGAGTACTTGATCCAGCGCCGCCAAAATATCGGTTGATGAGACGCTCTTAGGTAATTGAGATTGGGGCGCGGGCGCTTTTTTGTCCGTATTCTTGTCGGCATAAATCTCGCTTGGGTCTTTGAGTACTTTATCGGTCACTTGCCAGTCTAATTGCCCGTGGTCGTTGGTCAGTAGCCGATAAAAACAAGACTCCCGTCCTGTATGGCAAGCAATGCCACCTAGCTGGGTCACAGATAGTACGATGACATCGGCATCACAGTCTAGACGGATGTCATAAACCTGTTGAAAATGCCCTGAAGTTTCGCCTTTGTGCCACAATTTGCCGCGAGAGCGTGACCAATACACGGCTTGCATTTTTTCGGCAGTTAGGCGTAAAGACTCACGATTCATCCATGCCATCATCAAAATACGTCCCGTATGATGGTCTTGAGCAATAGCTGGAATTAACCCATTATCATCAAATTTTACCGCATCTAACCAATTCATATTCAAAACCCATTCTATTGCCGATAACCGCTAGTAAAAAATCGGTGCCATGAGCACCAAGCCCAACAATAACCGACTTATTGATCATTAAAAAGCATTTACAAAAAAAAGCACTCATCGAGCGATGAGCGCTTTTATCATAATTCATCAGCCATTAAATCTCAAAGGGTTTCACATCTAATACTTCTTTTAGTGCGGCACTCAGCGCGATAGGCTTACCTTGGCGGTAATCATATGCCACAAACCCCATCACCGCATATGCCACCACACTGGCATCAAACATTCTGGATACTTTAAAGACAAACTCACCACCTTGGTCGGTCAGATTTTGCACGCCCACTTCAAACAACAACTCTTCACGGGCGCGGACGCGGTCAACTACTTGGGTGGTCATATAATCAATAACCAAGCCTTGATACTCGGCGTTGACTTCTTTAATACCTTTGGAATATAAAAAACGAAACCGTGATTCTGTCAGCAAGGATACCAAGCTTTCAATGGTCAAATGCTGCCCCAAGCCCATCTCAGTATTTCGAACGCGCATCACCGTTTCAAAGACAAAATTTGCTTTTTCAATATCATGGTTGACGGTTGGCAAGATGATTAACTCCATTATTGAAAAATTAATATGAAATCAACTTAACAAAATATTTTTAGGTTTTGGTATTGTTAGATTTTTTGATTGATAAACACTTTTTAAAAAAAGTAATTTGTCTGTAAAGTCACTTTAAGCCTGTTAAAAAAGCAAACAAAAAGTGATAAATTATCCCTGTTTTTTTCAAAAAGTAGCTTTTATTTTCAAAAAATCACAAAATTATTCTTGATAAATCAACGATTTTTTAATTGTCATTAAATTATCATACATTGTTGACTTTGAAAAGAAAAATAAACCGCAAAAACCTATCGCAACTCGATTGAATTTTTGCTAAAATACCGCCTCCCACCTCAAGGCAAAATATTGGCGCGGACAGAATAGTTCACAACTTGCTCTCGCAAACATTTTGACAAACAGGTATCTTAATTGGCTAAGCAATTAGCCAAAAACAGTAAAGAGGCTACTATGAAATTAAAAACTCGCCGCGGTGCTGCCAAACGTTTCAAAAAAACTGGTAACGGTATCAAACGTAAGCAAGCATTCAAACGCCACATTTTGACCAAAAAATCTGCTAAGCGTATCCGTCAATTGCGTGGGTGCAAAATGGTACACGTTTCTGATGAAGCCCGTGTATACCGTATGTGTCCTTACCTATAATCTTTTTAACGCATTGATAAATACATAAAATTTAGGAGTAAATTATGGCTCGTGTAAAACGTGGTGTTCAGGCAAATCGCCGTCATAAAAAAGTATTGGCTCGTGCAAAAGGTTACTATGGTGCACGTTCACGTGTGTTCCGTGTAGCAGTACAAGCCGTGACCAAAGCTGGTCAATATGCGTACCGTGACCGCCGTAACAAAAAACGTTCATTCCGCCGTCTATGGATTGCCCGTATCAACGCAGGTGCACGTATCAATGGCTTAAGCTATAGCCGTATGATTAACGGCTTGAAAAAAGCCAGCATCGATATCGACCGCCGTGTTCTAGCAGATATCGCGATGCATGACGCGCAAGCATTTGCTGCATTAACTGAAAAAGCCAAGCAAGCACTAGCAGCTTAAGCTAGCAATCGCTTTATTTTTTTAGTAAAAGCCATTAAGAAAACTTAATGGCTTTTTTTATGTGCCTAATTTGGTTAAAATGCCAAATACGATTGCCACTATAAGACTTACCACCCATGACTGATACATCAACTGATAAACTCGCCCAATATTCTCAAAACCTAACTGATATTAGCCAAGACCAGTTTTTCCAATTTGTTAACGATGCCAAAGCGTTTATCGCCACTGCCCAAACTCCACAAGATTTGCAAGCCGTGCGTGTGAATTTAACAGGCAAAAAAAGTCACCTAACCACCTGGTCAAAACAACTTGGCGGACTTGATGCCGACGGCAAAAAAACCATCGGCGGTAGGCTGCATCAAGTACGTACCCAAATCAATGACAGCCTACAACAAGCGCAAAGTGAGCTAGAAGCCAAAGCCCTAGCCGCCAAACTTGCCAGCGAATCCATTGACATTACGATGCCCGCGCGTGGACAAACCGCGGGCAATCTACACCCTGTCACCATGACTGCCGAGCGTATGCAGGGGTTTTTTCGTCAAGCAGGGTTTGAAGTTGCCACAGGTCCTGAAGTTGAGAGCGATTACTACAACTTTGAAGCGCTCAACATTCCAAGCCATCACCCCGCGCGCGCCATGCACGACACCTTTTATTTTGACGCCAGCTACGTGCTACGCACCCACACCAGTAGCGTGCAGATTCGCACCATGGAAAAAGGCAACTTGCCAATTCGCATTGTCTGCCCTGGGCGTGTGTATCGCAATGACAGCGACCAAACCCACTCGCCGATGTTTCATCAGCTTGAGGGCTTGTATATCAGTGAGTCCACCAATTTTGCCGAGCTTAAAGGCTTGATTCATGAGTTTTTACAAGCGTTTTTTGGGCGCAAACTCACCGTGCGGTTTCGTCCGTCATATTTTCCGTTCACTGAGCCATCTGCTGAGGTGGATATTTTGGCAGACAATGGCAAATGGCTTGAGGTGATGGGCTGTGGTATGGTGCACCCCACGGTGTTGTCAGGTAGCGGCATTGACCCCACCAAGTATCAAGGCTTTGCCTTTGGTATGGGGATTGAGCGCTTTGCCATGCTGTATTATGGGGTGAATGATTTGCGCTTGTTCTATCAAAACGATGTCAGATTTTTAAAGCAGTTTGCGTGAGTTAGTAGGAAGGTTAGGCAATAGTTGTTAATAGGTATTTCAAAATGTCATTTATTCATTAAATTAAAGATTACAAAAATCTATAGGATATAGAATGTTTAAGTTATTTGATAAAAGTCCGAAAGCAAAAGATATTTCAAAATTAATTACTCCATGCAGTCAATCAAGAGATATTTTTATTAATCTCAAGGTTGATATTGATAATCTTTTAGCGAGATTACCTAGAGATTACAAATACGATACTGCTATGCCTATGCTTTACGTTTATAGGCTTGCTCATGCTGGAGCATTTGTTGAGGGTTATATAGAACATGAGGCATTTATAAATATTTATTCCAATTTTATCAAGGAAGCGACTTGGGTTGCTCAGAACTTCCCTGATAATCAAGTTGCTGAATTTCAAAAACAATCTTGGAGTTATGCAAAAAAAGTAATTGATTTGTATGAGCATAAATTAACTGATTTAACAATTTCTAAGATTATTAATTATGCAAAAAATGGAATAGATTTGATGAGTGCATTATTTTACTCATTAGAAGATGACTGTGAAGATAAAGATAGCCTTGAATACACTTGCAGACAAATAATTAATTTTGATTTTACTCTAGGTTACTTTTCATCAGCATTGTCAGATTCAAACGATGATTTTGAAAAAGCATCTGAACAAGTTTATAAATATTATAATATGTTATCTAATCCAAATTATCTAAAACAATCTATAAACCAATTATTTTATTAAATTTAGGGCTTAAAATTTAAGATGAAAATTAGCGAAAACTGGTTACGCCAATGGGCAAACCCAAATTTGACGGCTGAGCAAATCGGCGAACAACTCACCATGGCAGGCTTAGAGCTTGATAGCTTGGATAAAGTTGCCAAAGACTTTAGCGGTGTGGTGGTGGGTGAAGTAATTGAAGTCACTCAGCACCCTGATGCCGACAAACTGCGCGTCACCAAAGTCAACGTAGGCGAGCACAGCGAACAGCCCTTACAAATTGTTTGTGGTGCGCCTAATGTGGCAGTAGGCGTGCGAGTGCCTGTGGCACTGGTGGGCGCAAAATTACCCCCTGCACAAGGCGATGAACCCTTCAAAATCAAAAAAGGCAAACTGCGCGGCGTGGAGTCACACGGTATGCTGTGTGGTGGTAGTGAGATTGACTGCGATGATGGGGTGGATGGCTTACTGCTGTTGCCACACGATGCCCCAATTGGCATGGATATCCGTGACTATTTGGGTCTTGATAACCATGTTTTAGATATCTCCATCACCCCAAACCGCGGTGACTGCTTTAGCGTGCGTGGGATTGCCCGTGAGCTTGCAGTGCTCAATAATCTAGCGTTTGAACTGCCCTTTGACAATATCACCGCCGCTGTGAGCGAAAATGACAGCCAAGCGGTGAGTGTAGAGACCACAGACTGTCCGCGTTATTTTGCCCAAGTCGTGACAGGCTTGACGGGTACTACACCCTCTCCAAAGTGGATAAAACAAGCGCTCAATGCATCGGGTGTCAAACCGCGTAATTTGCTGGTTGATGTCACCAACTATGTACTGCTTGAGCTTGGTCAGCCGTTACACGCCTTTGATGCCGACAAATTGGTAGGTAGCATTGTCGTGCGTCATGCCAACCCAGGTGAAACCCTTGAGCTGTTAAATGAGCAAACTATTACCCTACAAGGCGATGAGTTGGTCATTGCCGATGAGCAAGGCGTGATTGCCCTTGCAGGCATCATGGGGGGACTTCGCACGGCGGTCACCGATAGGACCACCAAAGTGGTGATTGAAAGCGCATTTTTTGAGCAGCTTGTGATTGCAGGCAGAGCGCGCCGTTTTGGCTTACATACCGATGCGTCACAGCGTTTTGAGCGCGGGGTAGATTTTGAGTTGCCCAAGCTTGCCCTAGACCGTGCGGTCAATCTACTACACACCCTAGGTGGTGGTAAAGTTGGTCAAATCACCTTGGCTGAAACGCTGAGCGCACTGCCCAGCCGTGAGGCGGTGACATTGCCAATTGCCAGTATCAATAAATTACTAGGTGCCGACATTGCCACCCAAACAGCCGTTGATATTTTAAATAGCCTACAAATCAGCACCGAGGTACAAGGCGAAAATTTGGTCGCCACGCCGCCAAGCCACCGTTTTGATATCAGCTTGCCTGAGGATTTGGTGGAAGAGATTGCTCGGATTTATGGCTATAATAACATCGCCAACCAGCTGCCTGCTTTTACCAGCAATTTGTTTGACAATAAACGCCAAAACGATTTGCACAACCTAAAAATGGCATTGGTCAATCAAGGCTATTTTGAGGCGGTGAGTTTTAGCTTTAGCGATGCCAAAGTAGAAGCGTTGTTTGACGGTAGTCATTTTGCAGAGCCTCTCGCCCTTGCCAATCCTATCTCCAGTGATTTGGCGGTGATGCGCCGCACCTTGCTATCAAGTTTGCTGCCGTGCGTGCAGTACAACCTCAATCGCCAGCAAACCCGTGTGCGTCTGTTTGAGACAGGGTTACGCTTTGATGGCAGCGCTATCGCAAGCCTGCAACAAATTGAGACATTGGCAATGGTGGCAGTGGGCAGCGTCAGCCCCGAGCAGCACCATGACAGCCGTGTGATGGATTTTTATGACCTAAAACATGACGTTCAGTCGGTGCTACCGCGCGCGGTGATATCAAGCATCAGCTACCAACGCAGCACGCAGCCATTTTTGCACCCAGGGCAAAGCGCGGATATATGGTATGCAGGCAAACGCATTGGCTGGCTAGGGCAGCTGCACCCCCAAATCACAAAAGTGCTGGATTTACCCACCACTTGGGTGGCTGAGCTTGACTTGCAAACCGTCATTGAGATGCACCAGCCCCTTGTTGCCATTGCCGCGCCAAGCAAATTCCCACAAGTGCGCCGTGATATTGCGGTGGTAGTAGCCCAGTCAGTTGAAGTGCAAGCGATGATTGACACCATCAAACAAGTGGGCGGTGCGTTATTACAAGATACTTGGTTGTTTGATGTCTATGCAGGTAGCAATTTGCCAGAAAACCAACAATCACTCGCCTTTGCGCTGATATGGCAGGATGTCGAAGCCACTTTATCTGATGAGCGCGTTAGTCAGCAAATGGATACGGTATTAGGTACACTTCATCAACAATTTAACGCAGCTTTACGAGTGTAATCCCCCGTAGCACATCTGAGGGCGACACACAAGGCGCATATTTTGCTGGCTAACGTCATAATTGTATCGACTCTGTTCGACAAAATGGCTAAAATAACAAAATTATATTGTTTGGGGTAGTGAAAATGAGCATTCAATTAGAAGGTAAGACATTGACCAAATCAGAAATGATTAATCACTTGATGGAAAACTTAGGCATGACGCGCCAAGATAGTCGAGTATTTGTAGAAAGCTTTTTTAGCCAGCTTTCAGACAGTCTTACCCAAGGTCATTTGGTAAAGCTATCGGGCTTTGGCAACTTTGAAATTAAACACAAAAGCCAACGCCCAGGACGCAACCCAAAAACAGGCGAAATGGTACACGTTACCGCCCGCCGTGTGGTCACCTTCAAAGCAGGACAAAAGATGCGCCGCAACATCGAAGACAAGCTGTTTTCAAACTAAGACTAAACCCAAAAACAAGTAGGGGTGCCCTAGGCACTTATAGCAAGTATGATGTTATACAGTGCAAAATCCACCCTACCCAAAGGTGCTGTTAAAAAGTAATTCTGGTATAGCACCCAACGTTTATGACAAAAAAGGAAGCACAAGGCTTCCTTTTTTGTTGCACCCAATAAAGTTAATAAAGTTATTTGGCGGCAGATGCCGTCGTGCTGGCAGCCGCGGCGTTAGATTCGCCCCAAATGGCGGGGTATTTGTAACCTGGAAAGGTTTTGTGGGCGTACTGCTTAAACGCGTCTGAGTTATAGGCGTTGGTGACGTCTTTGACCCATTTAGCGTCTTTATCTTTGCTACGGATGGCAGACCAGTTGACGTACGCATAGCTTGGCTCTTGGAACAACGCTTCGGTTAGTTTCATGCCTGAGCTGGTGGCATAGTTGCCATTAATCACCGCAAAGTCTACATCCGAGCGTGCCCGTGGCAGCTGTGCGGCTTCAAGTTCTACCAATTTGATGTTTTTGGGGTTTTGGGCAATGTCATTTTTTGAGGCAGTGAGTGGATCAATATTGGCTTTGAGTGTGACCCAGCCAAGCTCGTTAAGCATCACAAGGGCACGGGCAAAATTGCTAGGATCATTGGGCGCGGCAACGGTTGCCCCGTCTTTGACTTGTTTTAGGTCGGCAACTTTACCTGCGTAGAGCCCAAGTGGGGCGGTGGGTACTTGGAAGGCCTCTACGATGTCTAGGTTATTTTCTTTTTTGAAGGTATCTAAATAAGGCTTATGCTGAAACACATTGATATCAATGTCACCATCTGCCAAGGCTTTGTTAGGGCGAATATAGTCAGAAAATTCAACTAATTTAACTTGGTAACCTTGCTGCTCAAGCTGTGGTTTGACCGAGTTTTTGACCATATCGCCAAAATCACCCACCGTGGTACCAATGACAATCTCGGCTTTGTTTGGATCAATGCCTGTGGCAGCGCTCTGTGGCGTACTGGCTGATACCGTGGTACTTGCGCTACTGCTTGCCGTAGCGGCTTGCGCGCTGGTTTGTGTTTTTTGCTCAGGTTTTGTGCAGCCAACTAACGCGATACCTGCAATACCAACGGTGGCAAGTAGCTGGGCAACATGGCTAGATAAGGTCAAAGTTTTCATAGGGTCACTCCAAAAAAATTAAAAAATAACCAAGCTAAATTAACATAACCACCAAAAAAATGTTATAGAGAGTTCAACTATAAATATGAAATTAATTCATATTTCCTACAAATTGGCTAACGTTAGCCAAACCATTCCGCTGCGATCAAGCGTAGTGCCTAGCGCTTGTCCAGTTTATGCGCCAATAGATTACCCACAGATTGGATTATAATGACCATAATCACCAACAATACCACCATAAAAATCATGACGTCATTTTGGTAGCGGTTATAACCATAACGAATTGCCAAGTCCCCCAGACCGCCCCCGCCAATCATACCTGCTGCGGCGCTATATGATAGCAAGCTAATCATCAATGTGGTGGTGCTTAAAATGAGACTAGAACGCGCCTCCACCAACAGCACCTTACTTATAATCGTCCACGTACTAGCCCCCATAGAGAGGGCTGCCTCAATAATACCGCGTGGCACATCCCGCAAGTTTTGTTCTACCAAACGGGCAAAATAAAAAATCCCTGCCAAACCCAGCGCCAATGAGGCGGCTATAGGCCCAATGGTCGTACCCACGACGACCCTAGTCACAGGAAGAATGACAATCATTAAAATCACAAACGGAAAAGCGCGCATGAGATTGGTAAAATTGCCCAAGCCTGCATACAGTGATGAATTGTCTGCCAGTTGATTTTTACTGGTCATAAAAAGTGCCACGCCAAGCAGCGTCCCAAATATGACGGCAGCTGTGGTTGATAAACCCACCATAATTAAGGTATCAAAAAATGCTTGCCAAATTTCATCACGCATGCCCCATAGGTTGTCAAACGCGCTTTGCCAAATTGATGTGTCTGCCATGAAGTTACCTAATCCTAGCCATTCGCTAAAAAATTGTTAAACATTAATCATCGTTAATCAGTAATTGCCCAATCGGTGTAGCGGCGTGGATAGCCCCGTTTTCAACATTGGCGACCTCAAGTAGTTGTCCCTTATCAAGCAGCGCCACACGGTGACACAATTTACGAATGACAGACATTTCATGGGTGACAATCACGATGGTGACGTTAAATTTTTGATTGATGTCTTTAAGACATGCCAAAACTGATTTGGTGGTAGCAGGGTCAAGCGCTGAGGTAGGCTCATCGGCTAGCATCACGTGCGGGCGAGGGGCGAGGGCGCGCGCGATGCCTGCCCGCTGTTTTTGTCCGCCTGAGAGCTGGGCAGGGTAGTGATGAGCGCGATTGGCTAAGTCCACAATTTCAAGGCACTCCATGACGCGAGGCGCGATATCCGCGTTTTGCCAACCTGCCACTTCAAGGGCAAAAGCGACATTTTGAGCCACGGTGCGGTTTGCCATCAGGTTAAATTGTTGAAAAATCATGCCGATATTTTGCCGTGCATGGCGCAAATCGTGATTGGATAAAGAGGTGAGTTCTTTGCCGTCAATGGTGACCGTGCCGCTATCTGGGCGCTCAAGCAGATTCATGAGGCGCAGCAGGGTAGATTTACCCGCGCCAGAATAGCCCATCAAGCCAAAAATCTCGCCTGCTTCAATGCAAAGTGAGGTGGGCTCAACGGCGGTAAACCCCGTGCCATCTTGGGTGACAAAGCGTTTTGTAACGTTATCAAGGATTATCATGATAAATAAAAATTTTGCTGTGGTTAAAAGACGGTAATTTTAACACAGCTAAGCGCACGCGTTTAGCCTCTTTAACAAATAAATGCGGAACGCCCAATTAAGGATAACCCGAACATATGCCGCACGGGGATGAGCAAAAACCCAGTTTGCCGACAAACTGGGGGACAAAATATCAAGGTATGGGCTGAACAGGTAAGGTCACCAAAAACCGCGTCTGCCCGTCTAATGTGTCAGTGATTATTGTGCCACGGTGGGCTTTGACGATTTGGGCGACCAAAGATAACCCTAGACCTGAGCCTTTTTTGTCTTGCTGCAAGCGTACGAATGGGCTAAAAATTTCTTGGCGTCTTTCAACTGGGATGCCTTTGCCTTGGTCAATGACAGCGATGCAGATATGCTGGTAGTCGGGAGTGCTAGTGACTTCGTTTTTCTTGCGCGTGAATAACAAGTTTTTAGATTTGGTTTTTGGATTTGGTAGATTCTCTTTTGCCAAACTAGTGGAGGTTGACGGATTATCTGCAGATCGTATAGTTTCTGACAATGTGGGTTCGGGTGACTGTATATGATTTTCTAAGGTGTTCAAAATAGTAGCAGCATCGGTTGATGGTAAGTTTAGTTTTTGCCCGTTATCATCAATGGCATACAATTGCACTGCCACTGGTGGGATACCATGTAAATGCGCATTATCCAACAAGTTGCGTACAAGATGGGTCAGTAACTTTTCCTGCCCTTGAATCACAAAGTGAGCGCCTTCAAAGGTCGCGTCTTGATAATGTTGCACTTCTCCTTTTATCAGATCATACAAATCAACATTTTCAACTTTTTCTATCGCATGCCCTGCGTCCATACGGCTTACCAGCAAAATACTTTCTACCAAGTCATTGAGCCCTGTTAGGTCGCGGTTGATGGCATCGGCACGTTTTTGGAGTTTGTCTTGTATAGTTTTATCACATTGGTTTGCCAGCATGGTCATCATTTCAACTTGCAAACGGATGCGGGTGATGGGTGTGCGTATCTCATGGGAGGCATGTGCCAGTAACAGTTTATTGGCATTCATGAGGGTTTCAATGCGTTCTGCCGTTTGGTTAAACCCGCGCGCTAAAATAGTAATCTCATCATTGCCCACAGGGGTGACACGGGCAGAAAAATCCCCATCACCCAGCTGGGTGATTTGCCGACTGAGCTGATTGATACGCCAAGTCATGGTACGAGCAATCAGCCATAGCATGCCTGACATAATAAGTAGCAGCAATAGCGTACCTGTCAGTAGGTTGATGGCAGGGGAAATAGGTGGGCGGCTGCTGATTTTGGACTGGTATAAAATCACGTAACCTGATTGGCTATTAATTTGAATTTCGGTTGGGTGTTTGGGATCATCCCGCGGAAAAAGTGACGCAAAAAAAGGCGGTGTGGGCGGCAGCGTTGCTGGCAAACCACGCATCATAATAATAGCGTCACCCGTCTTGCTATCATACAATCCAAACTTGGCATTGAGTGAGTCGCTATAAACATTAAAACTACGCCGCACCAATGCCAACAGATAGCGGGTTTCAAGGTTTTTGTGTTGGTTTTGGGCGTCGCGTAGCTCTAATAGTAGCGGGTCTAGCTGCTGGGTAACTTGGCTTGCGATAATTTGATGGCGCGTATTGGCAGAAGTATCATGCACCAAATGGCTCAAAATCACCATGGCAAACGCAAACAGCAAGAGCGCGACCATCACGCTTGCAAATAACTTGCTAAACACACTATTAAATTTTATGCCACGATGCTGCACACATAATCCAAATACCAATGACGCCATGACTGATTAGGTACCTGCTACCAAAAAGCTGACGATTGACAATCAAGCAGGCACATAACAGTTACTTGGCAAAAATACCCATAGGGCAATGATGATAGCCCGTATTATACTTGGTCAGTGGCAAATTGATAACCCACCCCACGCACCGTGATGATGCGTTTTGGCTGGCGCGGGTTGTCTTCAATTAGCGCCCGTAACCGTGAAATATGTACATCAATCGCGCGGTCAATATTGTCACTGCTGTCATCATTTGGCATGGCATGCCACAGCTGCTCACGGCTTAACACTTTGCCAGAGTGCGTGGCAAAGTAATGGAGTAGCTGAAATTGGTGCGTGGTCAAGCGCACCGCTTCATCGTCAATAGTCACTTCATGGCTATCGGGAAAAACTTTTAGGCGCCCAAACACCAAATTGTCTTCTTTTTGCTGGTGCAGGGGCAAATCATGACGGCGTAGCACGGCACGAATACGCGCCAAGAGTTCGCGCGGTTCAAAAGGTTTGGCAATATAATCATCCGCACCCATCTCAAGTCCCAATACGCGGTCGGTGGTATCGCCTTTGGCGGTCAACATGATAATGGGTGTTTGTGCCAAGCGGCTATCTTTGTGTTGGCGAATGCGCTGGCATACCTGCATGCCATCCATATCTGGCAGCATTAAATCCAAAATCACCAAGTCAACTGGCTTGGCAGGGTGCATCAAAAACTCCAGCCCTTGTGTGGCAGTGGGGGCATGGTGCACTTCATAATAATTCATGCCCAAATATTCACTGATGAGATCCGCCAAATCAGGGTCATCTTCAATCAATAAAATATGTTTCGTGGCACTGTTGTTATTATCTTCCATTATCTGCTCCAAAAATTTAAAAATAATGCTGTATCGGTGGCTAACTACCCTATCATAAATCAATATGCCCATCATGCGATAGGGTTATCAATCCGTTTGTTCTAAGATTATTTGCCAAACTGTTTGCCAAAAGCGGGTAGACAACATGCCCACAACGAGGCTTCCCCCCAAAATTGTAATGCAAAACTCATACTTAAGTTTCTTTCAATGGTATAAAAATGTAATGAATTATTACCTAACGTCCAGTATTACCCAACGCGCATTATTACCCAATGTATCATGGGCAAAAGCGCATGGGCAAAAGCGGCTGGGCAGTGCGTCAAGCCACTGGTCTACTTGGGTTACATTATTTGCGCCATAGCCCAAAAAAAAGCTGCTTGGCGTCATCGAGGTAGGTATAAATCACAGGCACCACAATCAATGTTAGTAAGGTAGAGGTAATCACGCCGCCAATAATGGCGTGAGCCATCGGCGCTTGCTGCTCTGCCCCTTCACCAATACCAAGCGCAAGGGGCACCATGCCCATCACCATAGCGGCAGTGGTCATCAAGATAGGACGTAGCCGCGTTTGCCCAGCCTGCATGATAGACTCGGTGCGGCTATGACCTTGCGCCAACGCCTCTTTAATAAAATCAATGAGTAAAATCGCATTTTTGCACACCAACCCCATCAACATAATAATCCCAATAATAGAAAAAATATTGAGGCTAGAACCAAAGAAAAATAAGGCAAAAAACACCCCAATTAATGATAGCGGTAGCGATGCCATGATAGCCACAGGGTATAAAAAACTATTAAACTGCGAGCCTAACAGCATATAAATGAAGACAATGGCAAGCGCAAGTGCGGTGGTGGCATAGCCGATCGATTCTGCCATGTCTTTATTGGCGCCTTGCACCTCAAAACTATAACCCGCTGGTAGCGTCATCTCATTTTGAATTTTGGCAATATCCACCCCAATGTCACCTGCAGGTCTGCCATCGGTATTGGCTTGTACCACCACTTCTCGAAACAGCGAGCGCCGATTAATCTGCGGTGCGCCCAATGTTTCACTAAAATTTGCCACTTGGGATAGGGGTATCAACAATGGTTGCCCATCTTGTCCAACTTTATTAGAAGACAAGTACATGGCTTGAAGCTGTGATACCGTTTGGCGGTCGCTATCATTGAGGCGGACATTCACATCAATATTATTGCCGTTGGCATCTTTAAACGTGGTGACATTATCGCCTGCTAGCAGGGGGCGTAGCGCTTGCCCAATCTGCCCAATAGAAAGCCCTGCATCATTGGCGGCTTCTCGGTTAATGTGCACTGCCACCATAGATTTTGGCTGTTTTAAGGTGCTTTCCAAATCCACTAGCCCGTCAACCTTAGTGAGTTTTTGCATAAATTCGTTGGAAAGGCGCTGCAGCTCAGCCAAATCATTGCCTTTAATAGAGACCATAATTGGCTTTAATCCGCCGCTTACCGCAGCCGATGCAGATGCCACCGATGTCACTTGAATACCACCAATGCCCTGCAACTGCTCACGCATGGCGCGGTTTAATGCGGTCAAGCCGCGGCTACGCTGGTCTTTTGGTACCAAAGAAACATTAATTTGTACCCGATTTTTGCCGCTATAAGCAAGCGCGTTGATTGTGGCGTAGGTATGGGTAACTTCAGGAAAGCTTTGTAATACCGCATTGACCTGTGCGGCTTTTTGCTGGGTGTAGTCTAGATTGGCATTAACAGGGGTTTCAAATTTGACTTTAATTTCATTTAAATCCGCTTGTGGGACAAACTCTTTTCCCACCAAACCCACGGCAAAAAAAGCGGCAACCAGTGAACCCATCGCAATGAGCAGGGTAATCAAACGGTGACGCAAGCTCCAAGCCAAAATATGTCCATATAGCTGTGTGATACGATTAAGTAAGCGCTGAAAACCGTCTAGTACCCACGCAATCGGGCGACGACGAAATGCCACCCGCTCGTTGAGTCGATCGTGCTGGTGCGCGGCTTCTGGGTCTGACCAAATAGACGATAGCATCGGATCAAGGGTAAAACTGACAAACAGCGATAGCAAAACAGCGGTAGATACCGTTACCCCAAATTGATAAAAAAACCGCCCAATAATCCCGCCCATAAAGGCCACAGGCAAAAACACCGCCACAATTACCAAAGTGGTGGCAAGTACCGCAAGCCCAATCTCTTTGGTGCCCTCCAATGCCGCTTGTCGGTGATGTTTGCCCATCGCCACATGGCGCACAATGTTTTCTCGCACCACAATAGCATCATCAATAAGTAGCCCAATACAAAGCGCAAGGGCAAGTAGCGTCATCATATTGATGGAAAAACCAAACACCCAAATAGCGGCAAGGGTACCCAGTAGCGAAATTGGTAGCGTCAACCCCGTAATAATAGTAGAGCGCCATGAACCCAAAAACAGCCAAACAATAAACACCGCTAAAATAGCCCCTTCAATCAGCGTGCGAACCACGTTATTGAGTGAGCCGCGAATACTCTTTGAGCTATCTGTTACCACCGTCATGGTGACGCCCGCAGGTAAAGTGGCCTGAATCTCTTTGAGCCGCTTTTGGGTATTATCCACCACATCAATCACATTGGCATCGGAGGTTTTGATGATATCCATTGCCACGGCAGGCTCGCCATTTTGTAGGGACGCGGATTCAGGCTCGGCTTGGTCATCAACCACTTGCGCGACTTGTGACAAGTACACAGGCACGCTCAAGCCATTGGCGCCACGGTTTTGGGCAACAATAATTTGGTTAAACTCGTTGGGTGTGGCGACCAAGCCATTGACTTGAATTACCATTTCTTGGTTTTGGTGGTTGATGGTGCCAACGGGTAATTCGACATTTTCGGCACGCAAAGCATTGCTAATTTGATTGACCGAAACGTGGTAAGCGTTCATTTGTGCAGGGTTTAGCACCACGCGAATTTGGCGCTGCCGATTGCCTAACATATCCACACGCCCCACGCCTGTCACCGTCTGCAGCTGTTTTTTGACCGTGTTATCAAGGTGGGTGGATAAATCCCGTAATGACATCTGATTACTTTTAAAGGTCACCGACATGACGGGGGCATCGGCAGGGTTATATTGGGCAACGATAGGGTCTTGTACCTCATCTCGCAAAGTTGGGGTAACCAGCGCCAATTTGTCGCGCACGTTTTGTGCGGCAACATCCGAGGAGATATTTAGGTCAAATTGCACAATCACCTGCGATAGACCTTGCTGTGAGATAGAGGTGACTTCTTTGACCCCAGCAATGGTGTTGACTTGGTCTTCAATTTTTTTGGTGATATCGGTTTCAATAACCTCAGGTGAAGCCCCACTATATACCGTGCTTACAACCACAAACGGAAACTCAATATCGGGAAATTCTTCCACCTTCATGCGCGAGGTGGCTAACAGACCAATGACCATAAGCGCAAGCATCAGCATGGTTGCAAAGACAGGATTGTTGATACTAACGCGGGTTAGCCACATGGGAAAATTCCTAACATACTCAAAAAATGACAGTTAACATGACAATTAAGCAAAGCAAGGTAAGCGCTAGGCTTGGCATTACATCAAACCCATACAACCAACCCCAAAATGAAGTTTGGCGTTATTTAAAGCGTACTTTTTTACCCACATCTTGGTTATTAAGATGCGCGGTGATTACCGTGGTGCCTTCTTTGATACCCGCTAATAAATATTGGCTGGTGTTATCATAGCGTTTGATAATTTGAACGGCTTGTTTTTGAATCAATTGTTGCTCATCAATCAGTAAAACCGTTGCTGTTGGTAACGCTGAAGGTGCAGGTGTTTTGGCAGCGGTGGCAGGCGAGGCGGGCATATCTAGGATCACCGCCGACATTGGCACCAAGACGCCCACTTGGGCTTGACCATAATCAAGTTGTCCTGTGGCATACATGCCTGCACGCAGTTGCCGATTGTTTTGACTGGGTTTGACTGTCACATAAATGGTCAATTGGCGGGTGGCGGCATCTACTTGTGGCGAGATGCGGCTAATTTGTCCCATAAATTTAAAGGGTTGGTGTTGGTTGTCTGTGCCGCTATCACCCCCTATATTACCAATATCAAACGGCACATTTTGCCCGATTTTTAGCGCGGTTTGCGCTTCACTTGGCACATTGGCAGCAAATTCAAGCTTGTTTGGGTCAATAATTTCCATAAGTGGCTGATTGGGGGCGACCACTTGCCCCACATTGACACTACGGCTACTAATAATGCCTGTGGTTGGGGCGTAGAGGGTGGTATCACCATACATTTTTTTGGCGCTATTAAGCTTGGCTTGTTTGGCGTTGATAGACTCACGCTGGGCAATGGCGTCTGCCATACTGCGCTCGTACTCAATTTGTGAGACAAACCCTTGATCTAGCAAAATTTTATTGCGCTGTGCTAGCTTGTTTGCCACAATCAATTGCGCTTGGGCGGCAGCAACATCGGCTTGGGCTTGGGCTAGCTGGTTTTTGCTATCGGTGATATCTAGGCGCACCAGTGGTTCACCCTTTGCCACTGCTTTACCAACATCGGCAAGCACTTGCTGCACTTGGGCATTGACAGTGGACTGTACTGCCGTATGCTCTGAGGGCTGCAAGGTGCCCGTCACCTTGACGCTTGGCTGAAATTGTTCAGCTTTAACCGTGATCACATCGCTTGATAGCAGCTGAATTTCATCAGAGGCCACAGTGGCAGATGCCGCAACCTTGGGGCTGTTAGTATGGGTCGTCTCTTGGTTTGAGGTGGTATCGGTTTTTTTTTGACAGCCGCTTTGCAACAATGCTATGGCAGTTATTACACATCCTACAAAAATAGTGGGGGTCAAAAATAATTTATTTGGCATAGTTGCCGCCTTAACCTGTTCAAAATTCATGATTAATCCATTATTTTAATCAATATCATATGGTCTAATGACTCAAAGGCGATTTGCCCAATGTGATGCCTATTGTACTATAAGTTATCGTTTTTTCAGTGGCTGTCGTGTTATGCAGTAGCAGGCGCTAAGCCAACATGGTTGCCCCAAAAAAACCATACTGACACCACAAATAATCACTGTTTTTTGTCAAAAAAGTGGGATAGTGTGCCGCAAACCCAGCCATGATAGCGCGTATTTTTATTTTTTTGTCTAAAAACAGCGTTAAAGCCAGCAAAAGTTTCTAAGTAAAGTGGTAGAATATCAATAATTAACACTGGTCACCCCAAAAATAAGATGGCATAATCTAGGCAGTGGTGGCAGAGTAGCATTAACCCATAATCAATGAATACTCGTGGTTTTTCTATTGGTATTTCAGCGTATTGTAACAAAAATTAGGAAATTATTATGGATGCAGATTTTCAAGGTCTAAAAGTCATGATCATTGACGATTCAAAAACCATTCGTCGTACGGCTGAAACGCTGCTCACCAAAGCAGGCTGCGAAGTTATTACAGCAGTTGATGGTTTTGATGCATTAGCAAAAATTGCGGACTCTAACCCCGACGTGATTTTTGTTGATATCATGATGCCAAGATTAGATGGCTATCAAACCTGCTCACTGATCAAAAATAATGCAGAATTTTCAGCCAAACCCGTCATCATGCTGTCATCAAAAGATGGTCTATTTGACAAGGCGCGCGGGCGCATTGTGGGCTCAGATGAATATTTGACCAAACCATTTAGCAAAGAAGAATTATTTGATGCCATTGAGCGTTATCGCCCAGCATCTTAACGTGGCGTCAGCCAGTATCTTATTGACTGTACGTATTGGATTAGCCAGTAATTGTCTAGTGTTGCCGCCATGGTGAGTATGCCCAAAAAATGTCGCATGCGCATGGTTTATAATAAGCACATAGAAGGTTTTTACTTAATCAATCAGTATTAGAAGGGTCGTATTATGGCAAAAATTTTGGTAGTTGATGACTCGCCGTCAGAAATGGCAAAATTTCGTGACATTCTAAGCCGTCATCACCATGAGGTGATTGAGGCACACACAGGCGAAGAGGGCATTCAAAAAGCCAATGAGCAGCTGCCTGACGTGATTCTCATGGATGTGGTAATGCCCGAAATGAACGGCTTTCAGGCGACACGAAAAATTACCCGTGACCCAAAAACCAGTCATATTCCTGTGGTCATTATTAGTACCAAAAACCAAGAAACAGACCGCGTGTGGGGCAAGCGTCAGGGCGCTAAAGACTATTTAACCAAACCTGTGACAGAAGACGCATTGATTCATCTTATTCGCACCATCATGGAGTAAGTGCTGTGTCCTCGAATGGCTTTATTGAGCTTCTACGTCTGGCAGACCGTGGCATTAAACGGCAAAAGGGTACCCACTTTAACCAAACAACTCAGTGGTTAGGGGTGGCGTTTTCGCTTGGGGAATTTAACTTAGTGGCACCGCTAGGCGATGTGGCAGAGGTATTATCCATACCGCCTTACACCCCTGTACCCTTGTCCAAGCCTTGGTTATTAGGCATTGCCAACGTGCGAGGACGGTTGTTACCCATCACCAATTTGTCCAATTTTTTGGGGCTAAAAACAGTAGCCACCAATATTTATACCAATAATCAAAAAATTTTGGTCATTGACCAGCCAAAAATTTTTAGTGGTCTTCAAGTTGATGGGGTGCAGGGTATTCAAACCTTTGGTGAACGGCAATATGAGCCAATTGCCATGCCCAGTGATTCACCATTAGCGCTCTATACCCACGGGCGTTTTAGACAAAATGAGCAAGTCTGGTATGTGTTTATGCCAAGTTTATTGGCAGAAGACAGCCGTTATTTAGAAGCCGCTTTATAAATTTTATTTTTTATCTACTAAATTGTTATGTTGAGGGATTACCGTATCATGGATACTAAAACTTCTACCGTAAGTACCAATACAAATTCCCCTGTCACTGCCGCCTCTGCTGCCAGTAATTACCGTGGAGGTAATGATGGGACAAATAAATGGATGAGCTGGGCAATTATCAGTGCGATTGTTGCTTTAGTTGCCTTCATTTATCTTTTGTATCATCTACTAACAATTATGAGCGATAGCGCGTTTGCGGCTAATGGTGTCACGATTATTTGGCTACCCGTGATTATGATTGTGGTGGGGGTGACGGGTGCGATTTATTTTTTAACCAGACAACTTGGCGCAAAGACCAAAAAAGAAATGGCAGAAGGCGAACGTGAAACGCTACGCCAACGTCACGAAATGGAGGTTGAATCCGAGCGCGCGCGAAAAATCCAAGAAGAAAATGAGCGCAACCAAATGGCAATTTTACGCTTGCTTGATGAGTTAGGCGACTTGGCGGAGGGTGACTTAACTGTCAATGCCACGGTATCTGAAGATTTTACAGGGGCAATTGCGGACTCGGTAAACTTTGCAATTGACCAACTACGCCAGCTGGTATCAGCGATTAACGTGACCGCCGAACGTGTGGCACGCGCCTCAGACCAAACCCAGTCTACTGCCGTTGAACTTGCCGAAGCCTCAGAAAGCCAAGCCCAAGAGATTGCAGGGGTTTCTGCGGCGATTAACGAAATGGCGGTGTCCATTGATCAGGTATCCTCTAATGCAGCCGAGTCTGCCACGGTTGCCGACCGTTCGGTGGCAATTGCCTATAACGGGGCAGAAGTGGTTCAACGTACCATTGATGGGATGAATACGATTCGTGATCAGATTCAAGAAACCTCTAAGCGTATCAAACGATTGGGCGAATCATCACAAGAAATTGGTGACATCGTTGGACTCATTAACGACATTGCTGACCAAACCAATATTTTGGCGCTTAATGCGGCTATTCAGGCATCGATGGCAGGGGAAGCGGGTCGCGGCTTTGCGGTAGTTGCCGATGAGGTACAGCGCCTAGCAGAACGCTCAGCGACTGCAACCAAGCAGATTGAAACACTGGTCAAAACCATTCAGGCGGATACCAATGAAGCAGTTATGTCTATGGAATCTACCACCGCTGAGGTAGTGCGTGGTGCCAAACTGGCAAAAGATGCGGGTGAAGCGCTTGAGGAAGTGCAAACCGTTTCAAATAGCTTGGCATCGTTGATTCAGAGTATTTCTAATGCCGCTCGCCAACAGGCGGCTTCAGCAGGTCATATTTCTAATACCATGAATATTATTCAAGATATTACCTCACAAACCACCTCAGGTACAATGGCAGCTGCCCGCTCAATTGGGCAACTCAATGAGATGGCGGCAGCGCTGCAAGAGTCTGTTTCTGGCTTTAAACTGCCTGATGAGGCATTGACGCATTAATGGATGCTTTAATAGATGCTAGGGTGCATTAATCTGTCTAGTCTATACTGTGAGCGGTGTGCAGCGACCATGGGTGGTATTGACCACCCTTCTTTTTGTATCAATTGTAACAATTTATATCAATGATATGTTAATTACGCATAGTCGTATTGTCATGATGTGTCATTTAGTGATTACCCTGTCAGTCAAGCCGAGGTTCGCATATTTATGCAGCAGTACCAACTATCTGACCATGAATTGGCGTTGTGGCTACAGTATATCGAGTATGAAATCGGGTTTATTTTGCCACGCGTGCAGTGGCATTGGGTAAAAACGGTGATTGAACGACAATTACGCCTTCATCAGTTGTCAAGCACCGAATTATTAAGCCAGATGGTTGATAATACGCCACTTTATCACCAATTGCTGGATGATATTTTAATACCGCGCACACAGTTTTTTCGCCACTTGCCAACCTTTGAGTTTGTGGCAGCCTATGCCCAGCATTGGCAGCAGCACGTTTATGAGAATGTCGATACCGCCCATTTGCCGCTTACCTTGCCTACGCTAAACGCGTGGAGTGCAGGTTGTGCAAGTGGTCAAGAGGCGGTTTCTATCGCTTTGACCCTACACGAGATGCTAGGCGATTGTACGCGTTTTATGGTGTATGGCTCAGATTTTCACCAACAGGCGTTGGCAAGTGCAAAGCAAGGTTGTTATGGTATTCGCGAACGAGATTTTATTCCACAAAATTATCATAGGCAGCTGCGACCGATGGACGAGCGTAAGTTTGGTTTGGCAGCACATTTGCAAGCAAGGTTACATTATTTTAGTAAAAACTTGGTGGATGAAAAGCAGCCAATGCCGCTAGCGAAGGGGCAATGCCAGTTGATTATGTGCAAAAATGTGTTGATTTATTTTCGGCAGTTTGAGCAGCGAGATGTGGTGCGTTTTTTGAGTCGTTATTTGGCAGATGATGGGGTGTTATTGCTAGGGGCGGGTCAGACGACAATGGTTCATGAGCCAAATTTGCTAAAACTTCCCCTTGGAACTATTAATGGTTATTGCAAGCGCGCCGCCCCGCTGTGGCTTAGACGGCTTGTGCAATTAGATAATCGGTGTCAAACGCCCATGGCGTGAGATTGTCTGCACAGAGGCGTTATTGAATGCTATGATAAGATGAGGTGCGGTATCGCTAGGCTATTTTTTCAAAATATGATAATAAAATTGTGCCAATAAGGGTGGTAATTTTTTGTTGATACTGATTTTTAACAAGTTTTACCACTGATTTTAAACAAATCGTTGTCCTAGGATTATGGTATGAGTAAACAACGTAACTTAATTGCTTTAGATTGGTTGATGCCTGTTTTGCAGGACGTATTTGGCGAGCTTAATCAGCTGTTACAGCAGCACAATACCCAAAACACCCCAGATTGGCAGTTGGTGGCGCAGCATTTACACCAAATTACAGGGGCGCTGGCACTGGTCAATCAACCTATGCTGTCTACGCTTGCCAAGACGCTTGAGACCGCAGCGCTTGCGATTAACAAACAACAATTACCTGCGGTTTATTTGACTCACCTAACGCAAGCAGTTTTGTTGCTGCAATTTGAATTACAACAAGCCCAAGCGCAACAACAAATTCATCAAGATTGGGTGGTAGATCGGATTGGTTATTTTGAAGATTTATTGGGAATCCAGCGTGATGCCCATTTACCAGTGACACAGACTTTGGCATTTTTGTCATCTCTGCCTGCGCCTTCATTAGTGCACCGTTTACAAGACACCCGCTTGGATGATTTGCTAAAACTGTGGCGTTATAACAGTTTGCAGCTGCTACAGCAACAACAAAACAACGCTGCGCCTTTAACCACATTGGGTCAAGTTGCCGACTATTTGGCAGGTGCCCAGACTAACAGTATTTGGCGAAAAATTTGGCGCTTGGTTGCGGTATGGTGCCACAGTTTGCTCCTCAACGAGCACCCAACGCCCAACCAATATGCCGCTTTTTTATCGGCATGTGCTGATTTAATCAGCTCTCAACACGATGACACGCCCGATGAAACAAGCGCCCGCTTGGCGGTGGATGTGCTGCTACAATTAACTACGCTTGCCCACAAAACCGAGGCTGCCAAAACCGTGTTGCAGCAGCTTGATCTTAGTCACGACCATGAGACACAGACATTTTTTGGGCAGGTGTTGGCAAAACTTGAAAAAGTCATTTATCAGTTAGCAAGTCCCCTGACGGTGCTGCCATGGCTAGAAGCCCTCAAAGCCAGCTTTTCAAACCGTGGTTGGGTGTTTTATGACAATCAGCTGGCACAAATCATTGATGATGTTAGACTGATGAGCCAAGATGACAGCATGACCGCCACCTTAGGCTGGCAGGTTGAGCGCCAATTGCAAGATTTGTATAGCCAATTGCTGTCAACCGCCGCCACGTTAACCAGCGAGATTGGCATGGTGCGTTTTGCTTATGCCAAAGACCCGCAAAAAGAAGCGGTGAGACAAACCCGTGTTCACCTAGAAAATATTAAGCTGTCTTTTAATCAATATACCCAAAGACATACTTTAAACGACTTGACCGTTAACGACGATTTTGTCGCCATGATTCAAGTATTTGGCGCACTAGGTTTTAGCCGTCCTCAAGAGCTAATTGAGCAAATCCGCTTGTTGTTTAGTCGTATTCAAAAAAATAACGTGCAAATGCTGAGCTGGGAGGTGACCAATACCATTGCCGATATGATTGCGCGTTTTGAGCTGTTCTTAGACTATCTTGCTAGCGAAACGGTTAATGATGAACTGTTAGACCAAACCCAAACGCAGCTTAATCGTGCTACTTTATTGCTCAGCCGCATCATTGAAACCCCATTACAAGCGCCAGATGCCGCTACTGTGCAAAAGCACTTTGAGGTCGATACACTCATTTATGATGATGAGGGCGAGCACTTAGCTGCGCCACCTGTCTTTAGCGAGATGCTTTCTACTTCTATCCCTTCTACTGATGTCCAAAACCAGACTGCCATTGCCCCCCTTGCAGATACGGGCGCGCCGCCGCCCTCTGCTGCTTTGGTTGCTGCTCGGCAAGCGCTGAAGCCTGATGACTATAGTATGGATGAAGAAATCCGTGAGATTTTCATTGAAGAGGCGGACGAGGTGTTGGCGCAAATGGCGACGCAAATTCCTTTATGGGAAGCAGCCCCGCAAGAACTATTAGCGCTCAAAGACATACGCCGCGGTTTTCATACCCTAAAAGGGTCGGGTCGCATGGTGGGCGCGCACCAAGTAGCTGAGATGTGCTGGGCGATTGAAAACATGCTAAACCGCGTGCTAGATCATACCGTGCCTACCGATGCCAGTTTGGTGCAGTTTATCAAAGATACCCATCAGCAGCTACCAACGCTGGTCAACGATTTTGCCAACCAACACCCACCGCGTATAGACCCCGCTATCACGGTGGTGCAAGCCAATAACCTATTGCAGCAATTACCCCGCTATACAGGCTTGAGTATGGGTTTGGCTATGAGCCCCGAGTCTGCTGCCGAGGAAGATTTGGCATCTGCTGCAAAAATGCAAAACAACGCGACAGTAGCACCGCTTGGCATAGCCGACACGCCTTTACAGTCTCAACAGGAAGACAGTGACAGCAGTGAAACCTTGGTCTCTCAAGTTGCCGACACCCAGCCGCTGCCAGTCGCATCTACGCTGCCACAAGCGATACAAACCGCGTATGATAACCTTCCTGCCGTGGCAGACAATGTCACTGATCCAGACATACAAGCTATTTATATTGAAGAAGCCAATGAAGTCATTGAAAATATCACCCCAATCAATGAGCAGTGGCAAACCAGTCCCGAGAATTTTGACGCCCTAAAAGAATTACGGCGTGGTTTTCATACCCTAAAAGGCTCAGGGCGCATGGTGGGCGCCAACCAATTAGGGGAGCTTGCTTGGGCGGTGGAAAATATGCTAAATCGCGTATTAGACCATACCATACCCATTAACGCAGGCATATTGGCGCTGGTCAATGACGTCATCAAAACATTTGATGGACTCATCGAAATTTTTGCGCAAAATCTTGGACAATATCCTAATATTATCAAATTTTGGCAAGCGGTCGCCGACGCCTATGGCAAAAAACAAGGCGACAGTTTTGACTATATCGCCGCCCGAAATGCTTACCTACAAAACCAATCAGCAAGCCCAATCGTGGCGGAACAACCCGCCACCGCCAACCAAGCCGCGCCATCGTCTATGCTAGACACAAACCTAGATACAAACCTAGACACGCATCTAGATACAGCGGCTTTACACAATGAAACGACCCAAAATGAGACTACCCAAAGTCAAAGCGCCGAGGTAATGCCCGCGGTTAATGCCACAGACGAAGTGTTTTTGGAAGAAGCCGACGAGTTATTAGCAACGATTGAGGATTTTATCAACCATCACCAAGGCGATAGTGAGGTCTATATTACCGATGAAGTCGTACGGGCCTTTCATACCTTGCGTGGCGGTGCTGCACTGATTGATTTTCAAGCAGTTTATGCGCTTAGCGCTGCCCTAGAAGAAACCTTGGGAGAAATGCTACGCAAAGAAACCCCGTTGTCAGCGTTTCAAATGAGCGTGTTAAAAGATGCCAAACACACGCTACAAAGCTATATTATGGGTTTTCAGCAATACCACTATGCGGGGCAAGCCACCGACCATCAAGCGAAAATTGATGCAGTACGCGCAGCTTTTGATGCCTCGCAAGACGAAAATGCCGCATCGCAACTAAGTGTCGAACAACTCATGGCGCTCAATATTGACACCCTACTTGATGCAGATTTGAACGCCCAAACAATTTTTGCTGCAGAAGAGCAGCCGCTTGTTGAATACGCCACTGAACTTGCCCAGCAGGCCAAAAAACTGGCAGATGCCACCCAAGGTCTTAGTTATAGTGCCATTGCCAGCGCGCTACAACAAGTATGCGAAAAAATCACCCAATACCCGCAATTTGCCAAAAATGAAGAGATTTATCATCAATTTATGGCAATGCACAACCAATTAATTAACATGTTTGATGCCATTGCAGCGGGGCTAAAAGTCAATGTTCAAGAAACCGCAATCACCGAGCTTGCCCAGTTGCTTGCCATCCAAGAGTACCAAGCCGAACTTGCCGCAACAACTTACGAAACGCTGCACGCAGAAGATGAGCTATTAGGGCTATTTCTAGAAGAAACACAAGCACTCAAACCCGAAATAGAAAAAAGTTTTAATCAATGGCTTAATCACTTAAGTAATCAAGAAATCGTGCAAGTGCTAAGCTTGCAACTACACACCCTCAAAGGCGGCGCCGAGCTTATAGGTATTCGAAGCATTGCGGCACTTGCCGAGCGTGGCGAGCAACTCTACCAAGCCATCCAGCAAGGCAAACTACCTAGCGACACTGACACCGCAGTAATTTTGCAAAAAGTGTATGCCACCCTTGATGCCCAGCAAAAACAAGTCAAACAACAAAATCGCGCTTTCTACGCTGATGACTTGGTACAGCAACTCGACGCCATCTTAGCGGGTAACCTTGCCACCACCAACTTGCGCTTGTCTGTACCCGCCATCGTGCGTGCCGCGCCTGAACTGCTCACCGACAACAAACAGTCAGCCACCGATGAAGTAGATACCGCCACCGTCAACAATGACCCGCTATACATTCAAGAAATTATCAACAACTTTGAGCAGCGGCGGCTTGAAACTTGGCAAGGACAAGAACCTGACGAAGATATTTTAAGCGTCTATCTTGAAGAAGTTAAAGAACTAATCGACAGCAGCAGCCAACACCTACAAGAATTTCGTAGTAACAACAGCAACATCAGCGCGTTGCAAGCCCTTCAGCGCGAACTTCATACCATTAAAGGTGGCGCGCGCATGGTTGGCGCAGAAGGTATTGCTACGTTATCGCATGAAATGGAAACCATCTACGAAGAGTTAGGCAGTCGGCGTAAGCCCGCCACACGTATGATCGGCAACTTATTAGCCGCTTGTCATGATTGGTTAGCCAGCGCTATTTATGTGTTAGAAAACAAATTTAATCCGCAAACCCCGTTTGCCTTTATCCAAGCCCTGCAACAATTTTCCCGTGACACCGATAGCCTGACAGACATACCCAAAGCGGGATTAGCCAGTCAAATTGAACAAATTGACATCTACAAAAGTAGCCTTGGACAAGACAACCCTGACCTAAAGCAGCGTGACCTTACCATTATGCCGAAAATGGGCGGCAACTTTGAAATTGAGCAAGAGCAAAATAACCTCAACGCTGAAATGCTGCGGATATCCGCCAACACCATGGAGCGCATGATTAACCTATCAGGGGAATCTGCAATCAACCGCTCGCGTATTGAAATGGGCATGACCAGCCTTACCCACAACATCGAAGAAATGGGTGCCACGGTTCAGCGTCTAGCAGACCAATTGCGGCGTATGGAAACCGAACTTGAAATACAAATTTTGGCACAAATTGGCGATGAGCACCGCCTAGACAGCGAATTTGACCCGCTAGAAATGGACCAATACTCCTCTTTAAACCAGCTTTCCAAATCTCTATCAGAGTCTGCCTCGGACTTGTTAGACATCAAAACCACCATGCTGGACAAAACCCGCGAAACAGAAAACCTGCTTTTACAACTGTCACGCACCCAAGCGGATCTACAAGAAGGTTTGATGGACTCAAGAACGGTACCGTTCTCGCGGATCACCCCACGCTTGCAGCGTATCGTGCGCCAAACCTCCACGGAGCTTGGCAAAACAGTAGAGCTGCGTATCTTAAATGACGAAGGCGAAATTGACCGTAATATTTTAGAACGGATTACCTCACCGCTTGAACATATGCTACGTAATGCGGTGGATCACGGCATTGAAAAATCACAAGAACGGATTGAAAATGGTAAATCTAGAACAGGTCTAATCACCTTAGAAGTGCAACGGGAAGGGGGCGAAATCGTCATTCATCTTACCGATGACGGCCGCGGCATCAACGTGAATGGGGTACGCCAAAAAGCGATTGAACAAGGACTCATTTCTGCCAAAGACACCAGCTTAAAACCGCTAGATATCATGCAATATATTTTTAATGCAGGGTTATCAACTGCCAAATCCGTGTCACAAATTTCGGGGCGCGGTGTTGGCATGGACGTCGTGCAAAGCGAGGTCAAACAGCTGGGTGGGGTCGTACTAGTTGACTCTGATGTGGGCAAAGGCTCCCGTTTTACCATGCGCTTACCACTCACCGTTGCCGTATCTGACGCCTTAATGGTAAGAGCAGGGGACAAATACTTTGCCGTACCATTGGTGCAAATTGAGCGCGTCATGCGTATCAATGTAGAAACTGTGGCAGACTTTTATGCCACAGGCGCTCACACCCTCAATATTGACGGCGAAGACTATCGCCTGCGCTACCTCAACCAAATTTTGTATGGTAGCAATCCCATTGCTGCAATCGCCCACCAAAACAGCAGTGTGCCTGTCATTATCGTACGCACCGAACTTGGGCAGCGCCTTGCCTTGCAAGTGGACATGATTGCAGGCGCGCGTATTGAAGTGATCGTCAAACCCTTAGGACGCCAGCTGTCACACATTGCTGGCATCTCTGCTGCCACCATTATGGGTGATGGCTCTGTACTACTAATTTTGGACTTAGTGGCATTGATGAGAAACGTCAGTCACACCAAAATTGAACAACAAAAAGCCAGCCAAAAAATCCAAAAAACCCGTAAGCCTACGGTGCTAATTGTGGATGACTCCGTCACCGTGAGAAAAGTTACCTCAAGACTGGTTGAGCGTTACGGTTATGAAGCCCACGTAGCAATTGACGGCATTGACGCTCTAGAAAAACTGCAAGAAATGACCCCAGACGCCATTGTGCTAGATATTGAAATGCCGCGCATGGATGGTTTTGAAGTGGCAAACCATGTTCGCCATAATACCCGCCTAAAACACGTGCCTATTATCATGATTACCTCGCGCACGGGCGAAAAACACCGTGAACGCGCCTTGAGTATTGGCGTCAACGAATACATGGGTAAACCGTTCCAAGAGCAAGCACTGATTGCTACCTTAAACAAATTGAGCAATCAATTAACGGGCTGAGCACAAAAGAGCCACCACGTGAGGTGGCTCAACTAAATAAGGTAGAGAACGGGCATGGCCTCAAACGATCCAACGTTTCTACGATTTTTTATCGTGGCAGAACAAAATCAGCAGCGGCTCGCTTTTAGCGACACCATCCGCTCATGGAATTTTGATGTCGTAGACTGTGTAGCAGCCTCTCAGCTGATGCCCAAACATTTTGAACAAAAAGCAGATATTTGGCTAGTGGACACAGAAGATGACTACGCCATTATCCAAAAAGTTGAGCAAACCCTTAACCTAGATAACCAAAAAACAGTGTTGATTGGCTTTATGCCTGCCCCTTATATTAACGAAAGCTTACTCTATGCCAAATGGCAACGCCAACTAAAACGTAAAATCTCGCACACCCTCAATCGCCCAGAATTGATACAGCGACCCAAATCAACAGATGACCTCTTAAGGCCTTGGCGATATGTGGTACTGCTAGGCGCCTCTATGGGCGGGCCTTTGGCAGTCAAAGAGTTTTTAGACCATCTACCAGCGGATTTGCCAGTGTCGCTGTTATTAGCGCAGCATTTTAACCAAGACATGCTCAATACCTTGCCCAGAATTCTCAACCGACATAATGCTTGGCGGTGTGAAGTTATCACCAATACCCAGCAGTTATTGCAAGGTCGCTGCCTTATTTTGCCCATTCATCAAAAGATCGTTTGTGACTCCAATGGTCGGGTGATTCTGCAAAAGCAGGCTTGGCGAGGGACTTATAACCCGCCTATTAGCCAAGTCATGCTAAACTGTAGCGAAGCTTTTGGCAGTCGTCTTATTACCATCATATTTTCAGGAATGGGTAATGATGGCAGTGACAATGCAATGACTGCCAAAACCAACGGCAGTTTGATTTGGGCGCAAAGCCCAGAAAGTAGTACCTGTGCAAGCCAGCCTGAACATATGATAGCAAGCAACCAAGTAACATATATAGGCAGCCCACAGCAACTAGCCAAGGCGCTAGTGCAGCTATGTTATCAACCTTCCAACCCCCCAAAAATGGCGCAACTGCCAGTAAAAAATTGATAAAAAGAGCGTACTATGGCAAACACATCAACCAAATATTTTACACGAGACGAAAACGTTGGGGTGCTTAGTATCACCACGGGTCAACTAGATATTGCCAAAATCCCCGTACAAAATGCCCCAGACTGGATTGTGCCCAAAGCGCTAATTCTTACCATAGATGCCTACTCAGAGCGGATTTGGACTTATCTTTGGCAAAAACAAGATGTCTGTGTCTATCACTTACTACCCAAAACTGCCACACCCACCCATCTAGTGGTGTTAGAAAGCGTGACAGACATCCACCGTTTAGCGCTACAAATTCAAGGGGACGTCACCTTTAAGTCGGTTCGTATTGCCGATCTTAAAGACCTAGATGATGCTACCTATCAAGAGCTATTGTCCTTGCAGTACCCCGCTTTAGCCGCAGATACCCTATTGCCTAGCACGGATGACCAAGCCACCCCACTAGAAGCGAACACCAGCAAAGCGTTGGTATATCAGCCAGTTTTACTCAATGATGAGCTATGCGTGGTGCCAGACCTCGACAAACTCTCGCATCTGTTGGTAGACTTAGATAGCTAGCAACAAACAACGCAATAGTGCCACCTTGGTGAGGTGGTGCTTATTGAATGAAATAATTAAGCCTGATAAAAAAAATGGAAAAATAACAATGACATACTTTGCCTCTCAAGAAACCCCCCAGCCCATTAAGCCGCACGGCACTGACAAGTGGTCGCTTAGCGCCCGTATTTTTCATTGGGTTAGCTTGGTATTATTGGTGGTCACATGGGTGATGATAGAACTGAATGATGATGCGGTAGATTTCACCTATTTGGATTTGCATAAAGCCTTTGGGCTTAGCGTCTTATTTTGGACGATTGCGCGGCTAATTAATCGGGTTGTGACCAAAACCCCCGCTGCAGTTGTTATGCCAAAATGGCAAACAGGTATGGCGCACTTGACGCATTTGATGCTGTATGTGTTATTGCTTGCCATGCCCATTGCAGGCTGGCTTACCTCAATGTATTCGGCAGAAGGGGTCAACTTTTTTGGATTGGTAGAAATCCCTGCTTTTGTGGCAGAAAATAGTGATTTAGCAGATTTTTTTGAAAAAGTGCATAAAGATGTATTGTGGACTTTGCTGTTGGTATTTACAGGGCTACATGTTGTTGGGGCACTGTATCACCAGTTTGTTCAAAAAGATGCGTTGCTGAGCCGTATGCGTTGATGTTTGTTTGGTAGTAGCTGATGGGCTAGCAGGTGGGATAACTCGAATCAAGTTATCCCACCTGTTGGTTTGTAACAATAGCAAGGCAGGGCCTGCTGTTTGTCAATTTAATGGCGACTTTCAGGCAAGCTGATATTCATCTCTAATACTTCCATGTTAGCCTCATTGTGATGCTGAATGTTAACATCATCAATTTGTACGCCAGACACGTAGGTATTGACTACTGCCAAAATTTCACGTTTCATTTTTTCGATACGCTCAGGGGTTAGGCGGTTGTGTAGGCGGTTATCACTGGCTACGATGACTTTTAGGCGTTCCGCGGCAGTGTTCGCGCTGCTTGATTTTTGCTCGCCCCCAAATAAACTGCTCCAAAATCCTTTTTTCATCGGTTAGCCTCCAAACCAACGTTGCAAGAAGCTTTTCTTTTTCACTTCAATATGGCGGTAAGGGCGTTCTTCACCCAAAAAACGTGCGACCATGTCATCATAGGTTTGCCCCGCTTTTGATTCTTTGTCTAGCACCACGGGCACCCCTTGGTTGGACGCCTCAAGCACGCTATTGCTCTCAGGAATCACGCCAAGTAATGGCACTTTTAAGATGTCGTTTGAGATGCTGTTGATGTCCATCATCTCGCCACGCTCGGCACGTTCGGCATTGTAGCGGTTGATGACCAAGTGTTCGCGCACGGTTCCAAGCCCTTCTTCAACTTTTTTGGTGCGGCTTTGTAGAATACCAATGATACGGTCAGAGTCGCGTACAGAAGAAATTTCTGGGTTGGTTACAATGATGGCTTCATCGGCATGGTACATGGCAAGCTGGGCGCCACGTTCGATACCCGCTGGCGAATCACAGACGATGTAGTCAAATTGTTTGGACAATTCTTGAATCACCTCTGCCACGCCTGCATCGGTGAGTGCATCTTTGTCACGCGTTTGACTAGCAGGCAGGGTAAATAAGTTTTCCAATTGTTTGTCTTTAACCAGTGCTTGTGACAGTCTAGCATTGCCCGAGATAACATCAACAAAGTCATAGACAATGCGGTTTTCACAGCCCATAATTAAATCTAAGTTTCTTAAGCCCACATCAAAGTCAATTACCACGGTTTTGTAGCCGCGTAATGCCAGTCCTGTGGCAAAAGAGGCGCTGGTTGTGGTTTTACCAACACCGCCTTTTCCTGAGGTTACAACAACGATTTTCGCCACTTTGGCTCACTCCTATTCATAGCACTTAGCAATCGTTAATGACTGCTTTAATTGGGTGACAGTAAAGCTATCCATTTCAAAAATATACATTTAATTAGTTTAGCACAAAAATTGTGTTGCGTAATATGAAACGTATTGACCGTAAAACGAGGGTGTTAAAAAGCCACGACACTTGCAGTTTGTTACCGCCCACACTTATTGTTCTTCAAGGCATTATCCTTTAAAGCAATCCTTTAAAACATTACCCTTCAAGGCATTCAAACACCAAACCTTGTCCTTCGACATAGGTGACTTGTACGGCTTTGTCCAAAAACTCACTAGGGATGTTTTCTCTTAGGCAGTAAGTACCCGCGACAGAGACCAATGAGGGATTAAAGCGTAAGCAAAAAATCTTGGCATTGGGGTCACCTGTTGCGCCAGCCACCAGTCTGCCCTCCGCTTTACCATATATGTGGAGGCTATAATCGGTGATGGCTTCTGCGCCTGCGTTGATTCCTTTGGTCAAAATCACGTTGCCGCCCACGTGGTTGATGGTTTGCCCCGAGCGTAGCATTTGCCGATGCACCAAATCGCCTTCAGGGTAGGCAATTTGGGCAGCGCTGACCACCAATTTGCTAGTATGGTCGGCTCCACTGTTTACAGGCTGGGGAGCAGGGTTGGCATCAGGGTTAGCCTGGGCAGCGGCGGTTGTAGGAGCAGGCGTGGTCACTTCTGCGGCGGGCTTGGGTGGCGTTTTGCCATCGATGCGCTGACCATCGGCAGGAAAAATAGCAATACGTAGGCTGTCGGCAAGCTCATCTAACACGCCTGTGACAATGCCAATGGGCTGCAGCCCTAGTGACCATAAGCCTTCCCAAAGTTTGGCAAGGTCAAGGGCATCTTGACAGCTAACCACTACAGGCAATCGCGACTGACGTTGGCGCCCAAGTTTTTGGGCAATGGTTGCCAAAATGCTTTCAACATCATTGCCTTGTATAGACAAACGGGTAAAATTAAGTAAGCGTCCCGTGAGTTTGATGCTGCTAGCCATAGACGTGGTCGCTGTGGTTTCAAGGGTTGGGACTTGCGATGGATTAGCAGGCGGTTGGGGCGTAAGGTCTGCAGTGGCAGGGGTAGAAAGAACAGTCGCTTGATCCGCGGTGGACGATGGGGTAGTGGGGGCAGGCACAGCAGGTTGGGTTGTCATGAAAAACCTTTTTAACAAAAAAAACTGAGATTATATCAGGCACGGTTGGCTCTGCATCTTAGCAAGTATTATTTAAAACGACAACCACTGCCCCTAGGTATTTGTTGGGGTTAGCGCATGCTTCCACTGCTGAATACGCACTTGATTGGCGAGGGCGGTCAAGCTGTCATCAATGATATCACCAACAAGTTTTTCTAAAGCAGGGCTGGTCGTGTCAATTTGTGCCAAACTTTTGGCAATTTCTGTATAAACCCTATCTAGCTGCTCAGGTTGAGTCAGGTTTTTGGTGAGGCTTAACGTGAGGTTTTCGCCAATGTGCTGCCCAAGGCTTAGCATCTGATTTTCAATCAAACTCCCTGCAATGGGTATCAGACGTAAGGTGCGCCGTAGCTCGGGTGTTTGGGTCAGTGATTGCTGAATGGCTTGTCCCACCTGTGCTGCTAGAGGCTTTGCAAACGCGGGCAAATGGTCTGGCTTGGATTTTAATAAAGGGGTCAACTCTTGGTGTAATACCTCGGTAATCGCCATCTCTAGCGCCTCTCGGTGATTATCAATGATCGTTTGTACCAAATGCCCATCAGTATTACGAATCTCGGCGCGAATATTATCAATCGCTGTCAAAATGACCCGATCTGAAATTTCTTCCATAACCACACCATAATAAAACGTAATGGCACTCAACCAGCGTTTTGGTAAAATTTTATAACCCAACTGATGCAAACGGTAGCCAATCACTGCCGCGCGTAGCAGGCGCAAAGCACGCAACTGCGGCGCACAGCCTAACACCTCGTACCAATGAATAAAGGGAAAAAAGAACCAACGATAATAGCGTTTTTGCCCAATCGCAATGCCCCATCGTACCAACAGCTCTACCACCAAAAACAGGGTAAAAAAACCACCCACTACTTTAAGCCAAGGGTGCCACAGTTGCCCATAACCACTAACCCATGCCGACACACCCAGCCAACTTGCCGTTTTTGCCATAAAACTGCTCATGAGCAAGGCATCAAGCCCCATCAGTAGCAAATCAACGGCAATCGCCACCATCATGACGGCATCATATAACAGCTGCCAACGACTGGGCTTGCCAATTTGCTGGGCGATGGGGGTAAGTGGGTTACTAGATTGTGTTGGCATAGTCATCATCGCTTTATTAAAAAGATAAAAATCAACGGCGCAAATCCTGTGCAGCGGTTAGCCGCTAACCGTTTGGTACGCTACAGGTGCGCGCCAGTTACGCCACTTTGGCAAGCATGCGCGTCGTGCCCAACTATGTCAGGGGCGGTCAAGGTCAAGGGCGGCCAAGGTCACGGCTCAAAATCTGCCAACATTTTTTGCATAATTTGGGATTTTTGCTGCCATAACTTATCAATCCAAGCATAAACAGCCTGCTTGGTGGCGTCATCGGTCTGAAAACGCCCGTCAGTCAACTGTGTCAGTAACCCGCTAGGTAACTCGACACGGCGAATATCCACGCCAATACGCTTGATATTGCCCTGCCACAAATCTTGATAACTAGGAATGCCGTCAGGATACACAATCGTCATATCCAAAATCCCGTCCACCGTGTTGCCAAGGGCGCCTAGCGCAAGTGCAATACCGCCAGCTTTGGGCTTAAGTAGATTGGGGTAGGGGGATTGCTGTAGGGCGTGTTTTTTTGGGGTGTAGCGGGTGCCTTCAATAAAATTTAACAACGTAAACGGTTTGTCGACCAGATTTTTGCAAGCGCGTTTGGCTTCAATAATATCACGGTATTTGAGGGCAGGATTTTTTGCAATTGCCTCTTTAGAATAGCGCTTCATCATAGGGAAATCCAAAAAATAAAACGCCTGTCCCACCACAGGAATATATAACAGCTCATATTTGGTAAAAAAGCGCGTGAGCGGTAACCGATTTTCGCTAATATACTGTATGACGGTGGTATCTACCCAAGATTGGTGGTTACTGATTAAAATATATTGCCCTTGAGCAGACAGATCATTCGGTAGATGAATGCGAAAATCAATGGTAGGTAGCACATGGTTAATAAGCTGATTATTGGTATGAATCCAATGATTGGCAATCTTTAGCACCGTCTTGTCGGCTAGCTTGTTGCCCGTGAGTAACTTGACCGCGCCCATACCCCACAAAGGGAGGCTAAATAGCAAAGAATTGGCGGTAATGGTACCTGTAGAAACCGCAAACCGTGCTGACTTGGCAAGCGGCTTGGAAAAAGGCTGCAATTGCCCCCATGTTTTTTTGATGAAAGATGTGTTATTGTTTTTTGACATAATGGGCTCCGATAAGATCAAGCCAAATTGATATAATCATAAAACCAAGGGGTTTTATCAATAATTGCTTTAAATAATTGCTTTAAAAAAACGTTAAAAGAGTCGCTTTAAAAAAGTAACCAAAGCCTACGCGGCATTAGTGTAGCAAACGCCTAGAGCGTTCACTACCAAATTTTTGAATTGCCATCTTATTTTTGCCCGCGCGCTTTAGACCACGGGCGGTTAACAAAAATGGCAAATATTTTGTAACAAATTAAGCTATCATACTACAACCTTAAGACAAATTATTACACACTACAAAAAACTTTATTGCATAATAATCTCAACCACCACGCAATAATAAATCAATCGTTATGATACTCAGTTACCCATATCCCGTAGAGTGGCGCTGATCCCCAACGTGGTTAATTTTAATCGAGGAATTATCAAGGAGCGTAAGCATGCGTACTAAATTATTAGCGGCAACATTGGCATCAGGTGTTATTCTTACAGGCTGTGCCACTACCCCAGAAACTGCCAACACCAACGGTATGGCAAACAACAAAGCGTTGCTAGGCGGCTTACTAGGCGCGGCAGCAGGCGCAGGTATCTCTAAAGCAACAGGTGGCGAAAAAACAGGACGTGATGCAGCAATCGGCGGTGTACTAGGTGCAGGCGTTGGTTACTACATGCAGCAGCAAGAAGCCAAACTTCGTCAACAAACTGCTGGCACAGGCATTACCGTGACGCGTGACCCAGTTACCAATAACATTAACTTATCTATTCCAGAAGCAGTGACCTTCAGAGTAGGCGACTCAACCATTTTGCCAAACTTCTACCCAACGCTCAACAAAGTTGCTAGCACTTTAGGTGACTACAACCAAACTTCAATCCAAGTAAATGGTTATGCGTCAATTGAAGGTGATGCAGGCAGAAACCAAGCATTATCACAGCGTCGTGCTTCGGCAGTTGCAAACTACTTGGTCAACCAAGGCATTGCGGGTGGTCGTATTAGCGCGATTGGGCGTGGCGCCACTACCAAATTTGGTTCAAACTATGAGCCTAACCGTCGTGTTGAAATGACCATTTTAGCGCCACAAAACGTTAACTAGTTCACTGACAGCTAGCCAGTTAATGCGCTAATAAAAAAGCACCGTAATTTACGGTGCTTTTTTGTATGGTGCTTTGTGGCGCGTACTAATGTCCTATTGCTTTGCAAGTAGGCATCTATTAATGCCAGTGTGCAGCGCTGACAATCAAAGGATACTTACCACAACATTGTTGCCACAATCTAATGCCTCAGTATAAAAGTCTTTGAGCTCATTAAAAGATGCCAACAGCTCTTTGTCCAAGTTGTCTTTTTTATCTTGCCAAATACCGTGTGGAAACAATGCGTGCTCACGTAGCGACTTCATAGAAACCTTGTCCAAACGCTTGGCAAAATTAATTTGTTCCAAAGCATCCAAAATTTCTGCAATATGTGACCAAGGTACATACGCGATAAAATCAGCCTCTGGGTCATCGCTAAATGTGTCTACACCCACAATAAACTCGCTAAGTGGCGCATCTGGCACAGGCTGGGTGGCAGGGTGCTTGGTTAATACAAAATGAATTACGTCCCATAATTTGCCCAAATCCACCAGTGGCGCCGTAACCGCCATGCTCAGTGAATCTAGCAGCTGGGTTCGTGCCTCTGTGGGGGTATTGGCAAGTTGGTCTAGTGTGGCATTATCAACCATCAAATACTGTGCAATCATGGGGGGTTCCTAAAAGGGTAAATGACTGATGAGAACTGCCGCAAACTGCCTACGCAATCAAGCCTGAGGACATATTGATCAGCGAAGACAAAATTGCGGCATTGAAAAAAAAGGCTAAAACGCAATGAACGGTGCCCATACGGCGGCTGGCTTTTGTATTAAACGCCACATCGGCGGTCTGACCTGACGTCCCAATCACATAAGCAAAGTACAAAAAATCCCAATAATTGGGGTTGTCTTCATGGGGAAAATCTAGCATAGACTCATAGCACTGCTCTTTTTGCAAAAAATAATCATGGGTGTAATGAATGGCAAACATCGTGTGAATAAATAACCAAGCGGTCAAAATAGTCAGCGACGTCAGCGCAATATGAAACCCCATCAACAGCCCTTGGGCATTTTTACTGGCGCCCAATTCTAGCACAATTGCCACCATACTGACGATGGCGGTCACCACTACCAGTAGCAGCATCAGCACAGTACCCTCATCCTCGGCATGCGCTTTATCCAAGATGGCGGCATGGTCAGCTGCATACATCATCTGAAAAATAGCAATTAAATAAACCCAAACACCCACATTCCAAGCCAGCAAAAACTGGGTCACCCAATTTAATTGGTGGTACAGCGTGCCAATAATCCATGCCTTTGGCAACCAAGCTGCCAGTGCAAATAGCCCCCAATAGGTCAACACCATAGCGACAATGCCCAGCACCAACCGCGGACGATGGCGAAAAAAGCGATATATATAGGCAATCATGGCTGTTTGCGCCGTTTGTGCAGCGACGATTGCCCATTGCGACTATTAATACGACTATTAACACGATTATCACCACGATTATGAGGTGGCTGGCGAGTTTTTGTGGGATCCGCTGCGCGGCGTGGTAGTGCAGCGCGTGAACTGGGCAGCACCCCCAACTGCTGCAACATCTGCGCGCTAACCGTCACCATCTTTGCCTCACCCACCGCCAAATCAAACACCCCAAACCCACTTGTTGCCACACGAACCAACCGCAAACACGGCAAGCCCACCTGTGCTGCCATACGCCGCACTTGACGATTTTTTCCCTCAACAATGGTAATCTCAAGCCACGTGGTGACTTTGCGCTTGGCGATATTGTCAGGGGCTTGCCAAAGCTGCTGGACTTGCTCATCTGTCAACCTTGCCACCTTAGCAGGTAGCGTCATGCCGTCTTTTAGCAATACCCCTTGAGCAAGCTCATGTAGCTGCGCGTCTGTGGCATGCCCTGCCACTTGGATCCAGTAAGTTTTGCCCTGTTTTTTTTGGTTATTTGCCTTGGGGGGATGGGTAAGCGCTTTATTAAGTTGCCCATCATTGGTTAACAACAACAACCCTTCAGAGGTAGCATCTAGCCGCCCTGCCACCCGCAAGCTTTTATCACTAAAATACGCACTTAACGTACCATAATCGTTGTTGTCATCATGACGAAATTGGCTTAAAACCCCATAAGGTTTGTTAAATAAAATGAGCGTAGTCATGGCAAATGTCTTGTCAAAGTGATAAAAAACAACCAAACAAAATAACCAAAAAAGTCATTGGCTTAGCAATAATACAGCCAGTGTAAAGGCTAAACACACGCAATGCAACCACACACCTTACTAAAAAATGCGCCCACCCCCTACCTGCCAAAACGCGCTATAATAGATCTTGGGTAGAGTTTTTTCTTGGCTCACCCACACATTTTCGTGGCTTGTTGTCAGCCTACCTGTATTGTCCACCATCTTATTACCCTCAATTTACCATCAATTACAATCACTGCCTCATGACCACCATCACACCCAATCTTTTATTAAAAGACACCCATTGCCCTTACTTATCCACCGAAATGCGCACCTCGCCACTATTACCATGGCTTACCGCAGCAGGCTCACTTACCGCCAAAATTGAGGCGTTAACCGCACGAAAACTGCAGGTCGTTCCACAGTTTGAAGGGCGAAAAACTTTATCTTTACTTGAAAAGCGGCAACTATCGCTACCGCCCGCCACCGTGCAATCAGCGTGGGTAAGAGAAGCCTGGCTGTATGGCTTTGCCGAGCAAGATGCTTGGATTGCTGCGCGTTCGGTATTTCCGTTTCAAAGCTTAATAGGCAATGCACGACAACTGGCAAATTTGGGCACCACCCCGATTGGCTATATTTTGTTTGCTCGCAATGGTGCAAAACTTACCCGCCGCTGGCTTGAGCACACCCCAAGTGGTTGGCAGCGCACCAGCCTCTATGATTGGCAAGGCAGAAAATTTTTGATCTCTGAAACTTTTTTGCCAAGCTTTTGCCAATATATTACCCAATAGATAGGATTTTTGTTTACTAAAAATGGGCGCTTTTGTATAATCATGGCAACAGTGGCGGTTTGTACCCAAGCGCGCCGCAACGGCAGCAAGCAACTAGCAACTAATCATCTATTCTAGGTCTTGGAGAAAAATGTGAAAACAAAAAAAATCACCCAAAAAAATCGTCTACTAGCCACTAGCATTGTCACAGCCATGATACTTAGCCCGCTGTCTGCAGCAAACGCGGGGTTTTTAGACAGTCTAAATAGCATACGTAGCGTCGTGAGCGATATTGGCTACACTGCCAACAGTGTATCTTATACCACAAACTCTGCCAAAGAAATGACCAACAACTTGGGTCTAACGGGTACAACCAGCACCGCCCAAGACAATCAAACCCTCAAAAGCGGTGATATGTTGGTCAGCAAACTTGCCTCACTCAAACTATATGCCGATAGCCGCAAAGCACAGCTTAGCAAAACCCTAAGCCAAGAAGACCAAATGGTATACCTCGGTGAAGAAGCCAATGGCATGTTATATGTGAGCACTGATAAAGGCGATGGCTGGGTGCAAAAACCCCTTGTTGGGCTTCGCTAACCTGCGCATCTTCTGCCTGCTAGCTAGCAAAAAAACAGCGCATAATTGCCTAAATATATGTGCTAGCAAGCCGCGCGCGGCAAAAATTGGCTAAAACAAATTCAGTGAAATCATGCGTAATATGCTATAACAAAAAAACTAATCCATGTTAAACTAAGCATATTTTCGGTTCTGTTCTCCCATTTTTTGACTTACCCAAAGGAATCCGCCATGTTTAAAAATGTGACCATTCATGAATTTGACCCTGCGCTTGCCCAAGCCATGGACAATGAATCTAAGCGCCAAGAAGACCACATCGAACTAATTGCATCAGAAAACTACTGCTCGCCTGCGGTTATGGAAGCACAAGGCAGCCAGCTTACCAACAAATATGCCGAAGGTTATCCAGGCAAACGCTACTATGGCGGCTGTGAGTATGTTGACGTAGTCGAGCAGCTTGCCATTGACCGTGCCAAAGAATTATTTGGTGCCGACTATGCCAACGTACAACCCCATGCAGGTAGTCAGGCAAATAGCGCCGTATTTTTGGCATTATTAAAAGCAGGCGACACCGTGCTTGGTATGAGCCTTGCAGATGGTGGACACTTGACCCATGGCGCTCATGTTAACTTTTCAGGTATCAACTACAAAGCCGTACAATACGGTCTTAACAAAGATACAGGTCTGATTGACTATGACGAAGTTGCCCGTCTTGCCAAAGAACATCAACCAAAAATGATTATCGCGGGTTTTTCAGCGTATAGCCAAGTGATGGACTGGCAAAAATTCCGTGACATCGCCGATAGCGTAGGCGCTTACCTCATGGTAGACATGGCGCACGTAGCAGGCTTGGTTGCAGCAGGTGTTTACCCAAGCCCTGTCCAAATTGCAGACGTCACCACCACCACCACGCACAAAACCCTACGTGGTCCTCGCTCGGGATTAATCTTGGCAAAAGCCAATCCAGAGATTGAGAAAAAATTAAACTCGGCGGTATTCCCAGGTAACCAAGGCGGCCCATTGATGCATGCCATTGCCGCAAAAGCCATTTGTTTTAAAGAAGCCTTAAGCGAAGACTTCAAAACCTACCAACAACAAGTGGTCAAAAACGCCAAAGCCATGAGTGAGGTGATTATGTCACGCGGTTATGACATCGTCTCAGGTGGCACAGAAAACCATCTCATGCTCATTAGCCTAATCAAACAAGAAATCACGGGTAAAGAAGCGGATAAATGGTTGGGAGACGCGTTTATTACCGTCAATAAAAATGCCGTACCAAACGATCCGAAATCACCATTTGTGACCTCAGGGGTACGCATTGGCACGCCTGCAGTTACGACACGTGGTTTTGGTGAAACCGAGGTCAAAGCCTTGGCTGGCTGGATTTGTGATATATTAGATAGCCGTGGTGATGAACAAGTGATAAACACGGTGCGTGAAAACGTCAAAGCCGTTTGTGCCAAATTCCCTGTTTATGAGCCACAAGCCTAGGTTCGTGTTGCCTATCAACCAAACAGCCAACACGCCTCAAAAACCGCCCAATTTTGTATTGGGCGGTTTTTTGATAACTTAACTAAAGCTTGGCGCGCGTAGACGAAAGCGCGATAAAAAGCTTTTTACTTTGTTACCAAAACTGCGTGTTTCTGCCTCAGTCACCTCAGCCACCGCATGCCGTGCTTGTAGCTTTGGCTGATCTACTAATGTTTGGTGATAATCATAGGCGCGCTGAATACTAATCTCAAGCAGTGCCAAATTACTGGGGCGTGGCAGGTAACGATACACTTGCCCCTTATTAATTAAGTCAATTAGGGTGTGGCTATCATCGAGTGCCGTTAGCACCATGACCGCTAAGTCTGGAAAACGCTGTTTTAGGGCATAGATGACGGGCGAAATATTATCACCGCCCAAAGAAACATCGGTAATTGCTACCCCAAAATTGGCTTGCTCTAGTAGTACTACCGCTTGTTCTAAAGAATTTGCCCAGCAAATGTCAAACTGGGTAAATTTTTGCTGCATCTGCTGATACACCAGTTCACTATCATCAATGACCAATACTTTTCGTTTGACCATCGCATGACGGGCGGTACTAGGCTTTTCAGTAAAGCTATCTTGCGTTTGGATAGCAATTTGTGTGGCTTGATTGACGACATTTTTGAGGGTGTCAGTTTGCCAAGGTTTGGTAATATAACGAAAAATCTCGCCTTCGTTGATGGCGTTGATAACGGCGTTGAGGTCAGCGTACCCTGTTAATAAGATTCGGATTGTGTGCGGTGACAGCGCCTTGACATCTTTTAGTACATCAACGCCCAATTTTTTGGGCATGCGTTGGTCACTGATCACGACTTGCACGGCATTTTGTTGAACGTATGCCAGTAGTTCGTCTGGGTCGGTGGTGGTGAAGACATCATGCGTGGCACGAAAATGCATTTTAAGGCTGCGTAAGATGCGGTCTTCATCATCAATAAATGCAATCTTGGGTTTGGTTACAGTCATTATCGTTTCCCTAATTTGTGTTGGTGTTTAGTCAGCGAACTTAGGTAACAAAACTTAAGTAATATGACACAAGTGATGATAGTGAATACGGTGAGCTAGGCTGTTGATTATGCCTTTTAGTCCGTTTCGCGTTCCTCTTGTATGAGTAATTTGGGCGCTTGCTCCATCGCTACAGCGGTTTTTGGCAGTGTTAGGGTAAATGTGGTGCCCTCACCAACGGTGGATTGTACTTGGATGTCGCCTTGGTGCTGCGCCATAATTTGGCTTGAAATGGCAAGCCCAAGCCCTGTGCCTTCGCCCGCCGCTTTGGTGGTAAAAAATGGCTCAAACATCTTGGCAAGAGTGTCTTCATCAATTCCTGTGCCATTGTCGGCAACCCGAATATAGACATGGGTCGGGTCTTCAAAGCTGCTAATATGCAGTTGGGGGTGACGGGTTTGTGCCATGGCTTGTGCGGCATTATTAAATAAATTGAGCAGTACTTGGTTAATCTGTGACGGATTGCAGCTGATGAGTGTGGTGGCTGCCAAATCGGTGTTAATTTCAAGGTGTTTGATATGGTTGCGGGCAATAACCAAGGCATTTTTGATACACTCATTGATATTGACGGCTTTGATTTTGGCTTGATCAATCCTAGAAAAATCGCGCAAATTGACCACTAATTCAGAAATTTGGCTGATACCAAACTGCGCATCTTGAACCAATTCGTGCAAATCTTCACTCACGGCATCGGTGACCAAGTCATCACTACAGCTGAGCGTTTGGTTGAGGGTGTCGCGGATGGCAGTTTTGTCGTTTGGGGTATTTTGAATCAATTGCTTGAGCTGCTGGGTATGGTCAATGAGCTCATCATAGCGGGCAATGTTGCCGTCAATCAGCTCAAGATTACTGCCAACATAGCCTAGGGGCGTGTTTACTTCATGCGCGACCCCTGCCACCATTTGCCCCAAAGTTGCCATTTTTTCGGATTGCACCAACTGCACTTGCGATGCTTTGAGGTCTTTTAAGGCTTGGTGCAGATGCGCGGTACGTTCCACAACTTGTTGCTCGAGGCGCTCGTTGACTTGGGCAAGTGCCCCTTCGTTATCCACGACACGTTCAACCAACTGGTTCATCGCCTCGCTAATGACGGCAATTTCTTGAACGTTGGCGGCAGGCAGTTTGTAATCACGTAGCGATAGGTAATTTTTTTGTTCAATTTGTTGACCAATTTGGCGTACATTCATGGCAACACGGTGTAGTGGCACCGCAAGAATATGCCGAAACGCATAACCACTGAGTAATAACAGCGGTAAAAACCCCAGTAGCATGTACCATTGCAGCTGCTTGCCTAACTGGTTGGCAAATAGCATAAGCTCACGATTGGGCTTAACAATCACCATTTTCCAATGGGTCATGGGCATGGCAAAAATAAACGCTGTGGCAGGTTCATTAAGGATAACATCCTCATCAAGGCTCACTTGCGCCACAAAATGCGAGTCATTTAATCCGCTATTTTGTGGCTGCTGGGTCATCAGCATGGCGGTAATGACTCGGGCTTCATTGGAAGAAATTTTTTGCAGATTGGTACCACTCACCAACGTATTACTGGTAAAGTCAAACTTGCCTGCATCAATTTTTTTGGCATCGGCAATAAGGCTTGCGTTGATTTGGTCTAAACGATTGGCAATCGGCAAGAATTGTTGATGCTGCTTGGCAAAAGTTGCCACGTCCATCATCTCACCTTGGGGGTTGTTGGCGGTGATTTGTTTGACTTGGGTTTCATTGGGAAACGTCAAAAAATGATTGCTCATATCTACCAAAAACACATAGCCGCCCGTCTTGTTTTGCCACTCTTTGACCATAGCTTGCATACGGTTTAGTAACACATCAAAACTTACCACCCCTTCAAAGCCATTGGTTTTGGCATTATAAATTGCCTTGGCACACGTCATCACAGGCTGTCTGCTGGTAGGGTGAATATAAGCACGGCTCCAGACACAGTGGTTATGATTGGCATACATGGCAGGCACATACCACCAATCACGATAATAAGGGGTGGCAAGCGGCTGGTTTTTGGCAGCTGCGATTGCCAAGCGAGATGGCGGCAATGCTCGATAACTAGGATTAATCGCCTGATATTGGCTGGCTGGCTGCATGTGCCCATCGCTATTGCGCTGCCAGACAAACGCCGTTTCATCAACCCCTGCCGCGTACATAGCAGGGTCATACCAAATACCCCCACCCACAATACCATCGTCCATATTCATCATTACATTGGCAAATGTGTTATTAATGATAGTTGCTTCTTTGGGTAGCCCACCCGCCACACGGCTAGTAGTAGCGGCAGTGCCGTCAATCTGGCTTACCCGCGCCAAAACACTATTAACTGCCTTATCGCCAGCCTCTATGATGGTTTGAGAAGTTAATTTGGCAACCTCAGGTTTTCCTTGGCGGTCAATAATCCAGTAGACCATGCCCAAACACACGGCAAACACCAGCAATAAAACCAGCAACAAGCGTGTAGTCAGATTGGAAAAACTCATAGACATCCTCGACATTAACCACCTAGTCCCACATCAACAAATGGATGAAGCCGCCACAAAGTCGACTTACTGCCCCATAAAACACAGCAAAAACAGCCCATACCTGCTCTTTTGCTAACCCAGTTTAGTGACTGTATGTGACAAAATGATGAATTTTGGTGATAAAAGGTAACAAATGTAGTGATTATTTTCCAAACTAAAGCCAATAAAAAATGAAAGGTAAAAAATCCCGACCCAGCGCACACCCATCCTTCACATAAAAAAAGCCCTCAAAAAAATGAGGGCTAGGCATCAGAGTCGCGCAAAAGGCGATAAGATTAAATTACGCGCGGCTAGTGAAATTCTTGATCAAGCTCGATTAAGCGATTAATGGCCTTATTCATGCCGTGCATAATTTGACCCAACAACACTTGCTGTTTGGTCACCACAATCACAATCATAGGCTGATGGGCACTAGGCACGGCGCTGATCATAATTTTACCGTTTTCGGCATCCAAAATAACAGAGCGACAACCCGTTAACTGCGCCTCGCTGGTCAAAGCTTGTACCAACGCCAAAATCGAGCTACCCACGGCTGAAAGCTTGCCACCGTCATAAGTTTTTTGAAAAATAGAGTTCACCTCAAAGCCATCGGTGGATGACAACAACACCCCTTCAATGCCACTTGTGGTATGTACCAACTCTTGCAGCACTTCGTTTGATAGCGCAACAAACTGCTCGCTTGGCTTGATGCGACTTTCCATTTGGAACAAGTTTTCGTTCATGTTAATATCCCAAGATTTATGCTATTTGGTGGTTGGTTAAAAATATCGTGGGGGGATACCTGACGCATGAGGCAAAATGATGTTCACCACAAGTCCACCCCATGGTAAATTAGCGCTGGGCAGTCAGTTCTAAAGCGGCAATCAGGGTATCTACTAGCAACAGCACATCTTCACGCTGACGCATATCTACAGGAAAAACTGGCAGATTTTTTTGCTGGCTTGCCAACCAATCTCGATAAATCGCAAAATCGCGCTCAGGCATCTTATCAAGTTGGCTAATCCCTACCACAATGTTACCTTGGTATATCTTGCTAAAAATATCCAAATAATGGGCAAGATCTGCCACAGGGTCTTGGGCAGCGTGATCAATCAAAATAATCACCCCCATGGCGCCTTGCGACAAAATAGGCCATATAAAATTAAAGCGTTCTTGCCCTGGCGTGCCGTATAAACCGATGCTGACCCCGTCTTCTAAAGTCATTTCACCGTAGTCCATCCCCACGGTGGTTAACGCTTTGGCATTAATGTGAAGATCAGTATTTTTTACCTCAGTCGATACCACAGAAATATCCGACAAAGTGGCAATGGCCTGCGTTTTACCAGCACCCATGGGACCACTAAAGACAATTTTTAAACGTTGCATGTATAAAACCTTTTGCTTCTGGCATCTGCATCACAATAGTTGAGAATAGATTGCCATCATTATCATACACTAAATCATAGCGGTATCTAAGATTTTTGCGCCACAATCAATAAATTGGTAAAAAAAAGTAAGAAATTAGCGATTACAAACCAAGTCGCCGCCGTAGCCGTGACAAAAACCCCATCATACCATGGTCAGAATTTTGTGCATTATCGGCTGCCATGGTCTGGCTTGAACTTGTGCTTTGGTCTAAAGTTTGGCTTAAAGGCGGGTTTGCCGTCTGGGTGACACAAAGCGGCTGGGTGGGCAATGCAGATGATGATGGCACATCTAAAGGACGCTCATCTAGAAAAACCGCCGCCAATGGCGCGACGGGATCAGTCCCTTTGTCGGGTATTGGGTCAACGATGGGCGCGGCAAATACAGACTCACTGGCGGCTGCATGTTTGCTCAACACAGCAGCAGTTTCTGTTGACTGTGGACTCAGTGCCTTGTTGAGCAAATACAAGGTGGATGAAAAGCCCGTAGTGGCAGTTTCTGTGGCGGTGGTTTTGGTGGGTACTGCCGCCAGCGTGGGCGAGTTTTGTTTGTCAAATTGATCAGCCAGCTGTTGATAAAACGAGGCGGGCAATACGCCTGCCATTAGCAACCCTGTGACGGTTTGTTTGACCTGAGAAAGTGGACATTGGCTCACGGTGGCAATTTGCTTGAGGGTTAAGTTGTCAGATGCCAACGCGCTTTGAATTTTTAAATGGTTGTGCTGCTGCGTACCGTGGTTGGGTTTTACCCAGCTTTTGATAGAATAAATTGCCTGATCATCTAGCAAACTGTCAAAGTGCTTGGCATGCTGCGTGGCTTGCCCCCATAACCACTGCACCATATCAGTGGCTTTATCATCCGCGAGGCTCACCGCCGCCGTGGTTAGCTGCCAAGGTTGGGTGAGACAAAGGTTATCTGAAAGCACCCACATGCGCTGGCGTTTTGGGTGTAAATATCCCAAAACATTGCCTGTGGGGCTATTGATTGCCAGCAAGCAATTTTCACGCCGCTGTAGACGATTAAGGATTTGCACAAGACTCCATAGCATGGGCGGTTTAGTTGATTGTGCTAGGGCGGTGGTGACTGGGCTGGCAGTGGACGCTGTGGGGGTAGGTGCGGTGGACGCGGGTGTCACGGGGTTATCGCTTGGGGTGTCTGTTAGTAAAAAAGGCACTTGGGTAAATAACCAGACATTGAGTGGTGCCAAGTCTTTGAGGGGCAGTCGCAATAAGTCTGCCTGAAGGTGCCCATCTTCTTGGTCACTGCGAGCGGTGTAAAGCGTGGCGCTTGAGGGGCGGCTACGGATTAATTTTTGCACATTTTCTGAATATTTAAATTCATCATTGATAATAAATAAGTCAATTTGCTGATGATTGGCAGATACCCATTCAAGATCTGCTTCAAGCCTTAATAATACCCTTAGATACCCTTTGATTATGACTTGGTCACTAGGACGAATACCGACCAAAGCAATGCGCATGACTTTTTTCAAACCATCTAGGACTGGTGTGGCACCCATTTAGTCAATTCTCCCAAGCGTTATTAATCGGCTATGGTGTCATTAAGCGCCATAGTGATTAGGTCAATGATGATTGGCACAACGAGTTTTGTACCAATAAATAATGGTTTGATGTATAAATTTTAGCAATATTTCATACAATAAGGTAGGCTACAAACCCCGTTATTCATACCTTCTATACCAAATATGGGTTTGGTTGGCGCTATCTTGCGCCTTCATCATGGCTACAATAACAAGGCTTGTGATTAACCACAAGATTTGTTGGGTAACGTGGTGTTAACCGTTACTTGAACATTGGCTAAGGCAAACAGCGCTTTGACTTGTTTTTGGGCGTTATCATTGGCAATTTTTAGGATGCCTGTCTCACAGGCGGTGGTGAGTACTTGGCTTTTACCTGCCGTTTGGGCTTGGTTAAAAATTTGCGGGTCAGCATTGAGCATACCAAAAACCCCTGTTTGGATATCATACACTTCAATATTATCCAAATAATGCGCCAATATCTGTGCAGGCGGCAGCAAAATCGTGACCATGTTGCCATCGTCACTCACTTGTACATCACTGGGTTTTAGCTGGCTTAAATCAATGCCTGCAGTGACCCGACCATGCGCCACAAACAACCCTTTTTGTTCATCTTGCCACAGCGCGTACCAGTTGCCTTGCTTTTGGCTCGTAATCACCGTGTCAATATTATAAGCCACCGTTTGTAGGCGATTTAAACTTTGCACCTGTGTTACCACACCGTCACGGGTGAGTACCTCAACTTTAGGTCGGTGGGCTTGTTGCCATTGCCACCCTGCATAGCTACCCACAACAATAACCGCCAATAAAAAAATACTAAGCCAAAAGGAGAGAGGTTTTTTGGGTTGGGTGGTGCTGGGTAAATTGGGGTGGGGCTTGGGCTGAGTCATGTCTCCTCTCCTAAAGGTTGTTGGTTAAAGTGGCTGATGAAAGATATGGATTAAAGTGGTTAATAAAAGACGCGCCACCCCCATTTTTATGGTTATCTTTGATAAGAATTTCAATCTAATAGCACCACTACCGCAAAATTAGCCTATAATCATCGGCGTAACCGCCCCTCATCGGTTTTTAGCGGGTGAAAACCCAAAAAACTATTGCGCCACCCTGTGGCATAAAATAAGATAAACAGTTTATAAAACGTACTAACAAGGTGTGCCATGCGAGCCAGTCAATTTACCTTTGCAACCCTCAAAGAAACCCCAAGCGATGCTGATATTATCTCAAGCCAATTGATGCTACGCGCTGGGTTTATCCGTAAATCCGCCTCAGGGCTTTATACTTGGTTGCCAATGGGTCTAAAAACCTTGCAAAAAGTAGAAAAAGTGATTCGTGAGGAGATGAATGCCATTCATTGCCAAGAGTTACTAATGCCAGTGGTACAATCGGCTGAATTATGGCAAGAATCGGGGCGCTGGGAAGCCTACGGCCCTGAATTGCTACGTTTTAAAGACCGTCATCAGCGCGATTTTGTGTTGGGGCCAACGCATGAAGAAGTCATTACCGACATCGCGCGGAATCTGCTAAAAAGCTATAAACAGCTGCCTGTTAGCTATTACCAAATACAAACCAAGTTTCGCGATGAAATCCGCCCGCGCTTTGGGGTGATGCGTTCACGCGAATTTATCATGAAAGACGCCTATTCATTTCACATTGATCAGCCGTCATTACAGCTGACCTATGATGACATGTACCGTGCTTATACCAACATCTTTACCCGTTTGGGGCTAGACTTTAGAGCCGTGCAAGCGGACACAGGCTCAATCGGTGGTTTTGCGTCGCATGAGTTTCAAGTACTCGCAGGTAGCGGCGAAGATGACATTGTATTTTCAGATAGCTCAGATTATGCCGCCAATATCGAGCTTGCCGAAGCTATTTGCACCAGCGAGCGCCCTGCTGCCACCCAGCCAAAACAAAACGTCAGTACCCCCGACATGCCAACGTGTGAGCAAGTTGCCGAGCACCTAGGCTTGGCACTAAGCCAAACAGTCAAAACCTTGATTGTTGAAGGTAATCCCACCGAAGAAGGCACCGCCACACTGGTTGCGTTAGTACTTCGCGGCGATCATACCCTCAATGAAATCAAAGCCGAAAAACTGCCCCAAGTCAAAGCCCCCCTTACCATGGCAAGTGAAGAAGCCATGTTGGCAGCGGGTCTACATAAAGGCTATATTGGCGTCTTTGACCTTGACATGCCCGTTATTGTAGATAGAAGCGCAGCGGTATTAGCCGACTTTGTCAGCGGCGCCAACCAGCCAGATTTTCACACCACGGGCGTCAATTGGGAACGTGATGCCCAAATCACCGCCATTGCCGACATTCGTAACGTGGTCGAAGGCGATGCCTCGCCCGATGGACAAGGCACATTACAAATCCGCCGTGGCATTGAAGTGGGACATATCTTCCAGCTTGGCGACAAATATGCCAAAGCCCTCAACTGTGCCGTCATGGGTGAGCAAGGCAAACCCGTCATCACCATGATGGGCTGCTACGGCATTGGCGTAACGCGCATCGTTGCAGCTGCCATCGAGCAAAGCCATGACGACAACGGCATTATTTGGAAAACCAGCAGCACAGGCGAGAGCATTGCCCCATTTGACGTAGCCATTGTACCCATGGTCAAAGGTAAAATGAAAGACGCCCTAAACCCCGAAAAAGGCGACCCTGCCATGCAGCTTGCCCAGCAACTCTACCAGTCACTACAAGTACAAGGGGTGGATGTACTACTTGATGACCGTGATGAGCGCGCTGGCGTCAAGTTTGCCGACTTAGAACTGGTAGGAATACCGCACCGCATTGTCATTTCTGAAAAAAATATTCATGCCGATAATGCTAACGAAACCTTATATGAGTACGTCAATCGAGAACAAGGCGAAAAACAACTGCTCACCCACGCGCAGCTGATGCAAACCTTGGCAGCACATAACGTACTAAAATCCAACTCATAACCGCCACCTCGCTACCTAGCTAGTACAGGCAATGAGAGCCACAGACAGAACCTCCCAATAAACGGCTACGCAATCATTACGATTGCGCCGCGTTATTTACACGTTTTGTATGGTTTGTAAAAACTGACAGTGCTAAGATGACTGTCAGTTTTTCTATCTACATTGCTAACTAGTTTAGCGCGTAAAGCCAGTAAGGAACGTCATGCAATACAAACAACTTACCGCCAGTGTTTTTGCCCTGTTGATCGGTGGGGCAGTGTTAGGTCAAAGTTACCAAAGCGCCACCGCGGCTTCGACCACGGTAGGTCAAATCAACACCGAACAACGCCAAGTTGCCAGACAAGTCGCCGCATTGCTTGATCGTAGTCACTACCTCGACAAAAAAATGGACACCGCGACAGGCAAAGCCATACTTGCCGACTACTTTGACGCCCTAGACCCCAATCACAGCGTATTTTTACAATCTGACCTTGACGAATTCAACCAAAAATACGCCAACAACTTTGCCGATTACCTCAAACGCGGTGACCTAAAAGCGGGCTTTGACATCTATCAGCGCTTTATTGAACGCTCGCACCAATACTATGCCTATGCCGATAAGTTTTTAAAATCCCCCGTCAACTTACAGCGAGGCGACAGCGTCATCATGAACCGTGAAAAACTGCCACGTTTCAAAACCGCTGCCGAACAGCAAGATTTTTGGCAAAAACAGCTTACCTTTCAGCTAATTGGCATGACCATCAACCAAGACGAAGAAAAAAATAAAGACAAATTTTTGGAAGAAAATGCCGATAAATACAACGCCAAAGACTTGGTAAAAAATGAAAAACGCTCACCCAGTGAAGTGTTAGCCCAGCGCCTAAAACGCCAAAAAGCCCAACTTGAACGCGTAGATAGTGACCAAATTGTTGAAACCATGCTCAACGCTGCCATGGCAGCCTATGACCCTCACAGCAACTATTTTGCCCCTGTTCAGGCCAATGAACTGCAAATCCAATCTAGCCTTGAACTGGTCGGTATTGGCGTATCCATCCAGCCTGACCGCAAAAACCCTGACTACACCCGCATCATCAGCCTAGTCGATGGCGGCCCTGCTGCACGCTCTGGGCAAATCAAACCCAATGACCTCATTATAGGCGTCGCAACCGAAGGCAAAACCATGGTAGACACCGTGGGTTACTCCACAAGAGAAGTAGTCAACTTGATTCGTGGCAAAAAAGGCAGCTCAGTCACCATCCGAGTCAAGGCACCCAACTCGCCCGACAGTGCTGCCCGCAACGTCACCTTGTTACGCGATGTCATTCAACAAGAAGAATCGGGAGTGACGCATCGCACTATTAGCCTCACAGACTCACAAGGCGTGGCAAAAAAAATTGGCGTATTAGAAATTCCCAGTTTTTATCTAAACTACAAAGCCCGCCGCGCAGGTGAAAACTACCGCAGCGTCAGTATTGATACCGAAAACGCCCTCAAAGCACTTAATGCCCAACATATTGATGGCTTGGTGGTGGATTTACGTGATGACCCAGGTGGCTCACTAGACGAAGTTGCCAAAATGATTGGCTTATTTGTCAAGTCCGGCCCCTTAGTGCAGATTCGTGACAACCGTGGCAATATTCAAGTATACCAAGACGAAGACAAAGGCGAACAGCTCTACAAAGGACCCATGACGGTGCTAGTCAACTTAGGCTCTGCCTCTGCCAGTGAAATCTTTGCAGCTGCCATTCAAGACTATGGGCGCGGCTTGATTATTGGCAGTACCACCACAGGTAAAGGTTCTGCTCAAATTCAATTAGACAACCTAGCACTAGGCTCTGCCACGTTAACCCAGCGCAAATTCTACCGTATCACAGGCGGCAGTACCCAAAATAAAGGCGTGGTGCCTGATGTTAGCTTGGTCAACATCTATGAAGGGATGGATTTTGGCGAGCGCAGTATGAAAAACCCCCTAGAATGGGACACCATTCGGGCGGCGCCTTATCAGCCTGCAGGTACCTACACGCCTGAGCTACTACAAGCAATTAACGCGGCATCCAAACAGCGCCAAGCTACCAACCCCCAGTTTGCCTATCTTAGCGAACTCAATCAAATCCGCAACCAAGAAGACGACAAAAAACAAGTCAAACTTGATATCAACGAACGCCGCGGCTATCGTAAAGCACTTGAGGCGCACACATTGGCAGCAGAAAACAACCGAAGAAAGGCACTTGGTCAAGCCCCCTACAGAACATGGACAGCCTACCAAGCGGCGCAAGATGCCGAGCTTGAAGCCAGAAGCCGCATGAAACAAGCAGAGCGCCCCAAATTGGCAGAAACAGAAGCCTTTGTTATTGAAGCTGCTAATGTCATGCTAGACGCCCTGCATCGCCAACTGTCAAAGACGCCCTAAAGGTGCTTGTAAGCTTTGGCTTACATACATTGACGTTTGGGCGTCTATTGTCCTGACGCAGTTTTTGACATAATACATTCAACGGCACAGGGATGGTTCTCAAGGATTGAGATAAGGATAGTAGCGCCGTTAAAGGAATGGTTTATCAGCGTATCATGGATAGATACAAGATAAGCGCGTGGAGTGAGGCTTAGGATGAGCCGAGATATTCACTAACCAGTTAGCTAAGATCTTAAGGATAAGATCAATGATGTCAGGATGACAAGCAAAGAAGCCATATCACAGGATATGGCTTTTTTGTTGGTCAAATTTTGAAATTTATCCCTAATTTTCCCTTCATTACAAGTACGCAACGCAAAACCAAAAAACGGCGAAAAAACCTAGCAACCTACCAAAATCTTGGCACTAAAACTAACATAAACAAATGGGATACAACTTGTGCACCCCATCGTTTGACAATAATTGTTTAACAATAATTCTGATTTTATGGGTCTTAAAGTATTAGGAAGGTAGCGCTGGCTATACAAAGATATTAACTAAAACGATTCCCGCCTAATAGTTGCCAAAGTAACTGCCGAAGCATTATGACCAACAAACCCTGTGATTAAAAACCGAATTAAAAGCGGTAATCGTGGCGCGCTGACCAATCGTCAATTTCTTTTTCTACCACATCTTGAGCACGGCCGTAGCGTTCTTGGATTTTGCCAGATAATTTTTGGCGGTTGCCATCCATTTGGGTAATTTCATCGTCGGTTAGGTCGCCCCAGGTCTCTTTAACCGCCCCTTTAATTTGTTCCCATTGACCTTTGATGGTATTCTCATTCATGGTTATTGTCCTTTTGGTTATTGTGTTAGTAGTGCTGATAGAGTACGCAATCAATGAGCAAAAATTGCTTTAATAACAGCTGCTTGGTGTAAATTTTGCTGTTGGCTTAACTCATTGAAGTACAACAACAGTATGCCAAAAATTTGGGTGAAATCGTGTGTCAAAGTATCAAAAATCGTAACTACCACAAGGCTTGTGTAAGTGTTTCTGTATAAGTATTGCAGATCGTAACGTATTGGGCGCTAACCAAAACTTATGCCACAAAAAAAGCCAACCATAGTGAGTTGACTTTTTGGGGTATTGACTAATTAATGACTTAATTAGTGGTGGTGACCACCTGCGCCATGGGCATGACCATGTTGCAGCTCTTCTGGCGTGGCTTCGCGGATGTCAGCAATTTCTACGTCAAAATGCAATTTTTTGCCCGCTAATGGGTGGTTGGCATCTACGATAACCATGTCATCTTGCACATCTTTAACGGTTACTAACATGACATGACCATCTTCAGTTTGTGACTGAAACTGCATACCCGCTTGGATGTTGTCAACGCCTTGGAAGTTTTCACGGGGTACTTCTTGGACAGCGGCGTCATCAAATTCACCATACGCATCTGCAGGCTCTACGCTTGCGGTAAATTTATCGCCCACTGCTTTGCCTACCAATTGGGCTTCAAGACCAGGAATAATGTTTTGGTAGCCATGTAAGTAGGCAAGTGGTTGACCTTCAGGCGATTGGTCAATGATATTGCCTTCGTCATCTTTTAGTGTGTAATGAAACTGTACAACCTGATTATTGTTGATAGTAGACATGGAAAAAATTCCTTAATGGTTGATAAAAACTTGATGGTTTATAAAAAGGGGGTGAATACATTAATGAGTAAACAAAGTTGATTAATAAAACGACAGTCAAACCGTGACACCAAATGGCATTGTTATTGAGCAAATTTATCCAATCATATAATTCGGCGGTAATAAAGCTATATTATATGATTAATGGCGACCACTTTAAATAATTCAATTTATTCATTAACAATTATTTTTGTTTGATTATGCGTGATGCTTTACCGATACTCACTTAGGCGAATGTCAATGGTGCATTATTTGATTAGACTACCCAGTTTCTATCAACCAAAATGCGTTTGATTTGGGCATAAATAATTGGCGCGCTAATCAAACCTGCCAACCCAAAAGTTGCCTCAAGCAGCAAAATAAATAACAATAATTCCCAAGCTGAAGCGCGTATCTTATGACCGATAATTTGCGCATTCAAAAAATATTCTAGCTTATGGATACTTACCAGCCACAGTAAAGATAGCAAGCTAATGGCAAGACCATGGGTCAAGCTTAACAGCACAATGACCACATTGGACACCAGATTGCCCACTACAGGGAATAGCCCTGCACAAAAAGTAATCACCACCACTGTCCAAGCCATGGGCAGTGGATGACCAAGCGCGGGCAGAATCCCTAACAAAAAAATAGAGGTCAAAATAGTATTAATAGTAGAAATTTTGACTTGGGCAAAAAACACATCATTAAAGCCCATAATGAGCTCATCAAATTTTTGACGTAAATGCCGCGTAAACGCGGTACGATGCACTTCGGCATTAACAGGCAACTGCACCGCCATAATAGCGCCAATGACCGCTCCAGCCACCACATAACCCACACCGCGAAGGGTATGAATACCCACCAGCTGTAGCTGTGGGGCGTGGCTTTTTATGGTGCTTAGTAGCATGGCTTGAAATGAACTGACGGAGATGGGTAAATGCTGAGAAATACTTTCGGGCAGGAGGGTATGCAACTGGTCAAAAATTTCCAAAATTTGGCGTAAGAGCTTATTAAAAACATCAATACTGGCTTTATCGGCAAGCCAATCTCCAAAAATATAAACACCCAGTGAAATAAACATCACCAGTAGCGACATTGCCAACCATTCTGGCAGTTTTTCCAAACGTGGATGCCGTACACCCGCAGACAGATAGGCAATGACATGTCGATGTATCCACCCTGCAATACCGCGTATCAGGGCATAAGTAATCAGGGTGGCAAATAATACCAACGTTAGATGCAGTAGCAGGACAGGCACCCATACCAAAATTACGCTACTTACCGCAAGCACAAAAGTTTTTAGGTTGGGTAT
>RRZT011396726.1_pt1 | contig 61630 bp, 59 predicted proteins | sample 2165551 | NCBI WGS metagenome assembly RRZT01 (sample SAMN10456910, study PRJNA506462) | wastewater metagenome | biome: wastewater; feature: sludge; material: wastewater sludge; isolation source: wastewater sludge with Escherichia coli K12::gfp cells carrying plasmid... | place: USA: Moscow, Idaho... | reverse complement strand
ATTTCCTTTGCTTCTTTCAAAAGCGACTTGTTCTGACAGTTTTAAAAGTCTATTTTCCATCTCCATTTAAATCTCCCCCTCAAAAGGAAATTTAAATCTGTATTTACGTTTTGTAAAAATCACTTATTGGGAGGACACATCAGGAAAGCCAGGAGTCGTATTTATTCAATGGATTGGTAAATAAAAAAGGCACTAAATAAACATTAGTGCCTTAAAGTTAATTTACTTTCCATGCGGAGAAAGCATTTTACTTGGATCAACCCAAACATCAAATTGTTCTGCAGTTAAATAACCGAGTGCAATGGCTTCTTCTTTTAATGTTGTTCCATTATGGTGAGCTGTCTTAGCTATTTTAGCTGCTTTATCATAACCAATATGTGTATTTAGTGCTGTAACAAGCATTAATGATTTTTGCATTAATTCATTAATTCTTTCTTGATTTGCTTTTATTCCAGAAGCACAATGTTCTTCAAAGCCAACAAAACAATCTGATAGTAATCGAATAGAATGAAGCACATTATGAATAATAACAGGTTTAAAAACGTTAAGTTCAAAGTTACCTTGACTTGAAGCTATGGTAACAGCAACGTGATTCCCCATAACTTGGCAACAAGCCATAGTTGCGGCTTCACTTTGAGTCGGATTCACTTTGCCTGGCATAATAGAACTTCCGGGTTCATTTTCTGGAATAGAAATTTCACCAATTCCGCAACGAGGGCCACTTGCAAGCCATCTAATGTCGTTTGCAATTTTCATAAATGCGGTTGCAGTTGTGTTTAGAGCGCCAGACAAATTTGCAAGAGCTTCTTGTCCTGCCAAAGCTTGAAATTTATTTGGTGCAGTTACGAACTGAATCTTTGTAAATTCGGATAGTTTTTTTGCTATGCCTTTAGCATAATCTTTATGAGAATTTAAACCTGTACCGACGGCTGTTCCCCCCGCTGCAAGCTCACAAACCATTTCCATAGAATTTAAGACTGCTTTTCTGCACATTTTAAGTTGCATAACCCAGCCACTTACTTCATCGCCAAGAGTTAAAGGTGTTGCATCTTGAAGATGTGTTCTTCCAATTTTAATAATTTTTTCAAATTCTTTTGCTTTTTTCTCAAAGGTTCCAATAATTTTATCTATTGATGGAATAAAGTTTTCATATATAGCAATGGCAGCAGCAACATGCATTGCTGTTGGAAAACTATCATTGGTACTTTGACCTCTATTTACATCATCATTTGGATGAATTGGTTTTTTGCTACCAATTTCGCCGCCTGCTATTTCAATGGCTCTATTTGAAATGACTTCATTAAAATTCATATTTGTTTGAGTGCCAGATCCTGTTTGCCAAACAACTAACGGAAAATGATCATCATGTTTACCCGCAATAACTTCGTCAGCGGCTTGACTGATAATTTTTTCTTTTTGTGAGTCGAGTTCCCCTAATTGGCTATTTACCTGTGCTGCCGCTTTTTTGACTAGTCCATAAGCTCTTATAAACACTCGAGGAAATCTTTCTCCACTGATTTTAAAATTCTGAAAGCTTCTTTGGGTTTGAGCACCCCAGTATGCATTTTGTGGCACGGCAATTTCGCCCATACTATCTGTTTCTATCCGTGTAGACATAGTAGAATCTCCTAAAAGGGAAATAATAAAGTAAGATGAGATGATCTTTTGAAAGAGAGCCCAAAAAGGCCAACCTAATACTTATAGGATTGGGCGCTAAATGTAGCAAGTTCTGGATAAACTAAAGAGGTCATTTTTAAGACCGATAAATGAACATCAATATGTCGTCTGCTTTTGAGGTGCAAGGGATGGAAGTGGTAGTAAATAATACAACTATTGAGTTTTCAGGTCTCTTAAATGAAGAGTCCTCAATTGATAATATCAAAAAGGGACTGGAACAAGCTTTTGCCAATTCTAAGGATAAAGTAATACGCCTTGATTTTTCAAAAGTGAAAAGAGCAAACTCTTGCGGGATTTTAGCTTGGTATAAAATTCTTGACAGTTTTAAAGATGGGATGTGTATTTATATTAACGTACCACGCTGGTTGGTTGAGCAATTTAATATTAGTGATTTTTTAAGTGATAAAACGAGAGTAGAAAGTATTCAAGCCAACTTCTATTGTCCATCTAATGATACACATGAAACTTTGTTACTTACTCTTGGAAAAGAAATCCCAATTTTAGAAAGTTATGATGATTTTAGTTTGATCATGAAAAGTAAAGACGGTCTTGATTTAGAAATTGATTTTGAACCCAATGAATATTTTTATTTTATTTCATCAAATATAAAAAGATTTAAGGGAGAAGCTGCTTGAAAGTTGTCTGCTTTTTACCTGATTCCATAGCCTTTCAAAACAAACTTGGAATGTTAACTCGTTCAGCAGGGGTAGATTTTCAGCCTTGTAATACAGAAGAAGATGCAAAATTATTTGCCTCTAAAGAAAAAAAAGAACGTTTTTTCCTTTTTGCAGATGCTAAAAAAGTAGATTTTTTAAAAGAGTTTTCTTTTGCCTATCCTGATAGTAGAATTATAGTTATCCTTCAAGAAACCTTACAAAAAGTTATTCCTAGCCTTATTGACTGTATTAATATTCAATGTTTTGTTGCTACAAATAATGGTGAATTTGATGCACGTGAATTAATTTTACTTTTAAAAAAATTTGAGACAAAAGATTATCCAGGTTTAGATAAACATCTAGGGTTTCCTAATATATTTAATGAAAAAAAAATTAAAAGTCAGATTGATAAAAGAGAAGCTTTAACAAATTTGGAAGGTTTTGTATTAAAAATAGGTGGTAATACAGAACGTTTTCAACAATATGCTCAAAGAGTTTGTGAATTAACTGATGAACTTTTATTAAATGCTGTTTTTGATGCAAATCCAAGGTTAAAAAGTATGGCACGTAATGAGGTCTTTGAATTAGATGAAAATGAAGCTGTAAAAGTAAAATGGGGATTTGATGGTGAAGTATTTGGTGTTTCTGTAATTGATCCATTTGGTACTTTAACTAAAAAAACAGTTATGCAGTATATGGACGAAAATCAAAAAACAGAATCCATGGGAAAAAGAGCGAGCGGTGGATTAGGAATTAAACTTATTTTTGATAGACTTCACCATTTTATAGTAACAGTTCAGCCAGGAAAAAAGACAGAAATTGTATGTTTAATGAGGTTTGAAAAAAGATTTAAAGATTTTAACAGTCGATTAAGAAGTTTTCATTTTTTTGAAGCTGAGGAAAAAAATTAGCTATGTCAGCTGAGTTCAGCAAGGATTTAGATAAAGCCCTTGCAGCACAAATTCTAAAAAATGTTTCAACAGGGATTGCCTTATTCAGTCCTGATGATCATTTTATGCGTTGGTGTAATGCTACATTTAAAAAACAAACTTGGTTTGGTGGTGCAGGAAAATCGGCTGCTAAAGTTAATATTAGCGATCTTTTTGATAAAAAAGATCATAAATTAATTTATGATCTTTTTAATATTGCTATGAGTTTAGGACAAGCGTACGATTTTCAAAGACAAGTTAGAAGAGGTCCTGTTGGTTCTTTTCCAGCAGAAGTTAAATTACATAAAATTGTAATTGCGAATTCAACGGGAGAAGAAATATTAATCTGTATGGAAATTGCAGATCTTAGTTTAACTAAAATGTATGATGAACTGCAAAGTACTCATGCGCAAATGAGAGAAAAAATGGCGGATTTAATGTCTGCTCAAGCGGAATTACATTATTCTGTTCGAATGAATACCATATCAGAAATTGGGGCGGATATTGCTCATCAGTTGATAAATCCTATTACAATGTGTCGCGGAATATTACAAACTCAAATAACACCAACTCTTGCTGATCCTATTGCTCAAGAAGATATGAAAAAAGCTTTACAGTATATGCAAGATATTCAAGATCTTGCTGTTTGGTTTAGAAAATTTTCAAATCCAAAACTTTCTGAAACTCAAATTACTAAAATAATGAGCATGGTCGATGATGCTTTAATGTTAAATGTGCATCGTTTTACAACTCAAGGTGTAATTAATAAAATACGTAAAGATGAAAATTATGATCCCGCTGTTTTAGCAAACCCTGTTAACTTTATTATGTGGTTAAATGCAGCTTTTGCTGAGCTTTGTAATGTAATACCACAAGGTAACAGTGTTATTTATATTGATATAAATGGAAATGAAGAATTTGTTACGATATCTGCACAATGTGCTTGTATCCCTGGTGGAAAACAAAAAATTGCGACAAATACTCTAGAAAAATTTGCAAATAAAATGCCAGGAAGTGCAAAGTTTGAAGCTATTTTACAAGATTCACATATCATGTTTAGTTTAGGATTAAATTGTTTCCAAGAAACAGAAGATCATAAAGATGAATCAGATAAAGATGATTCTTCATCTGATACAGCAAATGTGTCTTCTGCAGTATTTTCTGGAAAAGACAAACCGCTTGTACTTATAGTTGATGATGAACAAGATATTCGTCGTCTTGTAAAACGAGCAATGAAACAATCCGGTTGGGAATCTGTTGAAGCTGGTGATGGTCTAGAAGCTTTAGAATACTTTCAACAGGAAGATAAAAAACCAATCAGTGAAAGAATTGTAGCCATCGTTTGTGATGTTCGTATGCCCCGCATGACAGGACCACACTTTTTAGTTGCTTTGCGTGAAGAAAAAATTCAAACCCCTTTTATCTTTTTTAGTAGCAATTTAGTGAATCAGGGTGGAGAAAATGGCTTCAAATATGAAAATGTATTTTATATTACGAAAGAAGCTGGGCTTGATGAAGTGAAAAAAGCGGTTGCTAAATTTATGCCTAAAGTGAGTGGTTGATAAATAATAATCTTTTTTTAAATATTTACCTAAAAATTTTCTTAGTTATATAAATATTCTTTAAAATTGGCAGATTGATTCATATTCTTAAAAATAAAAAATTGAATTCTTTTGATTGTTGATCGTGTCTGCTAACTAGTATAATCAATTTAATATATTGGTATTGTTCGAAGTATTAAATACGACAGTTATTATCAATGATTTTAAAAGTACTATTATAAAGGATACAAAGATGTCTTTAAATTTACAAAAAGATTCTCAGGTTTCAGATAATAAGTGCGAAGTTTTATTCTTTGGAAGAGCTCATTGTGAATTAACTACTAAAGCTTTGATGCATTTAAAAAGGTTAAACTTCAATATAACTCCTGTTTTTTCAAAATGCCGTGGAGAATCCTTACCAGAAAGTGCAGCAATGTGGAGCGGGGATTATATTTTTTGCTTCAGAAGCCTTTTTATACTCCCAAAATCTCTTATTAATAGAACTAGAATAGCTGCTGTAAACTTTCATCCTGGTCCTTCGGAATATCCAGGTAGCGGTTGTCTTAATTTTGCATTATTTGAAGATTCAAAAATGTATGGAGTCACTGCACACTTTATGAATGAGAAAGTTGATGATGGTAATATAATCGAATGTCGCCGTTTCCCAATTCACAAACTTGATAATGTAAATTCACTTCTTGAAAGAACACATATTAAACTTATGGATTTATTTTTTGATATAACAAGTGCTATATCTATTAAGGGGGCTGATTATCTTAAGCAGTCGAAAGATGAAAAATGGTCTGGGATAAATAGGAAAATCAAAGATCTTGATGATCTATCAATAATTGATAAAAATGTTTCAAAAGATGAAATTGAAAAAATAATTAGAGCTACATTTACTGAAAATTTTCCGCCAAAAATATTTATTCATGGTTATGAATTTGTTCTTAAATCAAGTATAAAATAATAATTACAAAGAGCGTTCAATGACTATAACTAGTGAAGACTTAACTAACAAGAAAATTTTTTTGGAATCCTTGCTACTTAGTTGTCAAGCGGGCTATTTAATGTATCAAGAATACCTTAATTGTAATAAAAAATTTATGTTTGCTAAGATAATAAAAGAAAATAATGAGAAAATTTCTGATATGATATTAAATCATATTCACTTATTTTCATATGAGCAAAGAAGTGATTTGATATTAATTGTAAATCATATTAATTCATGGTGTAGACAATGGGAAAATTTATATGAACAATTAAATCCTAACCTAGAAGATGAGTTTGTTTTTAATACTTTAATAAATTTCCCCAAAAAATCTATTTTGCGATTAGAGAATTATTACTTTATTAATTTTAAAAAAAATTTTCAAAATTAAAACTTTTACTTTGTAAAGGAAGTTGCTAGATGAAAAAAACAATAATCATTGCTGAAGCAGGAGTAAACCATAACGGTGATTTAGAACTTGCAAAGCGTTTAATTGAGGTTGCGGCTAATGCTGGTGCTGATTATGTTAAATTTCAAACTTTTACAGCTAATGAACTGGTTACTCAAAATGCCACACGAGCAGATTATCAAATTAAGAACTCAAATATTGATGAAACTCACTTTGAAATGATACGTCGATTAGAACTAAAACGAGAGAATCACCAAGTATTAATAAATCACTCTAAAAATTGTGGAATTAACTTTTTATCAACAGCTTTTGATATTCAAAGTTTAGACTTTTTATTCTCATTAGGAATTGATTTATTTAAAATTCCATCAGGTGAAATTACTAATTATCCATATCTTAAGGCAGTTGCTTCCTATAAGAAAAAAATTATTTTATCAACTGGAATGTCTACATTAGCTGATGTGGATAATGCTATTTCGGTATTGTTGAAATATGGGGCTAAAAGAGAAGATATAACGATTCTTCATTGTACTACAGAATATCCAGCACCAATAAATGAAGTTAATCTTTTGGCTATGAATACTCTTAAGACAGCATTTGGCATAAAAGTTGGTTATTCTGATCATACGATGGGAATTGAAATTCCTATTGCAGCAGTTGCTTTAGGAGCTTGTTTGATTGAAAAACATTTTACATTAGATAGAAAAATGATAGGCCCAGACCATAAAGCAAGTTTGGAGCCTGAAGAATTAAAGTTAATGATTTCATCAATTCGATCTGTTGAGTTAGCTCTAGGAGATGGAATAAAACAAGTATCCTCAAGTGAATTAAAAAATATTAATATTGCAAGAAAATCATTAGTGGCTAACTTAAAGATTTCAAAAGGAGATGTTTTCACAAAAGATAATTTAGGTATTAAGCGTCCTGGAAATGGTATTAGTCCTATGAGATATGAGGAGGTATTAGGAAAATTAGCTTGCAGAGATTTTGATACTGATGAGTTAATTGATTTCTAATAATATATATGAAAACAAAAAGAAAAATATGCGTTGTTACTGGTACTCGTGCAGAGTATGGCTTGTTAAAGCATTTAATTAAAGAAATATCTAATTCAGATGATTTTGAACTTATTTTATTTGTAACAGGAAGTCATCTCTCTAATACATTTGGAACTACTTATAAAGAAATTGAGGAAGATGGATTTATAATAAATAGAAAAATTGATTTGCAAATAGAAGGAGATAATGCAATTGATATTGCTAATTCCACATCTTTATCAATTTCAGGTTTTTCTCAAGCATATGCTGATTTTAATCCAGATTTAATTCTCATTTTAGGCGATCGATATGAACTTTTAGGAGCAGCAATTTCTGCTTTGTTTCATAGGATTCCGATTGCCCATTTACATGGTGGTGAAGTTACTCTTGGTGCTATGGATGAAAGCATACGTCACGCATTAACAAAGTTTTCTCATATACATTTTGTAGCTGCGAATGAATATAGAAATAGAGTCATACAACTCGGAGAAAATCCTGACTATGTTTTTAATGTCGGGGGGCTTGGAGTAGATGCTATTCATCGAATTAATCTTTTACCAAGAGAGCAAATTGAAAAATATCTTAAGTTAAAGTTTAAGAAAAAAAATCTTCTTATAACTTTTCATCCTGTTACGCTTGAAAATCTTACTTCGTGCCAACAAATGGGTGAGTTACTTAAAGCGCTTACATTAAGAAAAGATTGTTTGCTTATATTTACGATGCCTAATGCAGATCAAGATAGTAAAATTCTTGCGAAAATGATTGAAGAATTTGTTAAGGAAAATGATAATTCAGTGTTATTTCAATCTCTTGGGCAATTGCTTTACTTATCATGTCTTTCTCAAGTTGATGCTGTAATTGGAAATTCGTCAAGTGGTCTATTAGAAGCTCCTTCTTTTAGGAAAGCAACGATAAACATTGGAGATAGACAAAAAGGAAGACTTAAAGCTTCAAGTGTTATAGATTGTGAGCCGAATTTTGAGTCGATTCGTTCTGCTTTAGATGACATTTACAAGGAATCTTTTCAAAGTAATCTTCATTCAGCTATAAATCCATATGGTGAAAGGGGATCTGTTGATTTAATAATGCAACATCTCAGAAAAATTTCTTTTGATAATTTGCTAAAGAAAAAATTTCATGATTTAGTTTAGGTTTACATCCATTAAAACCATAAATTCTATTAAGAATATATGGTTTTTTTGATTTATCTATATTTAAAATTCATTTTTAATAAAAGTTTTTGTTATAAAATTAATTATTTTAGTTGTTCAAGTTTAAAGAGTTTTAGAATTTACAAGTTTTAAAGAAAGTTGTTAGATTATTATATGATAGAAGTTCAATCTGTCTTTTTGCTGGACAGGAATAGGGATCCTGCTTAGTTTGAGCTTTTTAAAATAATCCTCAATTTCTTGAGCTTTAAGATTCTGTATCTAGTCTTGATGAGGATACAGAAAATAAGATAGTATTTTTCTTGAAGGACGGAAAATGTGTATCTCTGTCATTATTTTCGACCATCTAAGAAAATATAAAGTAGGTATAATGAATTGAAGAGCGAAAGATTAGGAACTTTGAAAATGATTAATTTGCATGAACCAATTTTTGATACAGAAGATGAAAACAATGTTCTTGAGGCATTACGTTCTTCATGGGTTTCGACGGGAGGGCCTTTTATTGATAAATTTGAGAAATCATTTGCTGAATTTATTGGTGTAAAGCATGCAATTTCTGTTTGTAATGGAACTATTGGATTACAACTTTCAATCGAAGCATTAAAAATTAGATATCAAGTTTTTAAAAGTTTTGATATCATTTTACCTTCTTTGACTTTTATTGCTACGGCTAATGCTGTAGTGCATTCTGGTGGTTCAGCAAAATTTATAGATGTCGATGAAAACTCATTGCAGTTTTCAATTGAAAATCTTAGAAAATATATTTTAAGTAACTATGAATATAAAGCTGATAACAAGTTTTGGATAAATAGAGTAACTTTTAATAGATTATTAGCTTTTATGCCTGTGCATATCATGGGCTGGTCTGCTGCAGAAAGTCATTTATTAAAAGGAATTTCAGAAGAATTCAATCTTACAATTTTAGAAGATGCAGCGGAAGCATTAGGAACCTATAATCTTGATGGTAGTCATATTGGAAATTCAAGCTTAGCAGCTATTTTTAGTTTTAATGGAAATAAAATACTTACTACTGGTGGTGGTGGTATGATAACTACAAATGATTCTGAATTTGCAAAACATCTAAAACATTTATCTACAACAGCAAAAAATGATAATTTAAGATTTGTTCATAACGAAATAGGTTATAATTTTAGACTTGTTAATTTATTAGCCGCTCTGGGATGTTCTCAATTAAAGAAATTAAAATCTCGTTTAGTTCGTAAAAAAGAAATATTTAATTTATATTCTAAATTTTTAAACTCTTCATTTTTAACTCTATATAAACAACAAAATTGTGAATCAAATTATTGGTTAAATTGCGTTGTATTTGATAGTTTCAACTTAAGAGAAAAAGCACTCACAACACTGATAGAAAATAATATTCAAGCACGTCCATTATGGACTCCATGTCATTTACAACCAGCATACAAAACAAATAATAATTTATTATTAAAATCTACTGAAGATATGTGGAATAGAACTCTTTCTCTACCATCAAGTCCTCAAATATTAAATGAGGAAGTTAAAATGATTTCCGATTTAATTCTTTTAAGTATAAGTGGAAAATAAATAATGAATAAATTTTCTCCTACATATAAACAAGCAATTTTATCAGAAAATTCAACTTTAAAAGAATGCTTAAAGTTAATTACAAAGTCTGGATTATTAATTGCTTGTATTTCTTCATTTCAGAACGAAAGATTTCTTGGAATCCTAACAGATAGCGATATTCGCAGAGCTCTTTTAAACGGTGCATCTTTGGATGATTCTATTGAGAAATGGATTAATAGAAATCCCGTAACAGCGAATGTTAATAGCGCATCTGATGAGTTGTTTGAACTTTCACATCGTGTTGGAAAAAGAGAAATTCCCCTTTTAGATGATCAAGGGTTTTTAGTAGACATTTTTATTTTAGGATTGAATGATATTCGTACTTCTCAAATAAAACAAAAATACGTGGAAATAAAAAATCAAGTTTCAAATTATATGTTTATTTTAGCTGGTGGGCTTGGAACAAGACTTCGATCAATCGTCAATGATAGACCTAAACCTTTAGCAATAGTTGGAGGTAAGCCAATTATTGAAACACTTTTAAATCAGGCATCATCCCAAGGTATTAAAAATTTTTATATATCTACCAATTATCTTGCAGAACAAATTGAAGAGTTTTTAAGTTCTGAAAGATTTTCTGAATTAAATATTGAGTTTGTAAAAGAAAAACAACCTTTAGGCACTGCTGGTTCAATCGGTTTTATAAAAAATAAAATTAAAGAATCAATAATTGTTTGTAATGCTGATATTTTAACAAATGTTCAATATTTAAAAATAATTGAAGAACATGAAAAACAAAATGCAGATATAACATGTGCTGTAAGACCTTATCAATATACAGTTCCTTATGGTGTTATAGATGTAATGGATAAAAAAATATCAAGTATAAATGAAAAACCTAAATTTAACTTTTTAGTTAATACAGGTATATACGTATTAAAACCAAAAATAATAGAATTAATAGAAAATGATCAATATTTAAATATGACTGATTTTATTACTAAATGTAATACTAGAGGTAAAAAAATTATACCATATTTAATACATGAATATTGGATTGATGTTGGATTACCTGAAGAGTATTTGAAAGCAAATGATGAATATCATTTACACTTTGAAAGTTAAATATATGTCTAAAAGAGATCTAGGAAAAATATTTGTAACTGGTAGTGATGGATTTATAGGTAGTCATTTAGTTGAAAATCTTGTTGAAAGAGGCTTTGAAGTAACAGCTTTGTGTCAATATAATTCATTCGGAAAATATGGATGGCTTGATGAACTTACTCAAAAAATCTGTCCTAAAAATTTAAATTTAATTTTGGGTGATATTCGTGATCCTTTTCATATGAAAAAAATAATTAAAGGGCATGATACCGTTTTTCATCTCGCAGCATTAATCGCAATTCCTTATTCCTATGTTGCTCCACAAAGTTATTTTGAAACCAATGTTCTTGGAACATTGAATATAATGGAAGCATGTTTAGACTCTGGAGTTGTTTCTCGGTTTATTCATACATCAACAAGCGAAGTTTATGGATCTGCGCAGTTTGTTCCAATAACAGAAAATCACCCATTACAAGGTCAATCTCCTTATTCTGCAAGTAAAATTGGTGCAGATATGGCGGTGGAGTCTTATTTTCGGTCAATGTCTCTTCCTTCTGTAATTCTAAGACCTTTTAATACATATGGGCCAAGACAAAGTATGAGAGCAGTTATTCCTACGATAATTGCTCAGGTTTTATCTGGAAAATCTGAAATAAAATTAGGAAACCTTACTGCTACAAGGGATTTTAATTATGTAATTGACACTGTCGAAGCCTTTATTGCTTTAGCTCATTGTAATAATGATAGTATTTTAGGTCAGAGTTTTAATACCGGTACAGGCCAAGAAATTTCTATTGAAGATTTAGCTAAACTAATTTCTAAAGTAACAGACAAGAAGTTTTCAATTATTACTGAAGATGAGAGAAAGCGTCCTGAAAAGAGTGAAGTTGAGAGATTAATATCTGACCCTACTAAACTTTTTCAGGCAACAGGATGGAAGTCTAAATTTAGTTTAGAAGAAGGTATATTTCAATTAACTCATTGGATGAAAAACCGTGAAGAATATTTAAAAGAAAATATAAGGTATTATGTATGATTATAAATTTAAACTATTTTTAATTAATTTATAGATTCATTTTGAAAATAATGTAACAGCTAGAGCAGGTACTGAAGTAATTAAAAATGTTTTATCAAATTCTGTTGTATATGTTGTTCCAGCAAAATGAGGAATAAATGGATAATGAATAAATGACTATCTTAAATAAAAAAATATTAGGCATAATAACAGCTAGAGGTGGTTCTAAAGGTTTAATTAAAAAAAATATTTTAAAATTTGGAAATAAACCTTTAATAGCTTGGACCATAGAATCAGCTAAAAATTCGAATTATATAGATCGAATTATTTTGTCTACGGATTGTTCAGAAATTAAAGATGTCGCTCTTCAATATTCATGTGAAGTCCCTTTTATAAGACCAGCTGAATTAGCAACGGATACCGCAACAAGTATTGATGTTATTTCTCACGTATTAAATCATATTGAAGGTTATGATTATTTTGTTTTATTGCAGCCAACATCACCTCTAAGATCCCAATATGATATTGATTCTTGTATAGAAAAATGCGTGAATGAAAATGCTCCTAGTTGTGTATCAGTTTGTAAATCTGATATTTATCCTCAACTTATGTATTCGATTGAAGATAATCAATCTCTAAAGCCCTTACTTAGTGGGGAAAAGCCAACTAGACGACAAGATATGAAAAATTATTATACTCTTAACGGATCTGTATATGTTGTGAATATAGAGTTTTTTAAAAAGCAGGGAAAAATGCTAGCAGATCATTCTATATGTTATGAAATGCCAAAAAATAGATCCATTGATATTGATGATGAGATTGATTTTTCTATTGCCGAATTCATATTAAATAAAAATTTAATGAAAGAGATATAAATGAATCACAGAATAATTGCTCGATTAGATGTAAAAGGGCCAAACTTAGTAAAAGGGATTCATTTAGAGGGATTGCGTGTACTCGGAGATCCTGTCCATTTTGCTGAATATTATTATGAACAAGGTGCAGATGAAATTATTTATATGGATGTTGTCGCAAGTCTTTATGAAAGAAATAGTTTACATGATCTAATTTCAAAGACAGCAAAAAAAACGTTTATACCCATTACGGTAGGTGGTGGAATTCGGTCGATAGAAGATATTAAGTCAATTTTAAGATGTGGAGCAGATAAAGTTGCGATAAATACAGCGGCTATAAAGGATCCAAATCTTATAAAAGAAGCTTCTAAAAAATTTGGATCGTCTACAATTGTTGTTGCATTAGAAGTTATTAAACAACCTAATGGCGATTATTTAGTATTTACAGATAACGGACGAGAGTATACTGGTATCCATGCTTTAGCTTGGGCAAAACAAGTAGAAGAATTTGGGGCGGGAGAAATTATAATAACATCTGTAGACAATGAAGGTACTGGAGGGGGTTATGACAATAATATAATCTCAATTCTTAGCAAATCCCTTTCTATCCCAGTAATTGCACACGGAGGAGCTGGTTGCAAACAACATATTTATGATTGTTTCTTTGAGGGAAAAGCTGATGCTATCGCTATTGCAAGTTTGATTCACTATGAGTCCGCTTCAAAATTATTTTCTAAGTATACAACAACTTCTGAAGGTAATATTGAATATTTAAAATCAAATGCAATACCTCAGTTTATTACTCCAGCAAGTATTCCAATTATTAAAGAATTTCTATTGAATAAATCAATTCAATGTAGGCCTTATAAAGGTGAAAATCAATGAGAAAAAAAATAGTAATTGTAGACTATGGAATTGGAAATTTGCAAAGTGTCGCTCAAGTTTTTGCTCATTTAAATAATCCAGTATCGATTTCTTCTAATAACAAAGAAATAATGTCTGCGGATGCATTAGTGCTTCCAGGAGTTGGTGCATTTGGCCATGCTATGAATAATTTAAAAGAATTAAATCTTGATAAATCTATTTTAGAATTTGTTCAAACAGGTAAATCTCTGATGGGAATTTGCTTGGGCTTTCAATTATTATTTTCAGAAAGTGAAGAATTTGGAAATCATAAGGGTCTCGACATTATTAAAGGGAAAGTTCTGAAGTTTACAAATAATAACGGATTGGATCTTGGTATTAAGATTCCTCAGGTCGGTTGGAATAAAATTTATAAACCAGTAATTAGTGTCGATAATTGGAATAAATCTCCTTTAAGAGAAATACAAAATATGGATTATATGTATTTTGTTCATTCATATTATGTAGAGCCAGAAATAACAAATGAAATATTAACTTTAACACAATATGGTGGAAAAGAATATTGTTCTTCAATTTTAAAAGATAATATTTTTGCAGTTCAATTTCATCCTGAAAAAAGCGCTTGGCAAGGAATTCGTATTTATAAAAATTGGATAGAAACGATTTAAGGAGTGTATATGAATATTAATGGTAAATATACCACAAATTATGGATTACCAGAAAAAGTCATTTTTTGTAAAAAATGTGTAATGTCAAATCAAAGACCAGCATCTACATCTGAGTTTCGTCATACTGTTGAGAGTAAAAAAGTTACTTTAAATATTGATTCAGAAGGGGTATGTGATGCATGCAGAACTGCAGAACAAAAAAATATAATTGATTGGGATTCAAGAGAAAAAGAATTATTAATTTTATGTGATAAATATAGAAAAAATGATGGAAGTTATGATTGCATTGTTCCTGGCAGTGGCGGTAAAGATAGTGCATATGCTGCACATTTATTAAAATACAAATACGGTATGCATCCTTTAACTATTACTTGGCCTCCGATTATGTATACAGAATATGGCTATCAAAATTTTAAAAATTGGATTGAAATTGGTGGTTTTGACAACATAACTTTTAAGCAAAATGGAAAAGTTATGAGACTTTTAACAAAATTATCAATTGAAAATTTATTACATCCATTTCAAACTTTTATATTAGGACAGAAAAATTTAGCTCCAAAAATAGCTTCAAAATTTGGAATCCCTCTGGTTTTTTATGGTGAAAATGAGGCTGAATATGGTAATCCGATAGCTGAAAACTCTTCTTCTTTGCGTGATAAATCATATTTCACTATGAATAATATTGATGAAATTTATCTTGGTGGAGTATCTATAAAAGAATTAAGAGAAAAATACGAAATTCCTTTAGCTGATTTAATGGCATATATGCCTGCTTCAATAAATGAATTACAAAGTTCTAATATTGAAGTTCACTATTTAGGATATTATAAAAAATGGGTGCCACAAGAGGTGTATTATTATGCTGTGGAAAACACTGGCTTTAAACCACGTCCTTTTCGAACACAAGGAACATATAGTAAATACAATAGTATTGATGATAAAATTGATGACCTTCACTATTATACAACATTTATGAAGTTTGGTATTGGTAGGACAACTTATGATGCATCACAAGAGATCAGAAATTCTCATATAGATAGAAAAGAAGGTTGTGCTCTTGTTAAGCGTTTTGATGGGGAATTTCCTGATAGATATTTTACTGAAGTTGTGGAATATCTGGATATCAAACCAGATGAGTTTTTAAGATTGTGTGATGAAGCTCGTTCCGAGCATTTATGGAAAAAAGTTGGATCTGAGTGGAAATTAAGACATACTGTAAATAAAGATGGTATTGATGATTAAATCATTAAATTTGGAATAAAAAAATGTTTAATAATAAAAATATATTAATAACTGGTGGTACTGGAAGTTTTGGAAAGAGATTTGTTAGAAGAATTTTAAAAGAATACACACCTAATAAACTAATTATTTATAGTCGTGATGAATTAAAACAGTATGAAATGGCAAAAATTTTTTCACCAGAAAAATACCCTTGTATGCGCTATTTTTTAGGTGATGTAAGGGATCAAACAAGATTAGATCGCGCTTTAAATGGAGTTGATTTTGTCATTCACGCAGCTGCTCTTAAGCATGTTCCTGCAGCTGAGTATAATCCATTTGAGTTTATTAAAACAAATGTCATGGGCGCTCAAAATATCATTGAATCATGCATTGATCATGGAATTCAAAAAGTCGTAGCTCTTTCTACTGATAAGGCATCAAACCCAATAAATTTATATGGTGCAACAAAACTTTGTTCGGATAAACTTTTTGTAGCTGGAAATTCTTACTCAGGAAAATCAGAAACAAAATTTTCTGTAGTACGATATGGAAATGTTGTTGGCTCTAGAGGAAGTGTTATTCCATTTTTTTTAAATATAAAAAATACAGGTGTGTTACCTATTACAGACCCACGTATGACACGTTTTTGGATTTCATTAGATCAAGGAATTGACTTAGTTCTATCTGCATTTGAAAAAATGCTTGGTGGAGAGATATTTGTCCCTAAAATTCCAAGTATGAAAATTCTGGATTTAGCCTCAGTACTTGCGCCTGAATGTGAAATTAAGCATGTTGGTATAAGACCAGGAGAAAAGTTACATGAATGTATGATTGGTGAAGATGATGCACAATATACATTTGAATATGAAAATCATTATGAAATTCAGCCAGCAATTCATGATTGGTATCTAGATTCTAAAAGAACCTATGGAGGTATTCGAATGCAAGAAGGCTTCCGTTATTCTTCTGATACGAATAATCAATGGCTAAACAAAGAATCTCTTATGAATGTTTTAAAAGGTTATATTTTAAAAGATACTGAACTTGTCAAAATAGATGAGTTTTCTATTGAAAATGCAAAACAAGATTATTTTCTACCTGATGAATTAAAATAGCGAGGAGAAATAATTTGGAAAATAAAATCATACCATATGGTAAACAAAACATAAATTTTGAAGATATAGAGTTTGTTACTCAAGCTTTAAAAAGTGATTATGTAACACAAGGTCCTTTGGTCGATAAATTTGAAGAGGAATTAGCTAAATATTTAAATGTTAAGCATGTTGTCGTTGTATCAAATGGTACTGCCGCATTGCATATTGCTGGTCTAGCTTTAAATTTAAAAAAAGGTGATGCTGTAATTATGCCTGCTATATCATTTGTAGCAACATCAAATTCTGTTTTATATTGTGGCGCTACACCTGTTTTTGCTGATATTGACATTAAAACTGGAAATATTTCTTTAGAATCAGCAGAAAAAGCATATAATATTGCAAAACAAAACGGCCTAAATGTAAAAGCAATTTATCCAGTCCATTTTGGTGGTATGCCATGCAATCCAAATGAAATTTGTAATTTTGCAAAAAAATATAATTTAAAAATTGTCGAGGATGCATGTCATGCCATAGGCTCTAAATATAGAAAATCACCAACAGATGAATTTCAAATGGCAGGCTCTTTTTCTGATATGGCTATTTGGAGTTTTCACCCTGTGAAGCATATCACTACTGGTGAAGGTGGTGCCGTTTCAACAAATGACACTGAGTTAGCTACAAATTTAAAATTACTAAGAAGCCATGGTATTACAAAAAATTCAAATAGCTTTGAAAATCGTAATTTGTATTTTGATGAAACAACAAATGGGGTAAATCCCTGGTATTATGAAATGAGTGCTCTTGGTTTTAATTATAGACTTCCAGACATTTTGTGCGCATTGGGAATATCTCAGTTAAAAAGACTTGATATTTTTGTTCAAAAAAGAAGAGAAATAGCAAATTATTATAGAGAATTTTTAAAAAATATAGATTTTATAGAATTACCACCTATTGATAATGAATATTCATATTCAAGTTATCACCTTTTTCCAATACTAATTGATTTCAAAAAAATTAAAAAATCAAGAAAACTTGTAATGGAAGAACTTAGAGAAAATGGAATTGGCTCTCAAGTTCATTATATGCCGATTCCTTGGCAAAATTATTACCAAAGTAATCCTGATAATTATCTCAGTACAGATATTTCAAATTCAGAATTATTTTATTCCAAAGAGCTTTCAATTCCAATGTTTTTTGATTTAAATGAAATTGATTGTCAAAAGATTTCTAATGTGATTAGAAAATTATAGTATATAAAATCTGAGGATGTGTATGAAAATTGCTTTTCGTGTAGATGGTTCCTATAAAATAGGAAGTGGACATTTCATGAGAAGTATTGTACTTGCTCAAGAATTAAGAAAAAAAATTGATCCTGAAATTATTTTTATTTCATATAAACATATAGATAACTTTAATCATATTCCAGAAAAGTTTGGATTTAAATCAATCTCTTTTGCTATAAATGGAGATTGGTCTCAAGATAAAGACGCAGAATATTTATTAGAAGGATTTAAAGGCGAGTTTTTTGATTATATCATTATTGATAATTATGATTTAGATAATATTTGGGAATTAAAAATAAAAAAAATATGTAAAAAAATATTAGTGATTGATGATTTAGCAAATAGAAAACATAGCTGCGATTATTTATTAGATCAAAATTATGTTGATAATTTTTTAACTAGATATAATGGTTTAATTAATCCGAATTGTGATATTTTCTTAGGTACTAAATATGTCTTGTTAAGAGATGAATTTCTTGAAATTAAAAATAAATCAAAAATAAGAAATCATGGATTAAAGAGTTTATTAATTTCATTTGGCGGTTCTGATCCTAAAAATTTGACAATAAAAATATTAAATATAATTAAAAATATAAATTATACTTTTGAATCTATAGATGTCGTAATAGGTTCAAAATTTCATGAATTAAAAATTTTAAATAATTTGTGTGATTCTATTCCAAATTCTAAAATTCATATTGATACTAATCATATTTCAAAATTAATGTTAGAAGCTGATCTATGTATTGGAGCCGGTGGAACCACATCATGGGAAAGATGTTTTTTAAAATTACCTTCCTTAATTATATCTGTAGCAGATAATCAAATAGAAATTTCAAAATCTTTACATCAGATTGGTGCTGCATATTACTTTGGCAATGAGTCTGAAAATGTCTATAATCAATTAAAAGATTATTTAATTAAACTTATAGAAACACCTTATATTTTAGAAAAAATGTCTTTAAATACTCAAAATATTATGAATGCCGAGAGTTTTCTTGGTGCTGAATATTTGTGTAAAAAGATTTTTAATTGTAATTAATAAGATTTTAATGTTAAGGAATGATTTGTGTCTAGCATAGAGAATTTTAATAACACATATAGAGATTCTTCCTTAGTTCCTTTAAGTGAAGAATATTTAGAATTAATTTTTAAATGGAGAAATTCTTCTAGAGTTAGAGAAAATATGTTTAATTCTACTGAATTAAAATGGGAAGATCATTTGCAATGGTTTGATAATTTAAAAAAACAAGAAAACAAATTTCACTATGTTTTTTTGCATAATAAAACTCCAAAAGGTTTTTTGTCTTTTCATCGAGCTCATGAAATTGAAAACTCATTAAATTGGGGGTTTTATTTAGGTAATTCAAATGAAAAAAAGGGTTTATCTTATTTGATGGGAATGCTCGGATTAGATTTAGCATTTAATATTATTAAAGTAAATGAAATATATGCCCAAGTTTTAGAAAATAATTTTAAAAGTTTTCGATATCATTTACAGTTAGGTTTTAATTTGGAATCAAAAGAATTATATTCTAAAAATGAAAAGAATTATTATCTATTTAAATATAATAAAAATAATTGGGAATTTAAAAGAAATATGATTGAAGAAAATTTAAAGGAATTGTTCAATGAAATCTTTTTATATCGGAAATAGAAAAATAGGTTTAGATGAAAAACCATTTATTATTGCTGAAATGTCGGGTAACCATAATCATTCTTTGGAAAGAGCTTTAAAAATAGTTGAAGAAGCTCACAATGCCGGCGCTCATGCAATTAAACTTCAAACTTATACACCAGATACAATGACTTTAAATGTTGATTCTGATGATTTTATGATTAAGGATAATAAAAGCCTTTGGGACGGTAGAAATCTTTATGAACTATATAATGAAGCTTATACACCATGGGAGTGGCATAAGCCCATTTTTGATTATTGTAAAAAACTTGGTATGATTGGATTTAGTACTCCTTTTGATGACTCATCTGTTGATTTTCTAGAGTCACTAGAAGTTCCATGTTATAAAATCGCCTCATTTGAAATGACAGATATCCCGTTAATTCGAAAAATTGCTTCTACTAGAAAACCTGTAATTATTTCTACTGGTATGGCTAATATTTCTGAAATAAATGAATCTTTAAAAGAGCTAAAAAAGAATGGAATAAATGATATTGTAATTTTAAAGTGCACAAGTACATACCCCGCAAATCCAAATAACACAAACTTATTAACTATTCCTAACATGAGAGACACTTTTAATGTTCATGTAGGTCTTTCGGATCATACTATGGGTATTGGTGTTTCTATTGCATCAGTTGCTCTTGGGGCTGTTGTGGTTGAAAAACATTTTACGTTATCAAGGACTGATGGAGGGGTTGATTCTGCTTTTTCAATTGAACCACATGAGTTAAAGCTTTTGGTGACAGAAACAGAGCGAGCGTGGCAAAGTCTTGGTAAAATTTCTTATGGTCCTTCCGAATCTGAATTAAAGTCTTTGCAATTTAGAAGATCTTTATATATCTCAAATGATATAAAGAAAGGTGAAATTTTTACAAGAGAAAATGTTCGAGTTGTTAGACCAGGATTTGGACTTGAACCCAAATATTTTGATCTGATATTAGGAAAAAAAGCTTCAGATGATTTTATTAAGGGTACTGCAGTAACTTGGGAGTCTTTTAGTGGTTAATGAAATAAGTCAACCAAATATTGGTCTTGGAACGGTTCAATTTGGATTACCTTATGGTATTCATTCAAATAAACCTTTAATGGAAGATGAAACCGTAGATCAAATTTTATCTAGCGCAGTTTTAAATAAAATTAACTTTTTTGATACTGCAGCAGATTATGGATGTTCTGAAAAAAGAATTGGCAAATTTATATCAAAAAACTTGATAAATAAAAATGATTTTATTGTTTCAACAAAAATTCCAAAAGTAGAGGAAGTTGTTTGGGATTCAAATTCATATTTTGATTTTATTAAGAAAATATCTGAAGAAAGTTTAGTTAATCTAAATTTAGAAAAACATAAGATCCTTCAATTTCATCAATGCGATTTAAAATTTCTCTCTTCTCATAATGTTAAAAAAATATTTAAAAGAATTTTAGATGAAAAAATATGTGACACTATAGGTATTTCTGTTTATACTCCGGAACAAGCATTTATTGCTTTAGATATTCCTTATGTAAAAGCAATTCAAATACCGGTAAATATATTAGATAGAAGATTATTAAATGAAAAACTTGTTAATTTATATAAAGAGAGAAATATCTTTGTAATTGCTAGATCTGTTTTTTTGCAGGGAATTTTGACTCCAACAATGTCTATTCCCGATGTAAAACAAGCAAATAAACTTTTAAATTTAAAAAAATTATGCCTAAATTTACTTAATAAAGAGCAAGATATACAAAAAATCTCTTTAGATTTTTTATTCAATAATATTTTTACCAATTTTATAAAAGTTGGATTAATAGGTGTAAATTCTGTTGTTGAATTAAATAAAAATTTAAATTATATTCAAATGTCTAAAGAATTAAATGATGAGCTTGATTATAAATTTATGGAAATTGGTATGGATTCTAAAATAGAGCCTCTACTAAATCCTTCATTTTGGAATAGTTTATAATTTAAAAGGGAGTTTTATCATGAGCAAAAATAATTATTACCATGAAATGTTAACAAAATATATTCCTGGAGGAGCTCATACCTACAGCAAGGGAGATGATCAATGGCCTGAAATAGCGCCAAAATGCATAGAAAGAGGCAAAGGTGCTTATGTTTGGGATGCTGATGGAAATCAATTTATTGATTGGTCCATGGGACTCACTTCAGTTGCTTTTGGCCATGCTAATGAAGAAATTAATTTTGCTGCTGTAGAAGCAATGCAATTAGGGCATAACTTTCAAAGGCCAAGCACAATTGAAGCAATTGCCGCAGAAAAATTTTTAAATTTTTTAAGTGATCGCGGTGAAATGGTAAAGTTTGCTAAAAATGGATCTACAGTAACTACAGCTGCTGTTAAATTATCAAGAGCATTTACAAATAGAAATAAAGTTGCTGTTTGTACTGAACATCCTTTTTTTAGTTATGATGATTGGTTTATTGGAAGTACAAAATGTTCGTCTGGTATTCCAAATGCCATTAAAGAATTAACCGTAAAGTTTTCATATAATGATATTGATTCCGTTAGAAAAATGTTTGAAAATAATAAAGATGAAATTGCATGTGTTATCCTTGAGCCTATAAAATTTGAAATTCCTAAAGATAATTTTTTAAATAAATTATATGATGAATGTAAAAAAAATGGTGCTATTTTGATTTTTGATGAAATGGTAACAGGATTTAAATGGCATAAACAAGGTGCAGGTAAATATTATAATGCAGATGCAGATTTATATACTTGGGGAAAAGGAATGGCAAATGGCCATTCTGTTTGTGCTTTAACAGGAAAAAAAGAAATTATGGAATTAGGAGGAATATCTCATGAAAAGCCTCGTGTATTTCTTTCAAGTACGACACATGGAGCAGAAATTCCTCAATTAGCAGCATTAATTAAAACTCTCGAAATCATAGATTCAAATCCAAATATTTTTGAAAATAATTGGAAGGTTGGTAAATATTTAAAAATGAGACTCAGGGAACTATGTGCGAAAAATAGTCTATCAGACTTTATAGACTTTTTAGGTGAAGATTGTTTTTTTGTTGTAGATATAAAAAATCCTGGAAACCAAAAAGCAAATGTTGCTAAAACTTATTTAATTCAAGAATTAATAAAAGAAGGACAACTCTTTCAGGGATTATTTTATATAACAGTAGCTCATAATGAAGAAATAATTAACAAAACAATTTCAGCTTGGGAAAATGTTTTAATAAAATATAAATTATTTATAGAAGAAAAAAATAGCAATAGTTTAATTGGAAGTCCAATGAAACCTGTATTTCGTGAGTATAATCATTCTGAAATTTAAATTAGGAAATAAATTTGAAAAAAGTAACCGCAATTGTTCAGGCTAGATTAACAAGTTCAAGACTACCAAATAAAGTTTTAGAAAAAATCTCTAAATACTCTATTATCGAGCTTATATTCTTGAGATTAAAAAAAGCAAAACAATTAGCAAATATAGTATTTGCAATTCCAGATAACGTCCAAAATGATCCTCTCTTTAATTATTTAACTAAAGAATTAAATGCAAATGTATTTAGGGGAAGCGAAGAGGATGTTTTATCAAGATATAAATTATGCGCAGAAAAATATGATTCTGATTATTACGTAAGAATTACAGCTGATTGTCCTTTTGTGCTTCCAGAACTTGTTGATGAATTAATTGATATTACTTTAGCTAATCCATATTCTTATGTGAGCAATGTATCACCTCCAACATTTGCGGATGGTTTTGATGTTGAAGTCTTTTCAAAAGAACTTCTATTATATATGCATCATAATTTTTTTGATAAAAAAGATAGAGAACATGTAACTTATGGATATTTACAAAGAAAAGATCAATTAACAAATAATTTTAATTACTATAATTTTGAGAATAAAGTAAAAAATTATAGTAAATATAGGCTAACTTTAGATACTATGGATGATTTAAAAGTAATTAGAAAAATTGCTGACGAATATAATCATGATCTTCAGTTTATTAATGAAAGCGAATGTATTTTATTATATGAGAATATAAATTTTTAATAATAATCATTTAAAACATAAACAGATATTTTATATTTATTTGAAATGATTATCCAAAGTTTTTAAATTTATGATGTCATGTTTTAATTTACTTAAGCGATAATGAGCTATTTCTTTATTATATCCAATTTAAATTCATAATTCGTAATATAATTATTTAAGACAAAGTTATCCATGAATTTGGAATGATATCAGTAAATTCATACTTTTTATGCCAATGTTTTGGAGAAATTACAATTTTATTTTCATTGCTATTTAACCAAGCTGCCCACCAACTAAAAGAACTATTTGCAATTATATTATGATTACAATGACTCATTAATCTTAGATCTTCATAACTAGAATCATTTCGGTTATGTGAAATAAAATAGGTCGGATAGTTAAATTTTAAATTTTCTTCAGCCCAATTAAGATCATCTGAAAATATAAAAAGTCCAATTTCTTTGTTTTTATCATTCTTATCTACTAGTAATTTTAATGCTGATTTATAATAATCTAATGGACAAATATAATAATCATTTACATTATTTTTAGATAAAAAATCACCTCTTCTAATATGAATTGATATAGAATTATAGTTTTTTATTAAATTTAAACTTTTTTTATTTTCAATATTTAATTCATTTTTAATTAAAAATTCATTTAAAATTTCGTTTCTATTATTAATAAAATATTTTTCACTTAAAAAATGTCCAATTAATATTTTTTCTTCATTAATTTTTTCAAAATTTTTTTGATATTTAAAATTTCTTTCAATATAAAAAGATTTATCTATAAAATTTAGCCCAAACTTTTTATACAAAATTAAAGATATACTATTATAATTTTTAATATTTTCATTTAAAATATCATCTTTGTAAAGAAATTTTGAACTAATTTTAAATTTATCTAACATAAAAGGGTGAATTGATAAACTTGGATGTGTCAAATCACAAAAAAGCGGTTTATTAATTTTTTTTGAAAGAGAGAATGCAGTTGCATATTGAAAAAGTTGATTACCCAAGCCTCCCCATAATTTAACAATTAATTTCATGATTCTCTCTTTTAATATTCTCTAACCAAAGTGTAAATTTATCGTCTTCATGTATGATTTTTTCTACTAAAATATTTTCTTTTGAGTTGTAAATTTCAAATTTTTCACGATTTAAATCAGAGTAAACCATTTCTTTGCATAACTCTTCTACTGATATTTTTGGACTCCAGTTCAATAAATCTTTTGCCTTAGAGTAATCTCCAACTAAAACATCAACTTCTGTGGGTCTAAAGTAATTAGGATCTACTTTAATTAAAACTTTAGAAGTTTTTTTACAAATTCCAACCTCATCAACTCCTTCACCTTTAAAGTATATATCTATATCAACAAATGAAAAAGCTAATTTTATGAAATCTCTTACTAGCATTGATCTGCCAGTAGCAAGTATAAAATCACTTGGTGTTGTATAATTAAGTATTTTCCACATTCCTTCGACGTAATCTTTGGCATGACCCCAATCACGTGAGGCATTTAAATTACCAATATAGAGACAATCTTGTTGTCCTAAAAGAATTTTTGCTACAGCCCTTGTAATTTTTCTTGTAACAAAAGTTTCTCCCCGTATTGGACTTTCATGATTGAATAAAATTCCATTTGTTGCAAAAATATTATAGGCTTCTCTATAATTTACTGTTGCCCAATAAGCATAAAGTTTAGCAACTCCATATGGGCTTCTTGGATAGAATGGTGTGCTTTCTTTTTGAGGTATTTCTTGAACTTTTCCAAATAATTCACTTGTTGAAGCTTGATAAAATTTTGTATGTTTTATTAGGTCTAAAATTCGAATAGCTTCTAAAATTCTTAATGCTCCAATAGCATCTGCATTTGCAGTATATTCAGGAGATTCAAAACTGACTTGAACATGGCTTTGGGCTGCTAAGTTGTAAATTTCGTCTGGACGAACTGTCTGTATAATTCGAATTAAGTTTGTACTGTCTGTAAGATCACCAAAATGTAAGAAAAATTTTGCATCCTGATTATGGTAATCAGTGAACATATGATCTATTCTTTGTGTATTAAAAGAACTAGATCTTCTTTTAATTCCGTGTACAATATAACCTTTTTTTAAAAGAAAATCGCTAAGATATGCACCATCTTGGCCGGTAATGCCTGTAATTAGTGCTATTTTTTGTTTGCTCATCATTAAACTCCAATAAGCTTTAATCTTGCTTATAAACAATTAAAATGTATTATAAAAGTTTAGCATAGTCTAGCATTTTACTTTAACTAACTAGACAATTGTGTAAATTAGGAATAAATCAATTTAATTTTTTTATTTTATAAAAGGAATTTTAATGAAAATATTTTTAACGGGCGCAAATGGAATGGTTGGGAAAAATATATTAGCGCATAATAAAGCTAATAAATATCAATTTTTTAATCCATCCAAAAATGAATTAAATTTAATTAGTCAAAAAAATGTCTATAATTATATTGAAAAAAATTCTTTTGATTTAATTATACATTGCGCAGGATTAGTAGGTGGTATTCTGGAAAATACACAAAACCAAGATAAATTTTTAATTGAAAATTTTGAAATTGGTAAAAATGTTATTCAAACTGCAAGAGAATTAAATGTCAAAAATTTAATAAATTTAGGAAGCTCTTGTATGTACCCAAAAGGGATTAATATTCCATTAAAGGAAAATATTTTATTATCTGGTGAATTAGAGCCAACAAATGAAGGTTACGCTTTGGCAAAAATAGCGATAGCAAAACTTTGTGACTTTATATCTAATAAATATGAAGGATATAATTATAAATCAATTATACCTTGTAATTTATATGGGAAATGGGATCGTTTTGATCTCCAACGCTCCCATATGATTCCTGCAGCAATTTCTAAAATTCATAATGCAAAAGAAAAAAACGAGAAATTTATTGAGATTTGGGGAGATGGAACTGCATTTAGAGAATTTATGTATGCCGAAGATTTGTCTGATGCAATCTATCATATTATTGAATTAGGATTAAATAATTTAGATAATTTTACAAATATTGGTTTAGGTTATGATTATACAATTAAAGAATATTACGAAACAATTTCAAAAGTTATAGGATTTAAAGGAGAATTTGTTTATAATCTTGAAAAACCTGTAGGTATGAAAAGAAAATTATTAGATGTATCAAAACAAAAAGAATTTAATTGGAATGCAAAAACTTCTCTAGTTGATGGAATTAAAAAAACTTATGATTTTTTTTTAGAAAGACATAATATAAGGAATTAAAATGAAATATCCATTATCAGTTTCTACATGGGATGATCTAGAAATAGCTGCTATACAAAATGTAGTTAGTTCTGGTAACTTTACTATGGGTGAGAATGTAAAAGAATTTGAAAATAAATTTGCAGAATTTGTCGGAAGTAAATATTGCGTTATGGTAAACTCTGGTTCTTCAGCAAATTTACTAATGATTGCGTCTTTATTTTACAAACAAAACCATAGATTAAAAAAAGATGATGAAGTTATTGTTCCTGCTGTTTCTTGGCCAACCACTTACTATCCAATTTCTCAATATGGATTAAAGTTACGATTTGTTGATATAGATTTAAAGACTTTAAATTATAATATTGAAGACTTGAAACACTCTATTACTGATAAAACTAAAGCAATTATGGTTGTTAATTTATTAGGAAATCCCAATGATTTTAAAGAGATTGAGAAAATTTGTAAAGAACATTCTTTAATTATGCTTGAAGATAATTGTGAATCTATGGGCGCAATTTATAACTCAAAACAAGCAGGAACTTTTGGTCTTATGGGGAGCTTTAGTTCGTTTTTTTCTCATCATATTTCTACTATGGAAGGTGGAATGATATTAACAAATGATGAAGAATTATATCATATATTACTTTCTTTAAGAGCGCATGGATGGACTCGAAATTTGCCTAAATATAATAAAGTGTCTGGTGAGAAAAGTGACGATCCTTTTGAAGAATCATATCGCTTCTTACTTCCAGGATATAATGTAAGACCTATAGAAATGAGTGGTGCAATTGGAATAGAGCAATTAAAAAAACTTCCAAATTTACTTGAATTAAGAAGAAAAAATGCTAAATTATTTCAAAAATTATTTTCAAAACATCCCTTTTTTGATATTCAACAAGAAATTGGAAATAGCAGTTGGTTCGCATTTTCATTAATTATAAAAGAAGGTGTAAATTTAAATCGTAAAAAAATTTCTAATTTATTATATGAAAATGGTATAGAATGTAGACCAATTGTTGCAGGAAATTTTTCTAAAAATGACGTTCTAAAATATTTACCACACACTATTTATGGTTCTTTACCAAATGCAGATAAATTAGATAAAGATGGTTTATATATTGGCAATCATGGATTTGATATGTCTGAAAACATTAATTATTTGTATAATGTCTTAAAGGATATCCATGAGTAAAGAAGAATGGAATTTATTTCAAGAGTATATCGACAATGTAAAATTGGATATATCTTTAAAGGAAACAATTCGATCTGAAATGTCATGCTTAGTTTATAATTATGGTCGGCATTTTTGTGGTAATCAAGAAAGTTTAAAAGCAAATATTTACGATCTAAAAAGAACAATAGAGTTTTTATTAGCAAGTTTCTTTTCTATTGAAAAAAAATCAAATAATAAAAAATTATTAGGCAGAACATATCATACCACAAAAACTGAAATTTTAAATTTAGGTTATAGTATTTATTCAAATCCTTGGGAAATTAAATTTGGTAATAATTTAATTGGAGAAAAAAAATTATCAAGTTTATTTTATTATTTTGGCTCTAAAATAATAAAGGAATCATTAGGCTTCTATTTTAGTAAGGAATTTCAAGAGAAAATACATGAAATCCAAAATGAATTTGAAAAATATGTTTTAAATAATAATTTCATTGGATATATAAGCCCTTTTGATGCTGCATTGAAAGAAAATATTTCAATTGATGTATTTAGAAAAATCAAGAAACCTAGTTTCGTTTTTTTGCACGGTTTGCCAGCAGTGTATAATTTAAAAGACAATCTTAGATCTGATTATCTTTTTGTATGGGGAGATAAGATAAAAGAGCAGTATATAAAATTAGGCGCTAATCCTGATAAAATTCACGTTTCTGGTCACCCATTTTTAAAAATAAATAAAAAAATAAATTTAAAATTTGATGTTTCAAAAGTACTTGTATTAACAAAGTCGATGAATGGTGGAATAATATTAAACCAAAATCGTTACTATGGTGATAGAGGGAATTCATTAGCTTATGTTTATCAAGTTCAAAATGTATTAAAAAGTTTAGGTATTCATTCCGCAACATTAAGAACTCATCCTTCAGAGAATAAATCTTGGTATTGGAAGAATATTGATCAAACTTTTTATGAATTAGATCAAGAATCATCATTGAATGAATCTATGATTTCAAAATCATTAATTATTGGCCCTGCTTCAACTGTTTTTTTAGAATCTATAGCAAGCGGTTTAAATTATATTGTCTATGAACCTATTGACGATTTAGGATTATCTTACGATGGAATTAAATTATCTCCACCTTTTGACTCGTCATATTTGAATGTCCCAGTTGCTAACTCAGCTTCTGAATTAAAATACCTTATAAAAAATAAAACAATATGTGATTACTCAGTTATTTTTGACTTTATTAAAGAAGACTATAATATTAATATTCTTAAATTGTTACTATGATTTTTGAAAAAATTAAGATTCTTTTTCATTAATATATTCTTTTATGTAATTTAAAATAGTATTCTTCGCATCAAAATCTTGTTTTATATATTTTTCTATTCGAATGGAATGAGTTAATATATGTTCGATAAAAGACTTAAGGTCATCTGGAAAATATATATTTTTCTTGAATTCAATCTCTTCATTAAAGAATAAAGGGTTAAGGTCCTCATTTCCTGATTGATTAATGAATCCTATTTTTTTATTTAAAGCTAAAGCTTCAATTCCGGTGGTTGAGCAAGATGAGAGAATTAAATTTGTAGATGTAATTACATTGTATATATTATATGTGTTTCTATCTAAATATTCAATATTATCAGAAATGAGTCCTGATTTTTCTAACTCAAAGATCTCATTGTTATTTCTTGGAAAGTATGAAAACTTTAAATTTGGAAATTCTTTGGTTAAAGAGTTGAACGTTTTAATAGATTCAACTTCATTTGTTTTATGACTAAAAAAATGTTTTAGTAAACACTCATTTTCAATTGAATTTGAATATGTCCCAATATAAGTGACATCAAATTTAATAGGTGTTTTGATATAGTTTTTATAAAACTCAGATAATCTGTAGGATCCAATTTCTATATGCTTTTCATTTATACATCCTCCTTCTTCTCTTATATAAGAGGACTCTTTTGTTAAAAAACTAAAATAGAGATCAGCATAAGTAAAGTTTGCATCGCTTTCTTTTCCTCTTATCCCATTTTGGATTGTAAATAATTTACAATTAGCAGATTTTGCTTTTAAATAAGGGAATCCATTATCATTACCTGATAGTATAATTTTTGGATTAAATTTATACTTTAAATACCTTCCCGTAAAGAAATTTAGAATAATAATGGAATGTATAAATTTAAAATTAATATTTAATTCTTTGGATAAAATTTTGATTATTTTTCTCGTTTTAAAATAAATAAATATTGATTTATATAAATCTCTAAATAATATTTTATTGATTTGAGAAGCATTCATAATTTTAAATTTTATATCCTTAAAATCATCATCAGAAAATGAATAAAATGATTTTATGCTATTATTATACCAATCATCAATTAACAAGTTGTAATTATTTTTCTTATCATACTTAATTAATGATTGAAATATTGATAACAAAATTCTCAAAAAATAATATAAAAAAAATGGTATTTTTGAAAACTTTAAATTAGATTCAAGATTGTATTCTAAATTTGTTAATAAGTGTCTCTTTATATATAAAATAGAATATTTTTCATCTATAGTCGTTTCTTTTTTTAATATTTTTAAATATTCTTTTAAATATTTATTTTCTTCAAGTTCTTTTAAATTATTTAAGTTTTGATTTATTACTTTGCTATATTCTTTTGGGCTTGAAAATTTTATTAAATTAAAACTCATTTGATTCTTTCTTAGTATTTTTCAAAATAAATCTAAATTAATTGTTTTGTCAACTGGTTTTAAAATACCATGTCTATGTGAAACAATAATAATTGTCGTTTTACCTTTCATTTTTTCTATTGAGTGTGCGATTTCTAATTCTGTTTTTTCATCTAAATTTGCACTTGCTTCGTCTAATACTAGTAAATGAGGTTTATTAAGAACTGCTCTTGCTAAGCAAATTCTTTGTTTTTGTCCCGCAGAAATACCAGAGTGATCTTCAGAAATAATATAATCAAGAGAATATTTGTCAATAAATTGAGTTAAACTCGCCATGGATAAAGCATTGTAAATTTCTTCATCACTAACTTTATTATGAATACCGTATAATAAATTTTCTTTAATTGTACCTTTAATTAAAAAAGGTTCAGCACCTACATATCCTATTCTAATTTTATTTTCTTCTAAGAATGTTTTTGGATTTTGATCAGAAATTAATACATTACCTTTAGTTGGAAATATCATTCCTAGTAATAAAAGCAATAAGGTACTTTTGCCAGAACCACTAGCACCTATTATTCCAACACACTCGCCAGGTGAAATATTAATGGAAATATTTTTAAATATGATGTGATTTGAATTTGGGTAATTATAAGTTACTTTATTAAAGATAATATTTGGGATTATAGCGTTTTTATCAGAGCTATCAAATGTATTTTGCTGTGAAATATTAACTTCATTATATTTATTATTCCCCAAAAATCTTAAATTTTGTAGTATATCTTCAACGTTGTTTTTTGTTGACTCAGAAAAGTTCTTGTAAAAATTAAGAGCTATTTTTAATTGAGGATAATTAGAATTAATATTACTGAAATATCCTGTTAAAGATGATAAATATTGGATAAATCTAACTAATAAATATATAAATGAAATTAAAACTAAAGAGGGCGTTTTCCAAACATTTTGGCTAAAATGAATGACAAAAATAATTAAAATAATTCCTAAAAATGGAGGTAGAGTAGAACTAAATATAGTCAAAATTGATGTTCTAATAGCTTTTGATGAATAACTTAAAATATTATTAACTAAAGTATGATATTCATATTTCATAGTTCTCATAATATTTATAAAGATAATATTTCTCGATATTTTTTGTATTCCTTGATTTAATTTTTTTTGCTCAATTGGTATTTCATGAGCCACAGCTCTAACATATTTATTTATTTTTAAAATTAATAATCCTATAAAAAGTATTGAAAATAAACATAAAATAGTTTCTTTCCATGAGGTAAAAAATAAAACACCTAAAATGAATAAACATTGAATTAAATTTGAGATTAAAAATACTAAATTAGAAATAAAATATGTCGTTTTAGGAAATATTTCAGATATTTTAAAATTAATTTCCGAAGTGCAATTGTTATTGTTTGAATTATTATATAATAAATCATAAATAGAGAGTATTTTTAACCTTGAGTTGAAGTATTCTAAGATATAGTAATTGCTATGACCTGCTATAGTTTGAAAAATAAATCTTAAAAATCCAATTATAAGCAGAAAAAATATTGCATTAATCATATCAAAATTTGGAACACTTATACCAAATAATTTGACGTCAGAATTTAATAATCCTAAATTTATTAAAAATATTTGCAAAAATATTGCCACCATAATTTCAATAAAAGCTAAACAGAATGATAAAATAAAATTTATGATTAACCAATGTAATGGTTTTTTTCCGATAAATTTTAAAAGATTTACAACATTAATTTTCAAATTATAACTCATCTTTATAAAAAGTTCCTGTATAATGCCTAAATTTGACTTTAAAAATAATCAATACTTAATTTAAATTGATAAATATACTTGAAAAATTTTATTTACCGTAATTTCCGAAGTATAATTATTTAAAAATTTGTTATAAGCATTCTTCCGAAGTCGTTCCATTTTTTCCCCGTCTTGTAATAAATTTTCAATTGCATTTTCTAAATCTATTGAGGATTTTGGTTTAACTAAAACCCCATTAAAATTATCTTCTACAATTTCATTGCATCCCGGAACATCACAAGTAATTATTGGTCTGCCACATGCAGAAGCTTCAATAAGTGCTTTTGGCAGACCTTCTCTATAAGAAGGTAAGCATACTATTGTACATTGTTCAAGAATTTTAGGCATATCTTTTTGATAGCCTAAAAATTTTAAATTTAAAGCCTCATTTTTTAAAATATTAACCTCAGATAAACTTAGAGAAGAAGGATTTCCCAAATCAATATCGCCAGCAATCCAAACCTCATGTTTAAAATTTTTATTTGTGAGATTTTTAGAAGCCTCTATGAGCTCTTTAATTCCTTTCTCTTTAATTATCCGTGCAGGAAATAAAATAATTGCTGTTTCATTATAGTTAAGTTCACTATAATATTTGAATTCATTTTTATTTACTCCACTTCCTTCCACTAAAAAAATATTTTTTTTATGAATTTTAACTTTATTTAAAAAATATTTATAATCATCTTTATTTTGCAATATAAGTCTAGAATTTTTTCCATTAAATATAAACTTATAAGTATTAAGTACAATATATCTATTCAAAATATTTAAGATATTTTTAGAAGTAAAAATAGTACCCATCCCTGAAATTGAGAATACACATCTATTATTTAAAATTCGAAGTGGAACTCCTCCAATAATAATGCTTATTATAGTTACAAAATGGAATACCGCATTTTTATTATTGATACCCAACTTAAATATTATAAAAAATGATTTTAATAGAGCATAAATGGATAACTTTTCTCTCTGAAACGGAAGTTCTATAACTTTGATATTTTTTTGAATTAGTATTTCTATATCATGATTGTTGGCTTTAGGTGAGCATAAAAAAACTTCCGTATTATTTTCTATCAGTTTTTCTGCTATATTCAATCTATGAGATATAAAAAAACTTGCATTATTTAGTACAAAAAAAACTTTATTCTTTTCCATGATTCATTTCTTTTTGGCTATTTGGAGAAATAATAAGAATTAATATTAAAAAAATATCGATTATTCTTTGTCTAAAAAGATTGCCATAATTGGGAGTTCCCCATATTTGAATTCCTATATGTAATAATATAAAAGGGAAGATAAATAAAAAAAGTTTTTTATTTCTATTTAAATAAAAAATAATCATAAAAAAAATGAATAGTAGATTATCAAAAAAAGCAATAAACGAAGTTAAGATAGAAATATTACTCCAAGTAAATTGACTTGTATATATTCCAAAAATTGATAAAAAATATCCCTTAAATAAATAATAAAGGCTATTCAATAAATCTGGTTTTATTGAATTGTGAATTTCCGTGATCATAGAATTTGATAGATTTTCATAATAAGCAATAGTTAGGTTATCCCATTTTTGAGTTAAGGCATAAATTATTAAAAAAAATGTTGAAAAAATTGTGCTTAAGTATTCATTAATCTTAAAATTACTTATAAAATAAATTATTTTAGAAGCATAAAATATCAATATAGAGCAAAGTAAAATATTATAAGAAGCCCACCTTATTTTTTGTAAATAAGATAATGAAATTAACGTTAAAATAAAATAAAAAGTAATTAAAGCTATATCTAGTAATTTGAGTGCATAAATATTTTTTAATAAATAATATATCTTGATATTTAATAACGTTATAAAGCAAATAAAAAATGCTGCATAAAAATCTTTATTGAGAGAAACACCTGTTTGAATTAGAATAGGACTTAATGATATTAAAACTATAGGAAAAAAGTAATTAATAAATTTATTATTGTTTAGCCTTGTTTCATTTTTAAATAATGCATTGAACATGTTTAATAATGCACTAAAAACTATTGCATTAGATATGTATATTATTATGCTGTAAGAATTCGTTAATTTATAAAACAAAAAAGGAAAAGAGCTTGCTGGGGTAAAAGTTTCTCTGTTATCTCTTAAGGCTTCATATATATTAGTATAATTTTTTAAATAATACATATATGCATTGTGGTCTGAAGGGGGATTAATAAAAAAACTAGCAAAATAAAAAATAAAAAAGAATATAATAAAATTAATTACAAAATATTTCCAAGATTTTATAAAAATAAATAGAATAATTATGATAAAATATGTTGTAATACCAATTGGTAAATTGATCATTTTAAACTACCTAATATTTTCATTAAATGTTTTGGAAAAATTTTCAAGAAAATTTTCTTTTGAAAAGTGAAGTTTAATACGTTCTTTGTTCATGCTACCAAGTTTTTTTAAATTACAATGATTATTTGTAATTTCATTTAAAATATTGGCAAAATGATTTACTTCTCTTTCAAGTATTATTTGTTGTCTTGTAAAATCATCTTTAAAGTTTAATAAGTCTTTTGCTCCAGGGAAATCAAGAGTTAAACAAGCTAAGCCACAAGACATGGCTTCACCTAGAGCATTTGGCATCCCTTCAATTTTTGAAGTCATAATAAATAAATCAGAATTTAAAAAAGTTTCTTGAATATTGTCATTAAATTTTTTAAACAAAATTATTTCATCTAATTTTAGCTTAATAGTAAGTTCTTTCAAAGAATTTAATAATTCTCCGTCACCATTTATATAAACTTTAAAATTTTTATTATATTTATGACTTAATATTGAAAAAGATTTTATAGCAAATTCATAATCTTTCAGATTAATTAATCTACCGGCCATTACGATTTTAAATTCAGAGCAATTTGACAAATTATCATAAGATTTTATTTTGTTATTTAATTCAAAAATATTGCTAAGTACGAAAATATTTTTATTTGATTTTCCAAAAATTTTACTCCATTGTTCTTTCGCATCATCGGTTTGAGTAAAAATGGAATGAGCAAATATTAAATAGAAATACTTTAGCATTAAAAATTTTATTATTCTAATTATCCTATATTTACTTGAATAAAATCTATAATAATTAGGATGAGTTTGTTCAAAGGGGATCCATTTTATTTTTTTAAAAATTGAAAAAAAAATACAATATTTTAAATCATATGATAAAAAATTAAATAAACAATATTCTTTAGAAAATAATAAATGTTTAAAAATGCTTGTTGAATAATTTCCTGATGGGCAATATCTTTTAAAATGATCTGTATCTATTGTTTTGCATAAAAATTTAATATTATATCCATTTTCAATTAATGTTTGTGCTTGTATTAAAATTTGTTTTTCAGCGCCTCCTCCAGGTATAATATGTGAAAATAAAAAATAAATTAAATTCTCATCGCTTTTAATAGAGTTAAAATTGTCCATTATTCCTCGTCTTTTTTATTACTTATTTAATTGCGTATCCATGCCAATATGGGACATTATTTGAAAAAAATACTTCAGAAAAATTATTTTTATTTAATAATTGCTTAATTTCTTCTTTGGAATATCTTTTTTCTAAAGGTGTTCCAAAACGATCTCTACAATCATTTCTTAATATATAAAATGGTTTATTATAGTAAGAAGATAAAGGTACTTTCATCGCTAATTTACTTCCAAAAAATTTTATAATAGTATTTGTAAATAATACTAAAGGTAAGTATATAAAAATAGTTAATATTTCACATGTTAAATTTTTTATCGGGTTTGGAAATTTTGAAATTATTCTTCTCATTAAATTTGAAATATTAAAAATTAATTTGTAAAAATATGATCTATTATCTAAATTATAATAAAAATAAAATAAAAATACACCTTTTTCTTTTAATACTCTATTTATTTCTTTAATAGCCTTTTCTGTATCAACAATATGGTGCAGTACTCCGTAAGATAATGCTAAATCTATACTAGAATCTATAAACGGCAGTCTTTCTGCAAAGGCTTTAATTGGGATAATATTAGAATTATCTTTTGTGTTTTGAATAAAGGTATTGATAGCACTAGATGGTTCTATGCCATATAATGTTCGAACTTTTGGTGCGATTCTTCTGGCCCATCTACCTGTTCCGCAGCCAACATCAATAACAGTCCAATCTTTTTTTAATTGATTTAAAGTAAAAATATCAAAATATTCTGAGGCTGCCGTTTCAGAATAATCAAGAGAATTGTGGTTAAATTTGAGCCATTCATCTCCAAAGGAATAAATTGTTTTTGCACTACCTGTATATTTTTCAACAAAATGGGAGCTGTGAATTAATTCATTTTTTATAACATATTCTGATAATATTGAATTAGTACTCTTATCAAGCATAATATATTCCTAAATATTAATAGAGTTAAAATTTACAATCTCCAATATGTCGCTTTTTTTGATATTTGATTTATTTGCTCGTTTTTTAAATATGATTTAATATCAATAAAAGTAAAGTGATGACTGTTTATCTCATTATAATTTATTATTTCATTTAATTGATCGTTAAATAGATCATGCGGTACTGCTAAAATAATTAAGTCATAATGATCAATACTAGTTGGTATACCTGTATTTAATTCAATTCCATATTCATGAAAAGCTTCATCTTTATTTCCTATTGGATCAATGATATCTGCATGAAAATTATATTCTTTTAATGTATTTATAATATCAATTACTTTTGTATTTCTAACGTCAGATATATTTTCTTTGAAAGTAAATCCTAAAATGAGAGATTTATAAAAGGTTTGATTGACTGGTTTATGCTTTAAACTTAATTTAATGGACTCTTGTGCTATAAATGTTGCCATTGAGTCATTTATTGCTCTTCCGGAAAGTATGACTTTAGGTATATATCCAACAGTTTCGGCTTTAAAAGTTAAATAATAGGGATCAACTCCTATGCAATGTCCTCCAACCAGTCCTGGTACAAAATTTAAAAAATTCCATTTTGTTTTTGCAGCGTTTAATACTTCTTGAGTATCAATATTCAATTTAGAAAAAATAACGGAAAGTTCATTTATCAAAGCAATATTTATATCCCTTTGGGTGTTTTCGATAACTTTTGCTGCTTCTGCAACTTTAATAGTTGAAGCTTCATATACGCCTGCCTCAACAATTGAGCTATATAATTGTGAAAAAAACTCTTTGGATTCTTTACAGCAACCCGAAACCACTTTAATGATTTTCTCAAATTTATGAATTTTATCGCCAGGATTTATTCTCTCTGGTGAATAACCAATAAAAAAATCATCGCCATGTTTTTTTAATGAATTTTTTTCAATAATTGGAATACATTCATCCTCTGTGCAACCAGGATAAACAGTCGATTCAAAACAAATAAAAACTTTTTTATTCGTATTTTCGATTACTTTTCCAATAGTTTCACAAGCAGATAATAAAGGAATTAAATTTGGTTTATTTCCTTTGTCCACTGGGGTAGGTACAGCAATAATAAATACACTACAATCCATTAAATCTTCTGGTTTTGATGTGTATGAGATGGACTCATTAGATAAAAGAGATGAGTCTTCTATTTCGCCAGTATAATCTATATTTTGCTTAAGCAAATCAATTTTTTTATGATTTATATCAAAAGCAATTATTTTATATCGTTTAGAAAAGGAAACAGCCAACGGTAAACCTACATATCCTAGTCCGATAATTCCAATTGAGGTAAAACCTTCTTCTAATTTTTTAAATAAATCATTTTTATTCATTTTATCCTCAAATACTATAAATTTTTATATTTAACAAACCAGCTTAAAAATTGATGAAGCCCTGTGTCAATTGATGTGCTGGGTTGAAATTTTACTGCTTTAAATAATTTATCTACATTTGCGTAAGTTGCTGGAACGTCTCCTTGCTGAATTGGTTCATCGATAATAATTGCTTTCTTATCAAAAAATGATTCAATTTTGTGAACAATATTTTTTACTAAAATTGGCGTATGATTTCCAATATTAAATATGGAATAAAGATTTGAGCTAGATAATAATTTTTCATTTTTAGAATTTGAATTATTTGGAGAGTGATATTCACAAAGACGTGTTATGCTTTCAATTACGTCATCAATAAAAGTAAAATCTCGAAGCATTTCGCCATTATTAAATAACTTTAATGGCTTATTGTGGGCAATTGCGTCTGCAAATAAATACATTGCCATATCGGGTCTTCCCCAAGGTCCATAAACTGTAAAAAACCTTAAGCCCGTAGTTGGGAGACTGTAAATATGCGAATAGGAATGAGCCATGAGTTCGTTGCTTTTTTTGGAAGCAGCATATAGGCTTATTGGATTATCAACAGAATCTTCTTCACTAAAAGGCAGTTTTTGATTATTTCCATAAACACTGCTACTTGAAGCATAAATAAGATGTTCTATACTAAAGTTTTTACAGCATTCAAGTATATTAATAAATCCTTCAAGATTTGATTTAATATAAGCATTAGGATTTATTAAGCTGTATCTCACTCCTGCTTGAGCCGCTAAATTAATAACAATTTTTATATCTTTATTTAAGTTAAAAACTTTTTCTAAATTTGATTTTTCGCTAATATCACAAAGTTCAAATTTAAAATTACTTATATTTTTATTTTTCTGAATTTCTAGAAGTCTATTTTTCTTCAAGTTCACATCGTAATAATCATTTATATTATCGATACCAATAACATTGTATCCTAAATCTAGTAGTTTTATTGAAGTATGATATCCGATGAAACCTGCTGCACCAGTTACTAATACTGTTTTCAAATTAGACTCCATTTCTTAAAAATAACTTTTTCCATTCATCTTCAATATATATATTCCATCTTGAACTCAAAGAAGTGCCTGCAGGGAGATCTTTTGGGAGTGGTACTCCAAATCCCATTTTTTTTAACTTAAGTACGTTTCCTTTTAATCGTCTACCTAAGGCATCTCTAAGAATTCTTTTATGCACACCGTCCTTTATTTTGTAATTTAGAGGCAATGATGTTCCAAATTCAACAATTCTATAATCTAATAAAGGAGATCGCGCTTCTAGAGAATATGCCATCGTTGCACGATCCACTTTTACAAGTACATCGTCTTTCATATATGATACCATGTCTAAAGCTGCAAAGTTTTCTTCCAAGCTTCTATCATTTAATGAATTCCATGAGTAATTTGGATACCAACTTTTTACTGTGTCAAAATAATTAGGCTTAGAATTTAAAAACAAAAAATCCTCATTATTTAGAGAAGATTTTGGATTTGTACAAATGATTGAATCATAGATTTCCTTGGTGTCTTTTGCATTTAAAAGATCAATTATTTTAGAAATTTTTGAATCAATATTTGTGCTTTTAATTAATAAATTATTTAAAATTATTTTAAATATTTTTCTTCCTAATTTCGTATTTATATTTTTTAATATGAACTGATTATAGAATGGTATTTTAGAACCAATTTTATTTATTTTTTGTATTTTATTTGCATATGAAAATCTAGGATAGCCAAGAAATACTTCATCGCCTCCATCACCTGTTAAAACAACGGAAACATATTTTTTTGCTGCTTCTGAAATAGCTAAGGTTGGAATTTGTGAACTATCGGAAAAAGGTTCGTCATAATGAAAAGGAATTTTGTTAATTTGATTTTTATAATCTTCAGCTTTTAAATGCAAAATTTTTATTGGAATATTTAATTGATTTGCTGTTTCAATTGCAATATTTGACTCATCAAAATCATTGTCGTCAAATTTTACAGTAAATGCATCTATGTTTTTTGTATTCAGTTTTTTTAAACTAGAGGCAACTAGGCTGGAATCAATGCCTCCTGATAAAAAACAACCGACAGGCACATCAGAAACGATTCTCTTTTTTGTAGAATCATCCAAAAGCTCTAAAAATTGATCAATAGCATCGTTATATGAATATGGATATTTAATTGAATAACTTTTCAATGGATCCCAGTATAGAACTTCATTTGAAATATTTAATTTATCTTTTGTAATATTAATTTCAATATAAGAAGCCGCATTTATTTTTTTACATTCATTGTAAATACTAAGATGTCCAGGAATATATCCAAGCCATCTGAAGTAAGACAAACTTTCATTATTTAAAGTTAAATTTAATCCAAGGGAATAAATTGCTTTTAGTTCTGAAGAAAAAATAATACATTCTTGAGATTGATAAATATATATTGGTTTTTTACCTATACGATCTCGAGCTAGTAAAATTTTTCTTTCTTTTTGATTAAGATAAGCAAAAGCCAACATACCATTTAATTTTTTAATATAATCATTTCCATATAAATGAAGTCCAGCAAGAATGATCTCAGTGTCTGTATTAGAGGTAAATTCCCAATTCTGTATGAGGTCTTTTTTTAACTCTTGAAAATTATAAATTTCGCCATTAAAAACAATTGATTCTAAATTATCCTTATTGTCCTTATGTTTCATTGGTTGATGTCCAGCTTTGCTTAAATCTAATATAGACAAACGTCTTTGAGCAAACCAAATTTCCCAATTTTCAAAAATCTGATATTTTTCAATTCCCCAATCATCTGGACCGCGATGTACTATCTGGTGCAATGAATTTTTGATATCATTTTCAGAAAATAAGTTTGGTCTAGATATAATTCCAAAAATCCCACACATAATTATAGTTCCTTTTGTTTACTTGTTTTATAAATATCATAAAAAAAACAAATTAATGATGAGATTATTAAGCTTATAAATGCACATGATAAAATAATTTGCAATTGTCTTTTGGGTTCTAAAATATTTACTTCAAACTGTTCAAGTTTTGGATAAGTAATATTTGGAGTTATTCTCAAGCTTAATTCTTTTTGTGTTTGATCAATTGAAATTGATTTTTCATCCATTTCAGTTTTAAAAATTGAGAAATCTTTAATTAATTTTAAATGATCATCATAATTTATTTTATTTGTTTTAAAAAGATAGCCTGTTACTGTGTTAAAAAGTGCTGTTAAATCTATAGTTTCTGTTTGATATTTATAAAACTTTAAAATATTTTGAAACTCTAAATCTTGAGTTAATTTATGCTTAATAATTAAATTATTTATATATTGATTCATTTTAGAAGAAATCAATAATACTTTGTCAGTATATAAGTAATCTGGGGTTGTTTCTATATTATTGATTTTGATTGTGTTGTCTTTAAAAGAAGAATAAATTGAATTCTTTAAATTTTTATTAAAAGTATTAATATTAATATTTAGTTCACTAATAATATTATCGATTTTGCTTGAGTTTATTTTAAAAGGACTAAAAATTGAGAAAGTGAATGAATAGTTTTTATCATCATAATCAATCTTGTATTTAAAATTAGATTGTTCTGTATTATACTGAGAATTATTTTCATTGTATTGTTTTAAAATACTATAGAAAAACTCTTGATTTAAGTTTCTGTTTGAATTTGCAACTGTGTTAGAAACATTTGAGCTGAATGGAGAATAAGAAAAAATTGGGGCAATTTTAAAGGAGTTAATATATATATTATCTTGTTTTTGAACGTAAATAAATCCAATTAAAGAACCTGTTATTAGAGCTAAAATTAAAATGAATTTAAATCTATAGAAAAATTTTATTAAGTCTATAATATTTTTATCTTTATTCATATTTTTATAATCACCAACTATAGTCTGTATTCTTTCAAGATTCAAAATCATCTCCTCAAAAGTAAAAATAGATTGTATTTATGCTAAAATATAATTCTATTATTTAGTGACTTTCAATGTAAAAGTTATAGAATTTAACGGATAAAAATGAGATACTCTCGTTTCATAAAAATTTCTATACTTCTGAGCTAAAAAAATAAGTAATTTATGAAAAAAACTTATTTTTGAATTAAGAAACTCTTTATCAAATTCTATTTTCTTTACAACAAGATTGATATTTGTATAGGAATATTTTTTAAAGAAATTATGATTTGGATCAAAATATGAAAACCAATATGAGCTAAAAAAGTTTTTATGTGTAGGATCTATATAAGCATAAACACTTCTGTAATAAGGAACTGAGACTGTAATTTTAGCATTATTTTTACTAATTCTATATAATTCTTCAATTACTAATATTGGATTATCAAGATGTTCCAATACGTTATCCATTACAATTTCATCTATTTCATCGTTTGAAAATGGGTATGGAAACTGATTTAAATTATGAACAATGTCAACATTAGGTAGATTAATGCTATCTATGCCAATAAAACCCTCTTTTTTTGATCTTCCGCATCCAAGATCGATTTTTATCATTTTAACTTCCTTTGCTTAATTTGTTTTATAATATTTACTTTTGTAAAATTAAAATAAAAATTCCTAGAATATTTTAAAATTAGAAAATACACATTATTTAAATATTTATTATTGCATATGCAAAAGAATAACGCTATATATGTCTTTATGATTAAAGGATTTTTTTTGATTGATTTTACAAAAAATAAGATTGCTTTTTTTCTATTAGTTCTTTCGCAATTTCTCCCAGAAGTGTAGCTTAAGAGAGCTAATCTATTTCTTAATTTTAATTTATTTAAAAAGTGAATGTCTTTGTAATGTTCCATAATAACAGATTTTGTTGCTTCATAGTTCTTTTCAAAAGATTTTGTCGCATTATTTTGGTGTATTAGATACTCACCTAATGTTTTATTTATAAAAGAAAATTGTAAGTTTTCTTTTGCAATTCTAAGCCAAAATTCATAATCTTCTGCTGTAATAAATTTTTTTTCTTCTGAAAAGAAGCCTACTTTATTTATAACATTTTTATGTAAAACTGTTGCGGAAAGAATTAAAGCATTTCCTTGAAATAAAAGATTGTCAAAAGTAGCATTTTTTTGAGGTCCACTGTACATAATATAAGGAGGGTTTTCGAAAGAAATAACGTTCATATTATGACATATAACATCAGCATTACTAAATCTAAATTCTTCAAGAATATTTATTAATTTGCTTTCATACCATGAATCATCAGAATCTAGAAAAGCAATATATTCGCCATTAGATTCTCTTATTCCTAAATTTCTTGCCTTTGCAATAATTCCATCGTTTTTATAATTATAAATTTTTATTCGTTCATCTTTGAATGAGTCTATAACTTCAATTGTATTATCTTGAGAAAAATTGTTAATAATTAATATTTCAAAATTTTGATATGTTTGATTTATTACTGATTTAATACATTTTTTTATTAAATGAGCGTGGTTAAATGTTGGTATTACCACTGATATTAAAGGATTATTGTTCATATTAATACTCTTTTAAAGTGATCACGACAAAATAATAGAGTATTATCTATTTCATCTTCTATGCTGCCCGATAGACAAAATCCAGTCGATTCTAATTTACTAATACTATAATTTAAAACTGATTCGTTTTTAATTAAATTTTCAGGAGAAATTATTTTAGGATTAAAATCTAAAATTTTGTTGCATCTACTTGCAATAATTTTTGCAATTTCGATTACAGAAAGAGTATTTTTCCCGCCTAAGTTAAATAAACCATCTATTGTCATATTTTTTTCTAAATTTAAAAAATGTAGTATGCATTTTTCAACATCACTTATTGTTATAAAGTCTCTTAATTGATAAGGGTTTTTTACAGTCAAACATTGTTTTTCAATAATTTCTTTGCATAAATTATTAACTAATAATGTCCATCGGTTTATATTTACAGAAACAGGATAACCAAAACTATTTGAAAGTCTTAAAACAATTCCAATTATATTATTATTTGCATGAGCTGCTAAAATAAAATCTTCAGACATTTTATTGCAAATAGAATAAGGATGGGATGGTTTTGGGAGGGTGTTTTCATCAATATAACCGTTTAAAGGACTTCCATATATATGTGCAGTTGAAAAATAAATAATTCTTTTTACATTGCACTGCTCTGCAGCAGCTAGTAGATTTACTGTATAAATACATGTTTCATTTATCGCTTTTTTATAATCACGAGCAGCGTCAATTTCATTTGGAGCAGCAAGATGGATTATTGTATCTATTTCATTGCAGCTTTTTTTAAGAGATGGCTCAGAATCAAAATCCATATCAATAATTTTTGCTGTAAATTTATTATTGTTTATTAAGCTGCTATTTCTTGTTCCAATATATACATCATATGTATTTAATGAACTGAGATTATTTGCAATTCTAGCACCTAAATATCCTAAACCGCCTGTAATAAGTATTTTTTTTTTCATATCAAAACTTTCTTAATAGCGGTTCATATGGAACCAATTATCTGTGAACAATTTCCCAATTGTACGGTATCATTTTAGTAAATGGATCTAATCTGTCAATTTCATTAGAATCATGAGGCACGCTCGTGCAATTTGCTACAATTGCCATTTCAGATCCTATTCCCTTAAACCCGTTCCATACCATTGGAGGAACCGTAACTAAAACATAATTATCCACTCCAAGAAAAATTTCTTGAACTTCTCCCTTTGTAGGGCTTTGCTCCCTGTCATCAAACAGCACAAATTTTATATTTCCATGTGGAACACAATAGTTTAGGGTCATTTCTCTATGAATATGCCACCCTTTTATCGCATTTGGATAGATAGTAGAAAAATATATTTCTCCAAATGACTTAAATACTTCTGAGTCTCTTCGGAGCATGTGCATCACTTTTCCGCGTTCATCTAAAATTTGTTTTAATTGAGTTATTTTTACACCATGAATCATAATTTATTAATCCTCATAAAATTATTAATTTGTTTAGTTGTTGTTTCAGCGGCATTATTTTCAAAAAAGCTCTTATACCATTCAATAGTTAATTTAATAGTTTCATCAAAGTTATATGTTGGCATCCATTTTAAAAACTGGTATGACTTGTCACAATTTAATTTTAATAAATTTGCTTCATGATAATTAATACTATTATCTGTTTCAACAATAGAGCCTTCACCCCAATATTCAATAACTTTCTGGCTTAATTCTTTTACAGTTTTTACATTATCATTGTTTGGACCAAAATTCCAAGATCCTGAAAACTCTTTTGGATTGGAAAGAAGTTTTACTGCTAACAATAAATATCCATATAAAGGTTCTAAAACGTGTTGCCAGGGTCTTGTAGAATTGGGGTTGCGGATTGAAATCGGTTTTTTAGAATTTAAAGCTCGAATACAATCAGGAACGATTCTATCTAAGGACCAATCTCCTCCACCTATTACATTTCCAGCCCTAACACTTGCAACTCCTAATCTTTCACTATTTTTAAAAAAGGATTCGAAGTAAGAATTAAATACAATTTCAGCTGCAGCTTTAGAGGCGCTATAGGGATCTTTTCCGCCTAATTCATCATTCTCGCGATAACCCCAAATCCATTCTTTATTCTTGTAGCATTTATCAGACGTCACATAAATTAATGCTTTTATTGAATTGCATTGTTTGATAATTTCTAAAATATGAACGGATCCTAGAATATTTGTATCAAAGGTTTCTTTTGAGTTATCATAAGAATATTTTACAAGTGGTTGTGCTGCTAAATGAAATATGATTTCTGGTTCAAATGCTAATATTTCTTTTTCTAATGAATTATAATCACAAATATTGAGAGTTTTATGCTGAATTATATTTTCTAAATTTAAAATATTATAGTGATCATTTTTTTGTTTTGGCTCAAGAGATATTCCTAAGACATTAGCACCCATGTTAGCAAGCCAAAGTGATAGCCATGAGCCTTTAAAGCCTGTGTCACCTGTAATAATAATCTTTTTATTTTTAAAAATAGAAAATTGATTTTCATTCATTATTTTAAAATCCATGGAGCATTTCCTTGAGCAAAATAGTCATTTAATAGGATATACTCTCTATAGGTATCCATAGGTTGCCAAAAGTTTTTATGTTCATAAACCATCATTTGATTTTCTTTAACTAAAGATTTAATAGGTTCTTTTTCAAAAACCAAATCATCATTTTCATCTAAATAATCAAAAATTTCTCTTTTGCAAACAAAAAAACCACCAGATATAAGTCCCCCAGTTGTTTGTGGTTTTTCATTAAATTCAGTTGCTAATCCAGAATCATTGCATACGAGTTCACCAAATCTTCCAGGGGGACGAACGCCTGTAACAGTCAAAATTTTTCCATGAGAATTATGAAAATTAACGAGTTCTTTAATATTTATGTCACCTAAGCCATCTCCGTAAGTTAACATAAAGTTTTCGTCATCACAAAGATATTTTTTAATTTTGCGAACTCTAGCTCCAGTCATGGAATTTAAACCTGTCTCAGCTAAAGTTACATTCCAATCAATATTTGTAGAAGTACCATGATATTTTATGGGCTCTGAATTATTTAATGAAATTGTAAAATCATTTGTATGTGAGCTATAATTTAAGAAAAAATCTTTTATTACATTGCTTTTATATCCTAAACAAAGAATAAAATCTTTATAACTCCAATCAGAATAGTACTTCATGATGTGCCATAATATAGGTATCCCTCCAATTGGAATCATTGGTTTTGGTATATTATCAGCAACATCACGTATTCGAGTTCCTTGACCACCACATAAAATTACTGTTTTCATATTTTTTCCCTTTCTTATCATAATTTTTTATAAAGATTGAAATAATTATCAATTGCAATATTGCTATCAAATAAATTCTCAAATCTTTTTTTAGCTTTTTCTGCTAAATTATTTCTTAAAGTAGCGTCAGTATATAAAAGTTTAATTGAATTTGCAATTTCAATATGATTTTTTGGTTCTATCACAATTCCAGTTTCCATTTGAACAATTTGTTCAGGAATTCCTGATATATTTGTAGAAATTACAGGCTTTCCAACACTCATTGATTCAATTATAATATTAGGAAAATCTTCATTTGAAATAGAGGGTAAAATAATTAAATCAGATGAATTGATAAGATTAAAAACTTTTTCTTCATTTTTAATAAATATGATATATTGATTTAGTTTATTTTCTTCTGCAAAACTGAAAAGATTATTAAATTCTTCACCATTCCCCTCAATAATAAACACTAAATTTGTTAATATATCAGGATTTGTTTCGCTTAAGAGCTTAATTGATTTAAGTAAATATATATGTCCTTTTCTTTTTTCTAAAACAGCTATAATTGAAATTATAAATTTTGTGTCGAGTACTCCTAATTTTTTTCTATATTCTTTTGGAGTCTCGGTAATCTCTCTTTTAAAAATTCCATTATGTATTACAATAGTTTTATTTGTTTTAAGAGTTTTTTTTACTTGATCACTTGTATATTTTGAGCCAGTTATAAAATAGTTTACGCATGATTTAGTAATGAAATCAAAAGGAAAATCAATGATTCTTTGTGGTGATTTATAGTTTTGAGGGATATTATTAATAACATATATAATTTTTTTAATTCCAGCTAATTTTCCTGCTATTGCAGCGCTGCTGCAAGATATTGCTCCTGGAAATCCACCATTATTAATATGCAAGATATCTGCTTTTAATTTTTTAAACAGAAAAAATAAAATTATTATGTTTATAAAATAGAATAATGGTTTTAAAATGTGGACTATAATTGAAGAAAATTGATTTGGTAATTTGAGATTTAAAAATGCAATTTTTGCTGAATAGATATCAAACAAAAAAAGAGGAAATAATGAAATATTTGAAAAAACTCTTTTACTTAAACCTATATGATACTCATTTGAGTATCTGTATGAAAATGAAATCTTAAAATTCTCGTTAATTTTTTTAGAATTTAAAAAGTTTGCTATCATATTTTCACAACCAGCAAAAAAAATACAATCCGAATGATAATGAATTTTCAAATTTTCCTCTCTAACTGAAGTAAGCTTTTATAATAAGCTATTGTCTTTGCTAACCCATCTTCAAGAGGTGTAATTGGATGCCAATTTAATAATTCAACAGCTTTATTAATATTTACATCATATTTAATAATCTCATTTTTACGGTCATTTTTAAGACCAAATTTAATTAGCCCGTAATTTCCAATTATTTCTTCTACTTTTTCTGCAAGAATTTTAATTTTAATAGAATAACCACTTGCTATATTAAAAACTGAATTATTTTCGAATTTATTATTATATAACGCTAATAGAATAGCATTTACTATATCATCTATATAAATAAAATCTCGCGTTTGATTTCCTGATGTCATATCAAATTCTTTTTTTAATAATAAATTATTTATCAATGAGGGTAGGAACATGTCTAGATCTTGAAGGGGACCATATGCAATTGAAGGCCTTAATGTTAAAATATTGAAATTTTCAAAGTTTGAAATAATATTACTCATTAATTTAGTTGATGTTTTTGACCAAGAATAAGGTGATATTGGTAATTCACACTGGCTTTCCAAAAATGGTATAGAATTTTGTCCATATTCTTCGCAAGTCCCAATATTTACAATTAGTTTCGTACTTTTATTGTTTATTACTGCATTATAAATATTTAATGATCCAATTATGTTTGTTTGTATACTGGAATAAAAATTATCAATACTATAACCTCTATCTTTAAAAGCAGTTAAATTGACTATAGCATATGGATTTGTTGCTTTTATTAATTCTTCTATAAATGTTTTATTTTCAATAGATCCATTAAAAGTTGAGTTTTTATCATTTCTTGAAACTGTTAAAAGATTATTTTGATTTAATAATGAGTTATATTTATTTATAAAGGATTTTCCCAAAAAACCGCTTGAGCCTAAGATAAGAATTTTTTTGTCTTTAAAAAAGTTTAAATCAATTTTATCTAACATTCACATTTCCTTTAAAATTGTTAATAAACTATTCTTAAACCTGCTAAAGTAATTAATGCTACCCAAGCAAGGGCAATTATACAGATAAAATGAATTTTGTAAAAAAACATCTCATGTCTTTTTGATAAAGTCCTTAAAGCGGCAAATAATACCAAACTTCTGAGGGCAATAATATTTAATTTGTATTCATTTTGAATATCTGCAGGTAGTAAAAGCAATATTAATGGCAAAATTGCTAATAAGAAATCAGTTGGTGCAATAACAAGATATTTTCTTTTAAATGTTACAACAAAAAATCCTAGGGTACTTATAATTAGCCAAATAAATAATATATTATAGGCTTCTTGAAGATTGTATTTATTTCCTAAAATTTCTATCCAAATAATATTAGAATTATTTGCAGTTAACAATATTGTTGAAGATATTGCTATTAAAAAAGACTCAAAAAAGCTATAAGATTTTTTTAAAAATAGTGTGCATATCATCACAATACACATAGCTGCTGCGGAAAGCCCTACAATTTTTGGTGCTACTCCAGAAAGTAAAGGAGCGGCTAATAAAATACAATATATGGTATATCTATTAAGATGTTCCCAGTATTTTAATATAAAAGAAATTTTAGGACCTGCCGTTTTTTGAGATGTAAGAAAAATTTTATAGCCAGCTAAATTTGTAATAAAACCTTCATTTAATTTTAAAGAAAAAACGATACAAATTGTTAATAAAATAATCCCTACCAGTGGTGTCCAATTTAAAGGATATTGAGAGTAAGCAATCGGTAAAATTCCTAAAATTCCAAAAAATATCATGAGAAAGTATACGGCAACAACGCTTTGAGGATGGCTAAAGCCTATTTTCATTAAAGAATGATGAAAATGTCTTTTATCTGGTTTCATGGGATTTTTACCCTCTAAAAGACGCGTTATTATAACATGTGCTGTATCAAAAATAGGAATCGAAAGGCAAAGTATGATACTTAAAATTGGAATAATATTTGAGCTTCCGTTATTTATTAATAACCATTGATTTGATTTTTCGATTACGATAGAATTATTTATGATTAAAATAATAAAAATACCAATCATAAATCCAAGCCAATTGCTACCAGAATCTCCCATAAAAATACTTGAAGGATGAGTGTTATATTTTAAAAATCCTAATATTGCGCCAATGATTGGAATACTGAATATAATTAACAAATTAATATTATGCGTGCTTAAAAAGTGTATATAACTTAATAAAGATATGCCAATTAATACTACGCCACCAGCTAATCCATCTAATCCATCAATCATATTAATTGAATTAATAGCACCAATTATAATAAAAACAGAAAGTAAAAATCCAATTATGTAGGGTAAATGAATAGAATTTACAGAAGTAATGGCAATGCTATTAATTTCAAGATTTGATAATAAAACTACAAAAATAGAAGCGGATATTTGGATAAACAATCTTAATTTTGCTGAAAGTGTTTTTAAATCATCAATAAGACCAATAATAAACATCAAAAAAGAGCAAATATAAATAGCAGCCATATTCGAAGGTAGTTTCCAAATGGCAAGGCTAATAAAGAAAGCTGAAACAATTGCAATTCCACCGAGACGTGGAATTGGAGTTGTATGAACCCTTCTTGGTGTTTGTTTTATTTTATTATTATTAGAAAATTCTTCTACTAATAGAGTGTCATTGGAGTGCGCTCCATCCGGTAAATCATACAAGCGTTTTGCTTTTGCAAAACGGATTAAAATTGGAGCAATCACTAGAGAAAGAGCAAATGCAGTAAGGAAGATAAGTATAGTATAGATTCCGCTCAAAATATAGGCTCCAATAATTTAATTTTAAAGCGATTGATTATTTACTTTTTTGGTAAATAAACAAAAAGTAATTTTTTATTTTAATTTTGATACATAAATATTATTTTTAATAAAAAACCTCCAATTATAATCTATACCCTTCGAAGTTCCAATTCTATTGGAACTTCCAATCATATTGTCAGGAACTTCGATACCTTTTTCAAGCCAAAGGTTATTTTCTTTCGAAAATAGAATGCCATTTTGATCCTTTTTTATTTCAAGGTACTTACATAATTTACCAGGACCAGACGCTTCAAAAGAAGACTTTTGTAAATCTATAGCTCTAATAAGGACAGCTTGTCCACTGCCTTTGATTCCTGTAACTATATTTAAACAATAATGTATACCATATATAAGATAAACATAAGAAATGCCACCTTCTTCAAACATGGGAGCGTTACGTTTTGTGATGCCGTTAAATGCATGACAAGCAGGATCATCTTGCATATAGGCTTCTGTTTCAATAATGATTCCTGTTTTTAATTGCCCCTCTTTTGTCAAACGACAAATTTTCAGTCCTAATATTTTTGGGGCAATTTCAGTTGCATTTTGAATAAAAAATTCTTTTTTAATTAAGCACATAAATATTTATTCTTTTTAAAGATAAAATAAACACACCCTGATATCAATACCTCCTTGAGTAAAATGAAAGGTTTCTGATTCTTTATAGAATAAATTTCTACAAAAAACAGACCATGTTTCTTCATTTGGGCATAATATAAATCCAAGTATATTTGAATTCTCTTTTTTAACTGTTTTAGATAATTCATTAAGCTTATTAGCAATATTTTTATACAAATTGACAGAATCTGTATTACTTCCAATGCGAATTCCATAGGGAGGATTTAATGGAATAAAAAGATTTCCAAAAAAATTTATTTTAGTAAAATCCATTTTTAAAAAATTTTCACGATTTAGCAATGAATTATTCTTAATATCAAAAAAAGGAATAAGGGCTTCAAGACTAGGATTTGAAATTAGGTTTTTAAAATTTGCAATATTATCTAATAAGGCATCATTTGCATTTTTTGAGTTATCATTACAGATAATATTTAAATTATTTTCAGAGTCTAATGAAGATATATCTTTAAAAAATAAGCAGTGCTCTTTTGCTTTTTTTAATAAAAAATTAAAATTTTCTGGCTTGAATAAGGGCATTTTTTGTAGAGCATATTCGCGGTTTAAAAGAGCTGGAGGAAATTTATATTTATATTGAAGATATTCAAAAGCAAATGTACCTGTACCTGAAAAAGGGATAAATAAATTTTGAATTTCAAATTTTTCGTTTATTTTTTTTGCAAAATGCAAACTTTTTAAAAGTAAACAGGAGGCATAATCTTCTCTTAAAGGAGCGCTGGCACTTAAGGTACCACGATATCCTCTTTTATAAAGAGAATTGCCTGCTAAAGAAATGCTTACTGTTAATTTATCTTTATATAAATCAGCAAAGACGCAAGTGGTTTCATTGGTATTTTCTCCACTTACTATTTCTTTTACGGATTCTTTTATAATAGAGCTTAAAATTTCTTTTAAACCAGTTTCATGAAAAGCTTTACTGGCAACAGAATCTACTTTTAATTTAAGCGACATTGTATCATTTAAATATAAATTCCAGTTAATGCTTTTACAGTGTTTTTCAAAGGCTTCTTTTCCTACACACTTGCCTTCGAAAATGACAAGTCGAATATCTGTAAGACATAAACTTCTCATTAATAATTCTGTAATAGAAAACATATGTATATTTTCTATAATGATTTCATTTTTAAGGAGAGTGCTTTTACTATTAAATTTTTGAGGAAACCATAAATTATTTAAGATTTGCTCTGTTTCATGCAATGCAATTGAACCTAAACCAGCAGGAAAGATCAGTTTAGCTACTTGTGATTTTCCATAAATGTATTTTTTTATTTTACGATCTAAGTTTTCTTCAATTTTATTATTCATCTAGAACCTATTTTTTCTTTATTATGATAGATATTACAATGGATATAGTTTTCTTCATCGTTTAATTGATGCTGAATTTCTAAAATATCATTTTCTTTTAATGATTTTTTTAAAGGGATTGCAATTGGGCTCCAATGGGCGCAAGCATCATTTTCAGATACCAAAGAAGAAATAAAAATATCATCTGTGAGTTCAACTCTGAACCAAATCAAAGCTATTGCATTTTGGCAATCTTTATTTATTGTAATCGATTTTTTTCCAATAAAAGGATGTTTATTTAAATCTTTTGAAAAATAAGGAGGTGGATCTAATCTTGTTTCGCCAATTACAGAAGATTTTGTTGCTTTATCGAAATCGCTTTTTCCTAAAGATAATGAAAAGGAAATGTCTTCTAAATCAAGAGTATTGCCCGCAGAAATTAAAAAATCATTTAAAAATGTTTCTTTAAAGAATTCTTTATTTTTAAAATTTTGAAATGCCTGAATTCGATGAAGAGCTGGATTGGATTGAATATCTACGATATCAAAAAATACAGTTACCTTTTTAGGAATATACGTTATGGTTTTATTAAAGAAACGAGATCCAATTTCCCGTAAGGTAGGAATGACTCCTTCTTGAAAAGGATCATTGCCAAATAATTCGCTTACAACAATCGTAATATCGTCGTTTAACTTTACATCAAAGCTATTCATATTATGCAGAACAAAGTTTTTATTAGAGGTTTGCAGATCTAATTTTTGAAATATAGGTTTGATATTATTAGCAGCGCTTGTTTCTTCAATGGCAATTACTTTTTTTGCTCCTAAATGAAGAGATATTCCTGAAAGAAATCCCGTTCCTGATCCCACATCTAATACAATAGAGGATGAGTTTATATTTTTTTTTAGCGAGTTAAAATAAGCTTCTGATCGATATTTATCGGCAAGCATGGTCCATTGAGCCCAAGGGTCACCAAAGCCATCCGATTGCATGTGTTTTGTTTGTGAATCGTTCTCTTTTATTAAGATACCAGCTCCAACAAGATCGTCTATTAATGCTTCGCACTCTTCTTCTAAAGGCAAGTTTGTAGAGACATTTTTAAAATGATTATTTAAATGCTTAGGAATTTCTTTTAAGGTTAAATTAAGATTTTTATTTGAAAGCAGACTTATAATAGACAAGACTTCAGGAGCCATGTAAAACTCTCCCGAAGAACTTGAAATTGAAGCGTATGAATTTCCGTCCTCTGCAATTCTAAAGCGGAGACCTTTTGCTACCTTAAGCTTAAGTATTTGTTGTTTAGTGTTTTGCTTGGACATAGCTATCCTTTGTGGTTAGAAGGGATCCTTAATAAAGAAGCGACGAAAGTTTGTCGCATGGGAAGGTATCAAAATGCAAACAAAAAATATTTTAGAGGCAATAGGTAAAACTCCATTAGTAAAAATAAATCGCTTATTCCAAAAGCAAAATGTGGAAGTCTATGCAAAATGTGAGTTTTTAAATCCAGGCGGCTCTGTAAAAGATCGCATTGGTTATCAAATGGTATTAGATGCTCAAAAGTCGGGTCGAATTAAGCCAGGTGACATTTTAATTGAGCCAACAAGTGGAAATACAGGAATAGGTATAGCTTTGGCGGGGGCTGTTTTAGGTTATAGAGTTATCATTACTCTACCTGAAAAAATGAGTAAAGAAAAGCAAGTTGTTCTTGCGGCACTAGGCGCAGAAATAATTAGAACACCAACAGAAGCGGCATTTGATGCTCCTGAAAGCCATATTTCTATTGCAAATAAACTCGCAAAAGAATTGCCAAATGCTCATGTGCTTGACCAATATGCAAATCCATCCAATTGTGATGCCCATTACCGTTTTACAGCTCAAGAAATCATCGATGATTTAGGAATGGTTCCAGATTATTTGGTCGCAGGAGCAGGAACGGGCGGTACTATTACAGGAATAGCAAGAAAATTTAAAGAATTAAAACCATCTTGTAAAATTATTGGGTGTGATCCTGTTGGCAGTATTTTAGGTGGCGGTACAGATGTTGGTACCTATCAAGTTGAAGGTATTGGGTACGACTTTTTTCCAAAAGCATTGGATGTTTCTTTAATTGATCAATGGATTAAAACGACAGATGAGCCTAGCTTCAAATGGGCAAGAAGAGCAATTCGTGAAGAAGGATTTTTATGTGGGGGAAGTTCAGGAACAGCTCTTTATGGAGTAAATGAAATTATTGACCATGTCCCAAGTGGGTCAAAAATAGTTGTTATTTTACCAGATGGTATTCGAAATTATATGACAAAAATGATGGATAATGATTGGTTAACTAAATTGAGTTTTAATGAAGCTGTTTTAAAAAATAATGTTTATTCTAAATAAGCATTATTAAAAATTGCATAACCAATAGAGGAAATATGGAAGTTAAAGTACTTTTTTTTGCTAAAATTCTTTTAAATAATGGAAATTCAAGTATATTTTTTGCATTGAAAAATAAAGAACTTCCCTGCTTATCTATTTATAATAATTCAATAATAGATTTTGTCCAAAAATATAATTTAAAACGGCATGAAGAATTTGATTCCATAGTAAACAAAAATTTTTCTTTACGTTATTTAATTGAATGGCAAACTCATTTAAAAGATTCTTTACCAAATCAAATTTTATTTAATAATGAAAATATATCATTAAATTGGATGTTATTTCCTCAGGCAGTTAAGTTACTTTCAAATGGAAAAGAAAAAAACTTTTTGCAATTAGCTGTTCAGTATATATCAAACGGTGGAATTGATCAAAATGTTATCGCTGCAGACTATGATGAAGCATTTATAAAAGTTTTACAAAAAAAACTTGATTCATGAAGCATATTGCAAAGAATTGTTAATTTATGTATTCTGCATTTTTAAAGGGAAGCTTTTGATCTTCTTTTAAATATTTTAAATTGGTGGTTTCATGAGAAAATTGTTAACAAAAAAAATGAAATTAATTCTTTCTAGCTGTTTCCTAATGCTTCCTACTTTTCATTCTGCTCATGCTCAGTGTGAAGTTGGACCTATTATGTTTCGTGATACTTTATTTGGCGCTGGCATTGGATTGGGAGTGGGTGCTCTTGTTTTAGTCGCCAATCAATCTTCTGATAAAATCGCTCCAAATTTGGCTACAGCAACTTTAATAGGTGCTGGGGTTGGTGCTGTTGTTGGTATTGTTGAGTTATCTTTATCTGATTGTTCAGGAAGAAGAAATGCTCTTAAAAAAGAAGAAGGTTTTACAGCTCGACCTATGCTTTCTTTTTTGCCGCAAAACTCTAGTTATGAAATAAGTCAAACGAATTCTAGAGATCTATTTCAATTGGATACTTTAAATAAAATGGCTATGGGCGTTACAGTTAGTTATACATTTCAAAATTAATTTATATTTTATATAAATTTAAACTTAGCCTACCTGTAATTGAAATATATTTTTATCTTTTAGAATTCGATTTTAAATTAATGCTCCTTGAAAAATACTTAATGCTATTTGAGATATCTTAGAAGCTTCTTCATTTGTTTTCTAAAATCTTTTGCGAGTTTATTTAAAATATTTGTGAAATTTAAAAGAATTTCTTTTGAATGTATATTCAATTCATTTTCAGAAGTGCTCTGCACTATACATCTTTGTAAAATCATGCATGTGAACTATTTAGTTTAACTCGGCGATAATGAAATATCTAAAAAAAATGATTATTTTCAGAGGCTAAAACGTTGTGAAGAAGTATTCTAACTTTAGTGTAGAGAACTTCTAAAAATGACGGCATTCCTATTTTTTCTCAATTTTCTTCAAATCTAAATAGTGATTAGCACGAATCCTGATTGCAGCAAGACGAACTGTTTCTTTAATGCGCTTTATCCGTGTCTCTTCAGTTTTTGCAGAATTGATCCACTCAAGAATCCCACGCTTTGACGAAGGCGCGACGGTCTCCCAAAATAAACTGGCTTTTCCGTTTTTCTTAAGACCTTCGTTAAGTTCTTTTGGCATTTCAAAATGATCTGATGAATTTAGCTTTGCCCAAGCTCCATTTTTCTTTGCTAAATCAATTTTGGCTTGGCCATAGCTTGTCATTAAGCCCTCTTTTATGAGCTTGGCTATTCGTTGTTTATTAACCGCTGACCAACCACTTTGTGGCTTTCTTGGTGATACCAGAAGTTTGAATTTTTCATTATCGACCTTATTTGGAACACTGTCGATCCAGCCAAAGCAAAGAACCTCATCAACCACATCCGTGGTGGAGAGGTTGCGCTTATCACTTTCCGCTTTATAAATGACAACCCATACACTGTTTTTTTGCTGATGATTCTTTAGCAGCCATCGTCTGAAATCTGATCGTGATTTTGGAGTGATTTCTTGAAATTCTTTTCTCATATCAATTCCCAATCGATCGATTTCGCATCTAAGAAAAATCAAGCCCTCTCGGCCCATCGTTTTTTTTGCTCTATCAGGTCTTTTTTTTCCATCGCGGAGCAAACCGGATTAAAAAAGTATAAAACATGGCAAGGTATTTATTTTTTCCATGTTTAAGCATTTCGTGATAACAAATTTTTTGAAATTCTTTTAAATCATTTCCTTCGTAACAAAGTTTTCCATTTGTAAAACAGTAGCTGCAATATTCTTCAGACTCACGTTTTCCTGGGTCCTTAGAAAAAGGCATTAAACAGCTTTGGCAAGAATTTTTCACTGGCTTCTCCTCCCATTATTCAATGTTTCCCTTAGACATTCGGACTGACACCTCAATAATATTAATAAGTATCCAAAAGACGTTCGAACTGAATTTGACTCATCGTTTTGCGGACTGAGCATAAAAATCCCAGAAGATCATGAGACTTTATAATCAGTAAACCAGCAGTATATTTATTACCTTTATAATTCAGATCTTTTGAATTTCTGAGAGTGCACATATATATTGCTTAACAATATCATTAAGATCTTTTATTGGTTGTGGCAAAAATTTATCTAAAGTATTTACTATTTATCTATCTATTATATCGTTTAATTCATATATTTTTTCAGCAAGACTAGTTTTTTTTTGGGGAGAAATAGATCCTTGTATTACTTTTCCTCCGCTAGATAATGGATCACCTTCTAAAACAAATCCTTTTTCCATCTTCACAACATCCTATTGTGAATTTTTTTGATTTTATTTTTAACAATAAAATTATTTTTAAATAATACAAAAATTAGATAATTTTCAAGTTGATTTTTATTAAATAAATTACATATTTTATATAAGTAATTAATGAATATCTAAAAAATTAAAGTTGTTTATTCAAAATTGAGGGGTATATAAAAAACTCTGTAAAATAATCTTATTTCATTTTTTGAGAATTTAATTGAAATAATGGGTTCGAAAGGGAAATTCAGTTCAAATGCATGGTTTTTGCTTTTATAATTTGAGTTTAATCTTTTGACTGTGAGTTAAACTTGGATCTATCGCTTAACTTATTCAATTCAATTTTTTAACAGAATCTTTTAAAACCAAGGGAATTTCTGATATAATTAATATCATAGATTTAATTTAAACTTTTAAAAAAAAATAATATTATTTTTTTTTATTTTTATAAAATTAAGCAATTTATATTTGTTAATTTAAATATAAAAAAAGACCTAATAATTTTTTGCGCTTTTAATTTTTTTGTTTTAATCATTCTTAATTACTTTTTGATATAGAAAGTAATTAGAAAAATATTTCGTTTAGTTTTTATTAAAAGAAGGTTAGTAATGAAAAAAATAATATTAATTTCTACTTTGTCTTTTTTTTCAAGTGCTTTTGCTAAAAGTACAGAATTAGCTCAGGATTTACCTGAATGTAACTATGCAATTAAGGAATTAGTTAGCAATATAAATGAAGAAAGTATAAAAAATAAAAAGCATTTTGATTTTATAGAAATGTTAGATTCATCGGCAACAGTAGAGACAAAATATTGCAATTCATATAAATATGAAAATGGATCTGTAGTTTTTGGTTATTATAAGATTTTATCAAGAGTAGACCCAGATTTTAAATCAGCTGGATTCGTTTATTTTATAGACAACGGCGGAAATTTATTAGATAATAAATCTATTGAAGTTGTGCCAAATTTTAATACAACCAAAGTTTTTGATGGCTTTCTTGATTCAAAAAGAGAAAATTTATTTCTCATTGGTTATTTAGATAGTTATGGACCTTTTGCACACAAATTTCAATTTGTACCCACAGACTTTAATATGGTGAATACAGTTTTTATTTCCAAATTTGATTTAAAGAGTAAGGAATTCATTAAAACTATACCAATAAAAATAAACTCATACGTTAATCTTAAAAATAAAACTTTGATACCAATTCATTTTAATAAAAAATCTTTTGATGGACTAATTATTTATTATCATCCAATAAAAAATAAGACTGAAAATGATAGTTTTAATTTAGGTAAACGCAAATTAAAAATTATTGATGAAGATTTAGATTCTATCTATGATGGATTTGTCAGAAGTAAATAAAGAGGTTCTGTTACTTGGAAAGTTGTCGGCTCTGTTGCAAAGAATGAGAAGTTACGAAGAAGGATGGTGTTACTTTCAAACAGCCATTTGCCAAGATTAGAAAGAAATAGCTCTGTGCTTGGTTCTGTTGCAGAAATAAATTATTTAAAATTATTCAGATAAATCAAACCAATCACATACCTGTTTGTTACTTAATGGGTAAGCCACATACCAAAGAAATGCTGTTAAAATGATATCTGATTTAAAGTGTTTCCATTTAAAATTCATCCTTGGTTCCCTTTTAGGCGAAAGTAGATCTCGCCTTCTAACTCATCTAGAATCTTTTTGCGACAAAACCGAATTTATTGTATCTTCAGGATTTTTAATTAGCGAAATAATATTACCAACCATTATGTCGAAGTATTCTTTTCCATATAAAAGAAAACGAGCATCATTATTGTATGTAGATTTAATCGTAACAACTTAATATATAATAATGAAATCTTTGAAACAGAGGGATAAAAATTTATTTTTCAATTAGATATTATTTATAGCAGAAGAGCTCTTTCATGCAAAAGTCCTGCCCTAGATAGTTTTTCTAAAATTTCTATTTTTTTATTTAACCATTCATTAATTGGATGACTTTCATATAATTTATTATTTTCGTTATATTCAATTACTTTTGCATTGATATAAAATATTTCAAGTTCATTAAATGAGTTTATTGCATAAATTAAATGTGAAAGTCTAGGTTGATAATGCCCACTACTATTTTTAATAGTTGTAATTTTTCCATCTAATATTTCAATATATCCTGCCGAAATAATATCATCACCTGATTTAAATGAAGAATGTTGCACCTTAGGTTTACATAAAACTGAAATATATAACTTACCTGTAAGATCGATAACAAATAGAAATAATCCTTTCAGACCCTTTGTTGAGTTAAGAAATCCTAAAGGAGCTATTAACTTTTTATTCTTTGCATCGTATTTAGCGGCAAATAAATAATTTCTAATTATCTCATTTCTTGGGTAAAACACTTGCACCTTGCTTTGCCAAAACTTAAAATCATACATTTCGGCTTCTGGTAAATCATCAATATAGAGTAAAAACTCTAAGTCATTAAATTTATAATTTTTTTCCATAAATTTTTTTTTATGAGTACTTAATAATTCATCATCAGACAATTTTCTATGAAGTGGATCGATTTTTTCAAATATATAATTTGCATAATTTACTATTGATAATGGTTCAATTTTTACTGGCATAATTACTTTATTTTCATTTAATTTATTTGAATTGTTCTTTATTACTATGTCAATTTTTCTTAAATAAGAAATCCTAACTTTTGAATAGGAAGTAACTTTTTTCAAACTCTCATAAATTATTTCTTTTTGCCGGAAAGTAGGAAATGTAATATCTTTTTTATCAAAGCCCATATTTATAAGGTTCTGCAGAAAAGCAGTTAGACAAAAAATACCTTGAAGATGTTCAATGCGTTTTTTTATATTTTTTTTATCATTTATGAGTAATTCAAAATAAATACAAATTTGATTTTCAATTCTTTTGCAATATGAAAAATACTTTTCTTTATTGATTTTAATTTTAATTAAAGAAATAGAGTTAAAGAAATAGAGTTAAAGAAATAATTGATTTTTTTTATCTCAGCTACTAATGTAGCGTCTTTATATTTTGAATTATTTAACATCTCTAAAGTTAACATATAGGCCTCTTTTGTCATACTTTTACTTCATATTACTATCAATAAAATATATGTTTAGCAAGATTTATATTTAGAAATATAAGAAAAATTTCGGTTCTGCATAATCCGAGTCAAACCAGCCATAGATTCCGGAGCAAAACCGCCAAGAATTCCGTTTGAATCCGAGCAAAGATTCCGAAGTAAATACGGCTTTTCATTCCGATTGAATTCGGCAGCTCTAGGATACTGT
>RRZT011848848.1_pt1 | contig 63590 bp, 65 predicted proteins | sample 2165551 | NCBI WGS metagenome assembly RRZT01 (sample SAMN10456910, study PRJNA506462) | wastewater metagenome | biome: wastewater; feature: sludge; material: wastewater sludge; isolation source: wastewater sludge with Escherichia coli K12::gfp cells carrying plasmid... | place: USA: Moscow, Idaho... | reverse complement strand
CTACCTGTGGGAGGAGTCCGATCTGGTCGCGTGGGCGCCGGGGATGATGGGCCGGCGACACTGGGGCCTGATCGCCTGGCTGTTGCGCCGCGCGGCCGCCACCGCACGGACCAAAGGCGGCCCCTTGGCGGAGCGGGTCTACATACCCGAGCCGTTCCGGCTCGAGCACAAGGCCGAATTGGCGGCCAAGCGGCTCAACCAGTGGCAGAAGGCCTCGGCCCGTCTGGGGCACCGGCAGCAGCTGATGGTCCTCATCGCCGAAATCAAGGCGATCGACGCAGCCCGCTACGGGCACAAGATGGTGCTCAAACACCTTCCCGACGCTCCTCTGTTCCTCGACGACCGGCTGCACCGGCGGCTCAAGCGCGCTTTCGCGGCCGAGCTGGACCTGTGGGCGGCCGACGAAACGAGCCACCTGGTCGTGATCGCCACGTTCACCGTCGGCCGAGGAGGAGCAGCCATGGCCGAGGAGGTCGCGTTGATGCCCACGACCGCGCAGTGGCTGCCCTACCAAGACCCCTACGCCAAGGTCCTACTCGACCGCCTCGTCGACACTCAGCGACGTTTCCGCACCACCCCGAGGTTCTCGCTCCCGCCCACCGTGGACCTTCCGATCGCGGTTCTGACCGATACCCGCGAACCCACCCCCCTGCATCTTGGGCACACCCAAGGGAACGCCTCGATGGACTCACCCAACGCCGCCGGCGGGGCGTGGCGATGGGACCTCGAGGAGACCATCCCGGCGCTGCCGCCGGCGGACCGATGATCACGCCCCGCACGGGCATGGTCCACAACCCGCCACCGCACGGACTCACTATCCACAGCGTCGAGGCGAGGGTAGCGCCACGTCAGTTCCATCTGTTCGACTAGATCGCAACGAGCAGGCAACCGTGCGGCTCGATCCTCAAGGAGGACCACATGACCGACCCCACCACTAAGCGCGACTTCGTCAGAGTCGAGGACCTCACCCTCGAAGACGTCGCCGCCGACACCGCCCTCTTCCTCGAGGGCGATCCGGACGTCGACGGGATCATCGTCGCCACTGCTACCGCACAGGGCAGCGACGTCGTGCTGTCTCTTGAGGACGGCCACGACGGGACCCGCACCTTTCGCCTCCGCGTGCTGCAGGGGTGAGCGTCGTGACCGTCACCGCTCCCCCGCTCCGACGCGACCCCGGCACGCACGCGCCGACCCGGTATCCGATCGCCTGCGTCGCTTCTGCCCTCGTGCTCGCTGCAGAAGGCCGCCCCGAGGACGCGGCCACGTTGCACCGGATCTCCCTCTACGTCGCTGCTCACCCCGGCTGGCCCGCAGCGCTGTGCCTGTGCGCCATCATCCCCTGCGCCGAGACGAACTGGACGCATTCAGGGCACTGCTGCCGAACGTGCACCACACACAGGTCCCTCTTCGACCACATCCACGGCCGAGCCTGCGCCGCCGACGTCCACGACGGAGGCCGGCAATGACCAGCACAGCCACCCTGCGCTATCAGAAGCAGTGGCGACTCGAGCGGGGCCGCGGCCTCTACCGCACCGTCACGGCCGACACCGTGCGAGAACACCTGCGTGATCTCCTGCGCGGAGAAGCCTCCCTTCGAGGCATCGCCGAGGTCAGTGGTGTCCCGACCAGCGTCGTGGCCCGGATCTCCAGCGGCCAGCAACCCACCGTCACCAGGCGCGTCAGCTCGGCACTGATGAAGATCACGCCGCACGACCTCACGGCCCGACCTAACGCCGCCGGATTCGTGCCCAAGGTCGGCGCCGTGCGCCGGATCCGCGCACTCCAAGCGATCGGGCACTGCGCGCGCGACATCGCCGATGCGACCACACTCACCGAGCGGGAGGTCTACCTGGTCGTCAACCAAGCCGGACGGTGGATCACCCAGGCCCGATGGGAAGCGGTCGCCCAAGCCTACGATCGTCTCTCCATGACTCCGGGCCACAGCGTCAAGGCCCGCTCGATCGCGGCTGCTGCGGGCTACCCCCCTCCGCTGGCGTGGGACGACGACGCGATCGACGACGTGCACGCGACGCCGGCCGGCGTGTCTGGCGTGGACGTCGACAACGACGTCGACGAGGTGGCAGTTCAGGCCGTCATGTCCGGTCGTCGTCCCGTTGGGCTGCGCGAGGACGAGCGGGTCGAGGCCCTGCGCCGCCTCGTCGAGCACGGGTGGAGCGACGAGCAGATCGCCGAACGCCTGGGGGTCTGTAGCCGCACCGTGCTTCGGCTGCGCCAGGCACATGGCATCGCCAGCAGGTGGTCAGCATGACCGCCACCGCCACCTGCCGACCTGCCACACGCCGTCGTCGATTCGGTCACGACGAGTACACCGCTGTGGACCTCTTCTCCGGGTTCGGAGGCCTGACCCAGGGAATCGAAAGCGCGGGGTTCACCGCGATCACCGCCGCCAACCACAACAGCTACAAGGTCGAGATCCACGAAGCCAACCATCCGCATGTCGAGCACTGGATCGCCGACCTCGTCGACACCGAGTCGACCAGTTACCACTCAGCACGGGACCTGCCCAAGGCAGACCTGCTCGCTGCCGGCGTCAGCTGCGTGAACCACTCCCCCGCGAACACCAAGAAGGCCTACGCCCAGGCGCTGTCGCTCTTCGACGTCCAAGACCCCGACTTTGAGGCTCGCGTCACCCGCTCCGAACGGGACCGGGCAACCGCCAACTGCGTCCTGCACTATGCCGACGCCCACCACCCTCGCGTGATCCTCGTCGAGTGCACCACCGAGCTGCAGTCCTGGGGCCGCGCCCTGCCGGGCCGACCCAAGGTCGGTGACGGCAGCACCTACCGCTGGTGGCTGCGCCAGTTCTCCAACCTCGGCTATCGGCATCGCACCCTCTACCTGAACAGCATGTTCTTCGGCGTCGGCCAATCGCGCGACCGACTGTACGAGGTGTTCTGGGACAAGGGGATTCCGACGCCCGACCTCGATCATCGCCCGATCGGCTGGTGCTCCTTCTGCGACAGGCAGATCGAGGCCGTGTGGACATGGCGTACCGGGGTGCCGCCCTCGGGCACGGTCCGCTACGGCAAGCAGTACGACTACCGGTGCCCGTCCTGCCGAGGCCTGGTCCTGCCCCACTACACGCCCTCGCCGGCGGCCCTCGACCTGAGCGACCTTGGCACCCGGATCGGGGACCGGGACAAGCCGTTGGCGGCGGCCACCATGGCGCGGGCCGAGCGCTGCCGCCGCCGATTCGGCGACTTCCCTGCGGTCCTGATGCCCGCCAAGGCGGTTCGCGGATCCGAGCGTCACCCGTGGCAGCCGCTGACCACCCAGACCAGCCAGCAAGAGACCGCGGTGCTGTCGGCCGGCGCCTTCGGGTGGCCGTCCGCGATCGGCGTGACCAACTATCAGGGTGTCGCCCGCGGACCGGATCGGCCGTTGCCCACCCAGGGCGGCTCGGAGACCATGGGGATCCTGTGCTCCGGCGTCCTGCCCTACCGCAAGCACACCACCCCAGCTGGTCACGTCGAACCGATGCCGACGGTCACCACCGATCAGGTTCCTGCTCTGATCACCGCTGCAGGGCTGATCAAGAACAACGGCGCCATTCACGAGGCGGGCTACCGCAGCCACCCCCTCGACCGGCCATTGGGCACCGTGGTCGGGTCGGCGATCACTCAGGGGCTGCTGTTCTCCGGCTGGACCAAGCTCAACGGCTCGACCGGGTCGGAGACCTCACCGCACCCGCTGCTGGATCCCTTCGGGGCGATCACTGCCCGGGACACCACGGCGTTGATCTCGGCGCAGTGGCAGGCCGCGTTGGCCGACCTGGCCCTTGAGGACTGCTACTTCCGGATGATGTTCGCCCACGAGATCGGGCGTGGGTGCGGCTTTGACGTCGATTTCGGGCCAGGGCACAAGGGCACGTGGATCGTGTGGGGCTCGGCCCGAGATCAGGTCGACGGCTACGGCAACGCCGTGTCCCCGCCGGTGGGTGAATGGATTGGGACCCGGCTCCGGGCCGCTCTGCATCAGGCGGCGGCGGCGTGACACGCGAAGAGCTCTGGGGCCAACATCACGGCACCGCGACGGCCTTGTTCTCGGCCGACGGGCGCTACCGCTACTACCTCACGCGGGACCTTCCCGGCGCTGGTCCCGCTCTGCACTTCGCCATGCTCAACCCCTCGCAGGCCACCGCAGCGCAGGACGATCGGACTATCACCCGTTGCCTTGGGTATGCCCGAGCCTTGGGGGCCAGCAGCTTGCACGTGTGGAACCTGTTCGCGTGGCGCGCCACCCACCCCGACCAGATGCCCTCAGACATCACCGCGATCGGTGTACACAACGAAGACACCATCGCGACCGCGCTCAGGGCTGCGGCCGCGACCAGCGCGGTCGTCGTCGCCGCCTGGGGCGCGCACCAGCACCCACTGAAGGATCGGCAGGTCGCGCGCCTGCTGGCCGCCGCGCAGCGACACGGTGTGCAGCTGCACGCGCTGGCCATGACCCGGCGTGGGGACCCTGGACATCCCCTCCGATTGCCCCGGTCTCTCAGGCCGACGCCCGTGGCACTGGAGCCCGCGTGCTGCCCTGGCTGCGGGTGCACCGACGAGCAGGCCTGCTGGCCCGGCTGCTGGTGGGTCATCACCGATCATGGAATCCGGGTGTGTTCTACCTGCGTGAGCAGGAGTGCGCCATGACACCGGCGACCAGAGCCCTGTACGACCAGCTTCTGGCGACCTTGCAGGACTGCCACCAGCCAATGACGACCGGCGAGGTCGCCTGCGCTGCCCCGGCCTTGGTCGAGGTCTACGACGGGTGCGTCCAGTCCTGGCACGTCCGCCGACGCAGCGCCCGCACCCGCCAGGAGACCTGCTGCGGCGATCACCATGTGCACGTCCGGGCCCGGTTTGCGCGCGAGGTCTACCACGCCCTGCGGGCGATGGCGGCCGCCGGTGAGATCGTCAAGATTCCTGCACCGAACTCTTCGGCTGTGTCGTGGCGTGCCGTAGACCGGCCCCGCTTCGTCGACGAGCTCGAAGCCTGCCTGGCGATGCAGGGGCCTGACCGAGATCGGCCCGGCAGTGCAGACTGAGAGCGTGACCCCTGCAGAACTGAAGACCACCCGCGAGGCGCTGGGGCTGTCCAGCGAGTGGGTGGCCGAGGTGGCAGGTGTCACGGTGCGAAGCGTGCGGCACTGGGAGAGCGGCAACGGCGTTGTCCCCGATGACGTCGCCAGCATCCTCGACGAGCTCGCCGCCGCAGTCCGAGAGCACGTCGAGTCACAGCTCGCGGTCCCCGCGGGCGGTCCCGTCACCCTGCTGCGCTTTCGCGACCAGGACACTTTGCGGGCCGTCACCGGGCTGTCCTGGCCCGCCCCCACCCACGCGATCGCCCAGCTGCGCGTCGTCGATGCGCTGCGCGCCCGCAACGTGGCTGCGCGGCTCATCTGGTTCAACCCCGACGAGTACGACAGGTGGGCAGCGACGGCGGCCGAGGCGAGTCCGGAAGCGTGGGCGGGTCATCAACCCTGGGATCACCAGCCGTGAGCCCCGGCCCGTACACGCCCCGCGATCTGGAGTGGCACGACCACCAGGTCGCCGCTGCTGCCGCAGCCTGGCTGCATGAGCCCCGCGACACCGAGGCCTACCGCCGAATGGTCAACGCGGTGCTGCGCCGACAAGCCTTCCTGCAACCCACCCTCACCGAATCCCGGGCCGAGGACCCCGAAGTTCTGGACGAGCTGCACGCCGAACGTCCGCCTCAACGCCTGAGCAGCGCCTTGGACGATGTCCTCACCCGGCTGCGTGCAACCTCCGATACCGGCCCATCCGCCGTGCACGAGCAACCATCTGCGGCACCGGAGTCCGATCAGGTGGAGGGCTCGCCGGCGGGAAACTGACCCTCCAGCCGGCGGGTCTCGCTTTCGGTAGGTAGGAGGACGCCGGAACGGCCGGCGACCGGCTACCTGCCTTCACGCACGGGCATCGTTGCGTCGCCCGTGCGGGGTGAGGGCCAGAGAGCAGGCCCCAGTGGCTGAACAGCCCACGCTTGAGAGCATCCGAGCGCACCTGGAGGAAGCGCTGCGGGCGATCGACGCGCTGCAGCAGCTGCACCTTCAGCCGCCGCCCCCACCGGGCACTGGTGAGCACGATGAGTGACCCCCGCGTTGCTGACGAGGTCACCGCCGACCTTGCCGCAGTGCGTGGCAACCTTCATCAGGTCTGGGGGCTCGTGGAGGAACTGCGTGGGTATGCCCGCGGCGCGGAGAGGACCATCGACGATGTCGAGGCGGAGACCTCCCGTGTCCGTCTGTCACCGCCGCAGGACCCGCGGGCGGCCGCGTATCTTCGCAACGCTGGGACCAGCTGGACATTCTGCGCCAGCGCTGCGCCGTGGGTTCCAGCCTGGCGGGCGACATCGAGGAGCGGCTCACGTCAGCCCGGCGCCACCTGGACAGTGCACGGCACCGTCTGGCTGGCTACGAGGACGTCCGCCCGATGCCCGGGGGGGCGGATGTCTCCAGCCTGACCGCCAAGGTCGAAGATCTCGCCGTGCTGGTGGACCTGGCCGCGCCCCTGGCCAAGGCAGCGCGCACCCATCTGAAGGAAGCAGCTGAAACCGCAGCCGCCTTGACCAGCCCCAGCCTGAGCGAAACGGAACGACAGTACGTCGCCCTGCGGATCGACCGGGGCACCCAGGTGGCGGGCCGGTCGGTCGTGCGCGGTGAAGAGGCTGTCCGTCATCTCGACCGGACCCTGGAGTACGCCGGCGCTGGCGCGGCTCGCTCCCTCGGTCACGCCGACGCGGTCGCTGCCGCCGCCCACGCTCACACCGGCGGCGATGGGCAGCCCGCGAAAGGCCCGTTGTTCGGCAACCACGCGGGGCCGGCCAGATGACCGGCGCTGCCGCGCAGGCCACCGCCCCGACTGCCGAGGTCGCCGCAGCCCTTGCTGCGCAGCTACGAGGGCAGATCGGTGAGGATCTCGCCGTCTGCACAGGCCGGCCCGACATCGCGCCCGGGGGCTACCTGAACGGCTCCCTCGTCCTGGCGGAACAGCTGACTGCCACCCGCTGCCTGCCCCGTCGTTCCGAGAACAGGGAAGATCGCGAACACGAGCAGAACCGGCGCTACTACGCCGTCGTCAGCCAGCTCCTGCGGGCGGCCGCCGACACGGTGCAGGGTGCCCGCCCCTCTCGCGCCGCATGGGAGGCCGCCGAGCGGTTCCTGGTCGCAGCAGGGGCAACGCTGGACGAGATGCTCGAGGACCAACGCCAGCCGGTGGGACCACACCTGCGACTCATAAGCGGCGGCCGGCCATGAACCACCGGCTGTCGATGACACTGCTCGGCCTCGGTCTCGCCGCCGCCATCGTGCCGCACGCGGTCGCCCCCAAGGCGCTGAGCTCGGCACCCGTGGGCAGCGGCAGGATCTCCGCGATCAGCGACGGCGACACCGTCCGGGTCACCTCCAGCGACGGCGCGGACCTGGGCAGGGTCAGACTTCTGGGCATCAACGCTCCCGAACTGGGTCACGACGGTCAGTCTGGGCAGTGCTGGGCAGCCCAGGCCAGAGACACCCTCTCCCGGATCGTCCCGGTCGGTTCCACCGTGCAGCTGGTCGCCGATCCCACGCAGGCTGACCGCGACGTCTACGGCCGGCCGCTTCGCTACCTGGTCCAGGACGGCCTCGACGTCCAAGAAGCCCTGCTACGGCAGGGCGCTGCTCGCCCGTTCTGGCCCGCCGGCGCCGGCACCCGGGCGCTGCTGTACGACCTGGCCCTCACCGACGCCCAGCAGGCGCAACGCGGGCTGTGGTCAGCCTGCCCGGAAGGAGCACCGTGAACATGGACCCGACTTCGCAGCCAGACGCAGAATACGAGCTCGTCCAGGCTCAAGACGCCCAAGCGCAAGCCCTGGCCCGCATGGATCGGGCCCGACGGGAGCAGGAGGCCACAGACGCCGCAGGCTATGACCAGCCCGACGAGGACAGCACCCTCACCAGATGAGGCTGGTCAAGCCCAAGACGATCATCGGTACACCCTCGACCGGTGCTCGATGTCGAGGGCCAGGATGACCAGGCGGTCGTCGTAGATGTCCACCACGACGCGCCAGTCCCCTATCCGGTAGCGCCACAACCCGGTCAGCGGACCGGTCAGTCCCTTCCCACGCGAACGGGGGTCATCGGCCCGTTCGACATCGGCCAGGTAGTCGGTGATCCGCTTGGCCATCGGCCGGTCCTTGCGGGCCAGGCTGCGCAGCGACTTGGCGGCGTCCGGGTGCAGCTCAATCGTCCAAGCCAAGCTCGGCCACCACCTCGGCCAAGGTCTCGGTAGCCACCGCTCCTGAGCGCACCTCGCCGACGCGCGCAGCGATGTCGTACTCCCACTCGACCTGTGGGAGACCGCGCTCGATCGCCTCGCGCAGATAGAACGAACGTGAGCGGTGCGTCCGCTCGGCAAGGGCATCGAGGCGTCGCTGTGTCTCCTCGGGGATGCGCACGCTCGTGGTCATCTCTGCTCCTGACCTTTGTATTCGGCTGACTACAGTGTATTCACTCTGTCAAGGGCTGGGCCTCGGGCGGCAGGTCAGTCGCGGTAGTGCGCTACGCCCCGATTCGTCATTGGAACGGCGGTTACGACGTGCGATCCATCGTCGAGGGTTTCGATCCCGAACGGCGCGTGGTGGATGTGCTGGGTCTCGTCGTGCGCCCACGCGGCGTTGTGCGCCTCGACGTACGCCTCGGGGGTCATCCATGTCGTTCCGGTCGTGGCGGGACCACGCCACGGCGCAGGCCCGATGGCCTGGTTCAGCTTGATCCGAGCAACTGTGCTCTTCGGAATGCGGAGCATGGCCGAGGTCTCCCGGACAGAGCTCCCGGCTTGCAATGCGTCATAGACGAGCGCATAACGCAACTCCGCCTCGACCTCGGCTGCGGCAGCAGCGGCAGCTCGGGCGCGTTCGTAGGCGAGGAGGGCGGCATCCATGCTCGGTTGGTGCAGCATATGAGGGCCTTTCGTGATCCTGTCCCACCGTGGGACACCTGCACTGTCCCACGGTGGGACCGTCTCGATCAAGTACCTCTGGGGGCGCAGGGTCAGCGGACCAGACCCAGCGCCGGGACGGGGCGCGCGCCTGACTCCAGGCGGTGCAGCCGGCGCCGTACCGACACTGTGCGTGGGCAGCGGCGCAGGAACAGGGCCAGAGCGGGCCCGAGCCCAGCGGCATCGGCTGCGTCGTCGCCCCGGTCGGTCAGCATCGTGTGCCATCGCCGCTCCCACACCGGCATCGCGTAGCTGACGGCGCCGATGCACCCGATCGTCACCGCAAGCCAGAGCTGGTGCTGGGTAAGGCACTGCACGACGGCGACGCCGATCACCACGACCCGCAGGCGCCAGGCCAGTGAGGTGAGCGGAAGACGAGCGCCAGCGGAGGAGATCGCCTGGCAGCTCGCCCGCAGCAGCTGCCACGGCAAGGTCCAGAAGGCGAGCACCGGGTCCTGACGCACCAGTCCGCCTCGAACCAGGCCGGCGGCGTGCGCGATCACGGCGGCCGCCTGCTCGTCCGGGAGGCTGCCATCCTCGATCGCCTCCAGCAGCCCGCTAGAGAGCACCACCGTGTGCCTGCCGAACCCTCCGGCGGCGATCGCCTTCTCCCCCGCCCGCACCCGCAGCTGCACCACCGGCGGTCCGAGTCCGGCCCGGCATAGCAGCGTGAGTGCCCCGGCCAGGCAGTCCAGCTCGGCCGGGGAGACGGGCCGGGAGAGCACCAGGAGCCTGGCAGCAGCCTCCTCGGCCGCCCCGACCGCCAGCGTCGCCGCCGCTAGCAGGCCGCCGGCGAACACGAGCAGAGCGGCCGGCGCCGGCAGAACCGCCCCAACCATGCAGGTCACTGCCGTGCTGATCAGCACGCCCGGCGTGACCGCCAGGGCCTTGGTCATCCAGCGAGTCATACCCGCCACCTCCATCCACGCCCCGGGACCGCGCCCGGAGTCTTGCTCGTGTTCTTGACCCGCCAGGGCCGGTCTCCCACTTTCGGTGGGTGAGGCCAGTGTCCACACGGGCACTGACACGTCGCCGGTTATCCACACCGGCCGGATTCCGTGAGCGGGACACCCGCCGGATCCGGCTCGATGGGGACGACACGAACCCGAAGGAGCCAAGACCATGACCGGCACCACCCACCCTCAGGCCGCGGCCTACGACACCTGGGCCGAGGTGGTCGTCCTGCTCGACGAGGCCGCCAACCGCGGCTACCGCGACAGCGCGACCGACCCGGCACTGCACTCCACCGCCCTGGCCGCGCACGCCCTGGCGGCCGCCGCGCTCGAGCTGCTGCCGGTTGAACAGCGTGCTCGGGTCGATCAGATCCCCCCTCCGGCGGCTGCGTCGTCGATCGTCCTTATTCGCACCGCCGAGGCCGTGACCAGGCGCCACCCCGTCGAGGACCTGCCCCTCGGGGCCTCAGAGATCATCGTCGCGATCTGCGACCTGATCGGGGAGCTCGGAGCGTGAGCGGCCCCGAGCCGCCGGTCGATGGCCGCAGCGTCGGTGAGCTGCTCCTGGACGCCGACCTGACCGCCCGCGCCAGCCTGTGGGACCCCAGACCAGAGCAAGCCAAGGATCGAGCCCGTAGCTGGGGCGAGCTCGCCGAAGCCGCCGCCGACCTCTGGGCCAGCATCCCCGACCGGAGCGCCGACCCCAGCATGAGCCGGATCGCCGAGCTCGCCCGCGGGCTGCACCGCACCCACCTGCGAGCCGGCTGGCCCGGTCCAGGCCCCGGAGATCCCCACCTGGAGTCCATCGCCACCTCACTCGCCCGCGCGGCCGAGCTCGTCCAAGCCCGCCGGCATCCCACCGCTCCCCTGTCCCGGGAGGGCAACCTCGACGCCGACGGCGCCCGCACCCGGATCATGCACACCCTCTACGTCGCCACCCACGGCGCCGGCGTCGCGCTGCGCAACCACCTCGCCGACCTGCAGCGCCGCCTCGACGCACGCCAAGCCATCCCCGCCGGAGACTCACTCCAGCACGCCCGCGACACCATGCGCCGCCTCGACTCAGCCGAACGCCTGGCTGGGACGTACCTGCACGGCCGCTGGCCCGCAGCCCTCACCGGAGAGCACCGGGACCACCCCGAACAGGCGCGCGTGGCTGCAGCCCTGGCCAGATGGGACCTGCAGGCCCACCGAACCCTGGCCGGGCCGCCGACCACCCCCAACCTGGAATGGATTGCCCGCATCCAGCAAGGATTCGTCATCACCACCGCCGTCGTCGGTGCCGCCGCCGCGCACCAGGGCCAGCTCGACCCCAGCGACGTCGCCCGAACCCGACCCGCTCTCACCGACCTCGAGCACGCCTGGGCCGCCCTCGCCGGCGACCTGGCCCAACTCCACGGTCGCCATCGAGTCATCGACCCCGCCCTGCTGCTGGCCGGCCGTGAAGTCCAGGCGGCCCTGCGTGAGATCACCCATCAGCATGCTGGCTACGCCACGCCTGCGGCGATGGCCTCCCGCGCGGACCTCGCGCACACACTCGGCAGCCTCCGCGCCAGCCTCACCGCCGGCGTCGACCTAGCCCACGTGACCCGCGACGCCCTGGCTGACCCCGACCTCACCGTCAGCGCCCGCGCCGCCCACGCCATGGCCGTCCACGCCTCTGCGCCAACCACCAACGCGGCCTGGGTCGACGCGGGCAGCCTTCACCACAACCGAGACATCCCCCTGCCTCAACCCGTCCGCTCCGCCCTCGTCGATCGCGCAGAACAGGTCATCACCTGCGCCGTCACAGCCGACTCCGCGAGTCTGGGCCTGCACCGCCAGCCGATCACCGACCAGCCCGGCGCACCCTCTCTCGGCCGCGCCCATGAAGACCGCACCCCGCCGAGTAGTACGCCCCCGCCCGGCTGGGGCTGCGAACGCTGAGGCGAGCACAAGATCCGCGACACGCACCCCGCGCCTCCCACGAAAATGCATTCTCGGCTGCTTGGATTGAAGCCATGCCAGCAGTGCGTGGACGATCTCACCGCAAGAGTCCTTCGGGGTCGCCGACGGTGCCGCTTCAAGGCCGCGTCTCCGTGGAGGCGCGGGAAGCGGCACGCGCTGCGGCCGACGAGTTAGGACTCTCGATCGCCGCTTACCTAGAGGCGCTGGTTCTAGCTGACGCCGAACGGCGCATCGTTCGGCCCCAAGCCACCTACCGGCAGGAGGCTATGACCGCCTAGCCCGGATCGGGGCATGACCCCCGACAACGACTGAGCCGCCGCTTGCCGGCGGCGGCTCGAAGTCGATGTAGAGCGAAGACCTGTAGCCGCAGGTCCCGCGATTCACTTCCAAGTCTCAGCAAGGAGGTGGCTTTCTGCTGCCTACTGTAGCAACCCCGGACCCCGACGCGACACAACCTGAGGTTGTTGTCGCGGCTCGGCGTGTCCCCCGTGTCGTTACCGACCTCGACGAGCTCCTGTTCGCCAAGGCCGGATGGTTCGCCCTGGGCTCCCATAACGAGCGGGTCGCCGGCGTCGTCGTCGCCTCGCTGCGGGACGGTCTGCGGTTGATCGGACAAGGCCCGGTGGCGGCGATCGTGGGCCGGCTTCGCCCCCAGGTCCGCGTGGTCGACGTCGACCTCGAAGGGGCTCGAGGGGACGCGGCCGTCGAGCTGGTGGCAGCCTGGTGCCGACAGAAGGACCTCTGGCACCTGGTCCGTCCTTCCGGTGGTGGCCACGGCCGCGCGCACGTCTTCGTGGCCGTCGACGACCTCGCCGCAGAGCTCGAGATCCACGTGGCACAGATCCGAGAGCAGCTGCGCGGCACACGCCGCGCCCTCGACGTGCGTGACACGGTCCGCCCGCTGTCCTCTCCCCACCGGTCCGGGGCAGCCACCAAGCCCTTCGGGAACCTCTCAGAGGCTCTTCTGGGCCTGCGAAGGCACCCGTGGGCGACGATGCCCCACAAGCCGCGCAAGAGGCGCTCAGGAGCCCCTGTGAGCGCTACGGCGGCCATCCCGATCCGCCGGCGCCACCGCACCGACCTGCCCGGTCCCTGGCGGGACTACCTGGCCCATGGCGCCTTGCCGTTGATCCGGGTCGACGACCCCGAACATCCACGCTCCAACTACGAGGCCACCGCCACCGCAGTCCTGCTCCGACACGGCTACGACGCGGACGAGGCCTGGAGAACCATCCAAGCCGCCCACCAGAGCGCCTTCACCAAGACCCGCAAGCAAGGCCACAGCTGGTGGGTGAAGTACGTCTGGAACAAGGCCGTCGCCGACGACGACACCTTCATCCCGGTCGGCACCGCTCAGATCGATCCGGCCCTGGCTGGCGCCATCCACGCTGCTCAAGACGCACTGGAGGACCTGGCCTGGCGGCTGCCAGCACGCCAGCGCCCCGCACTGCTGCTCGTCGGGCACGCCGTACTGGACCGCATGTCCCGGGTCGGCGCACTTCGGGTTCCCGTACCCGAACGCGACCTCGTGCTCGACACCGGCCTGAGCGACCGAAAGACCATCCGCGCCCAGCTCCGCCTCCTCCACGGTCCTCTCGGGACCCTGCACACCGAGGTCTGGGATCCGATCCACAAACGCGACACCTCCTCCTTCGAATTCGAAGTCCCCCCGGTGGAGGGGGTGGGTGAAATCCCCCCACCTAGCCTTCACACCCCCCTCCCCCGCGGCTGCTGGGCGCCCCTCCCCCGACCCAGCCACCAACTCTGGCGGGCCCTACGAAAGTCCCCCCATCCGGTCACCACCGAGGAGTTGGTCGTTCAAGCCCTCATCACCGACCATCGGGGCAGCTCACCCAGCCCGCACCAGATTCGCGCGGCACGCGTCGCGCTGCGCGCTCTCGCGGAGGCCGGCCTGGCCGTCTGTAGCGCGGAAGGCACTTGGCTCGCGTCGGCGCGTCCCACGAGGAAGCACGTCGAGCAGTCTCGGGCAGAGTTCGATACGTGCCAGGAGCACGTCGAAGCCGAACGGATTGCCTACCGCAGCGGCGGGAGTAGTGCTTGGAACATCGCGCGAGCGGCGGCCCACAAGGCACAGCGTGCCCGCGAAGTGAGCTGGTGGGAGGGACTTCCGGCCGAGGAACGAACAGCGCGACGCGAGAGCCTGGCAAGGCGATTCCAGTCAAGCTCCGTGGTGCAGCAGGAGGAGTTGAAGCGATCCCTGGCAGATCGGCGGATCCGTCACGGAGGGGATGAGGCGGCCCGGTACCGGTCATGGCTGGCCAGTCTCAGTGATGATGAACTGGGCTGGCGCAGCTACACCCGAGCGGCCGCGTTCGCGACCTTGGGCCCACCACTCCAGCAAGCCCTGGTCGCCGCGTGGAACCGTCACCGGAGCCACTACAAACTCCCCTACCGCACCGGGGTGGTCTCGATACGCCTCGAGCAGCACACACTGCTCCCGGTCGGTGCTCGTGAGCGCGACGACGCGTTCTGGATCCAGCAGGCTCTTCCCATCTCGTCCAACGACGGCAGGCGCTACGGCTAGCGGTAACGCATGCGTTACCGCACACGGCAAGACGTAGCGCTAGGGCAACGAGTGCTGCGAGCCGCAAGGCAGGCAGTACGAGACGCGTTAGCGCGGGCCGTGACGCGTGCGCCAGTGCCGCGCGTCACGGCGTGGCGGCAGTATCGGCGCTACCGCGCGCGTCATGATGTGCACTATGGCGATACATGAGGAACTGACCCGCGTTGTGACCGTGGCCAACGGCAAGGGTGGGGTGGGGAAGAGCACCACGGCGTGCAACATCGCCGGTTTGGCCGCCGTCGCCGGCTGGCGAGTCCTGTTGGTCGACTTCGACCCGCAGGCCAACGCCGGCCAAATCCTCGGCTATGCGTGGAAGGGGGAGTCTGACGGCGGCCGACACTTCGTCGACACCCTCATCCAAGGTGGCGCGCTCACCCCGACCTTGAAGGACGTCCGCCCCAACCTGGATGTCGTCACCGGAGGCCCGGCCCTGGACACCCTTGAGGATGTCCTGGCGGGCATGATCAAACGCGGCCAGGGCGTCGCGTCCGTGTTTGCTGACGCGCTGGCTCGCACAGCCACCGACTACGACCTGGTCGTAATCGACACCCCACCAACTCGTCCGCTGCTCCTTCGCCTGGCCTTGGCCGCAACCCGCTGGATCATCGTCCCCACTCGCCCTGGCCGCACCAGCATCGAGGGCCTGCGCGCCTTGGCGAGCGAGATCGCCGTCGCACGTCAAACCAACCCGGAGCTGGAACTCCTCGGCGCCCTGCTCTACGACGTGGAGGCCGGCGCCACCGTCATTCGCCGGAACGCGACCGAAGACGTCGTCACGGTCCTCGGCGGAGCGGCACCCATGTTCGAGACGGTCATCCGACACGCCCTTTCTCCCGTCGTCGAGTCCGAAGAGAAGGGCATGTTGATCCACGAGGTCGCCGAGACCGTCGACAAAGCCGAGCCCTACTGGAAGGCGCTACAAGAAGGACGCCGCCCAGAGCGGGTCCCTGGGTCGGCGCCGGCCCTCGCCGAAGACTTCGTGCTGCTCACACAAGAGATCCTGACCAGCATCGATGCCCGCGAACGGGCGCAAACGGCAGAGGCGACGGCATGAGCAACGAACGAACTCCTCTCGCCGCTGTCCCTGGCCTCTCACGCACGGCCGCACTTCCGCCACCGCCCGCGCGCCGTCCACGCGGCCCATCCGACGCGCCGGCCCCGGCGGCCGCCGTCGAGCTGCCCCCAGCCCAAGCACCGTCAAAGCCCAGCGGCAGACATTCGGCGCCCCGCCCGGTCAGCAGCGCCGCCACGACCACGCGCAACGTCACGCTGTCTCTCCCGGCCTCCTTGGTCGCCCAGATCAGGCAACGAGCTCGACAGGACCGTGCGTCGCAGCCGGAGGTCCTCCTGGACGCCCTGAGCGCCACGGAGAGCGAGTTGGACGCCCTACTAGCAGACGCAACGCCCCGGCCGGTCAGCGACGGCCTCTTCGTGCGGCGCACGCCGCGGCCTGTGACCCCCGATCCGCTGTCCACGCTCTCACTGCGTCTGCTCTCCACGAACCTTGAAGCGATCGACGCCCTGGTCGCAAAGCACGGCGCTGCTTCCCGTTCGGCGTTGTGTGGGGCCGCCCTACGGCGCTACCTGTCCACTCAGGAGACCACCGCGAAGTGAGCCCAGCTGAGCCCTAGGGTGGGTCCCGCTATGGAAACCGCTCCCGCCCTCGACGGTGACGCGCTACGCCGCGCCCGCGAACGCGCTGGCCTGAGTCAGAACGAACTAGCCCGACGAGTTGGGCTCGCTGCGGGCGATCGCGTCTCCCGCTGGGAAAGAGGGGAGGCGCGGCCCCGCAGTCCCAGGACCCTTCACAATGTCGCGCGAGCCCTGGGGGTTGACGCCCGCGAGCTCCTCCTACCCCCAGAGAGTGGACCGAATCTTCGCTGGCTCAGATTCGCCGCTGGCCTCTCCGTCGACGAACTCGCCGCAGCCACCAACAGCGGCGTCTCGACCGTCAAACGCTGGGAAGCCGACGGCCACGCAACCCCAAGCCCCAAAACCCTCGCCGCCCTCGCGGCAGCCCTCTCCACCACCCCCGAGGCCGTCCAGGCCGCCCTGTCTAGCTGAGCACCCCGACCGGGAGGACCCATCCACAGCGGAGCACCTGACCGGGCAAATGTCACCCCGATGTGGTCGGATAACCCTCAGGACACGCGCGATGGAACGGCGCAGCAGCTCATCACGCGAGACATCGAAGGGCAGGGGCACCGATGTTCGTTGACGACCCTCCGAACCCAGTGAGCCCATAAGGGCTACCCTCTATGACACCGAGTTGGGACATACTGATCCCACAACGAGGAATGACCGCCTTAGGGAACTGACGGAACTCGAGGAGCAGGTATGAACAAGCAGATGGCCGGCATCCTGACGGCTGCCCTCCTTCTGGCGTCGTGCACCGGGGGAGATGGCAACGCCAACCCGACGGCGAGCACTGCAACGACAACGTCGACCGCGACCGCGACGACGACCGCGTCCCCGTCACCGTCAACGACATCAGCGGAGGACCAAGCCGCTCAGCACGCCGAAGCCGTCTACCGGGACTACCTCCGCGCTCAGACCACGTGCCTGAGCAATCCTCGACAGTCTCTCCCGACCTGCTTCGACGCCGTAGCGATCGGCACCGAGCGAAACACCAGCCTGCAGTCGCTGCGTGCCGCTCAGGAGGTTGACTCCAAGGTCTCCGGTGATGTCACGATCATCTCGATCAAGACCACGAAGGTCGACCTGACGAACAAGGTCAAGGAGACGCCTCCGACGGTCCCGCAGGTGGTCTTCGCGGTGTGTATGGACGTGAGCAAGTTCAACATCGTGGACAAGGACGGCAAGTCCATCGTGCCGCCCTCTCGTAAGGCCCACGTCCCGGTGAACGTTTCGGTGCTCAACTACAAGTATCCCGACCCCGCCCAGTGGAGGGTGGGCCTGGTGACCGAGGTCAAGGACGGGTCATGTTGACCCGACGCCGAGCGGTGGCTGCACTGCTTGGCGCGCTCATCGTCACCCTGCTGGCCGCCGCGCCAGCTGCACACGCCGACCCCCCGGTCTGCCTCTCCTGGAACTCGATGGGGACGTGCCTCATCTGGTCCGGAGGTGGCGGAGGTGGCGGCGGTGGTGGCGGTGGTGGCGGCGGTGGTGGCGGTGGTGGCGGCGGTGAGCCCGTCGTGTGGATCACTATCAACGGCGTCGAGTGCCACCCTGGCGGGCAGTCGGACCCTCAGCCGCCTAAGGACTACCCGGTGTGGCAGGGTCACACGAACGGGGCCATTTATGACTGCGTGGTGCCGGACAAGATCGGTCCCGGCCTCTTCCTCGCCGGCTACACGATTCAGTACTGGGCGTTGACCGCACCCCCCCAGCCGCCCGATCCGGAGACGTTGGCGAGGCAGGCGATCGCCACGATGAACCTGCGCGCGATCACCATCGGGATGGTGCCCGAGTCTCGTCCGGGGTCTGTTGGTCTGGTCGGCGTGCCGAACTGGATGTGGGTCGATCAGCCGGCCGCCAACACGTGGGGGCCCATCACGCGCAGTGCCTCAGCGGCTGGGTGGACGGTTACCGCGACCGCCCGGGTCTCCAAGGTGACGTGGGACATGGGCGACAGCGCGCCAGTCGTCTGCAACGGCCCAGGCACGCCATACGAGGACAGTTACGGCAAGTCCGCCTCCCCGACCTGTGGTCACACCTACACCCGCCAAGGGACCTACACGGTGCGGGCGACCTCGCACTGGGTCATCACGTGGTCGGGGATCGGGGAGAGCGGCACCATCACGATGGATCTGACGCAGACCGCTCCGGTGACCATCGGTGAGGCGCAGGTGCTCAAGCAATGAGGGCGGGAAGGAAGCCAGAGATGACGATGACGGTCGAGCGCGTTGCGGCGCCGTTGAACGGTGCCGGTACGCCGGCCGGTCCCGAGGGTGGTCTGCTGCCGTCTCCGCCGAAGGCTCGGCGCCGGTGGGGGTTGTTTGCTGCGATGGCGGCTCTGGTCTGTCTGGGGGCGTTGGGCAACGTGTGGCTGCACCAGGCGACGACGAACGCGAAGCAGGTCGTGGCGGCACGCACGATGATCGAGCGGGGCTCGATCATCACCCGCGACCAGCTGGTGACGGTGCAGGTCGGCAGCGACCCTGCGCTGCGAAGCGTGCCGGCCAGCGCCTTGGCTGACCTGGTCGGCAAACGCGCGGCCGTGGACGTCGCGGCCGGCTCGTTGTTGACGACTGATTCCACGACGGACAAGCAGATGCCGGGGACGGGTCACTCGCTGGTCGGCGTCGGGGTGATGCCGGCGATGATGCCCGGGACGAAGTTGATGGCGGGGGACCGGGTGCGCATCGTGGCGACCCCGAGCCAGGTGGGGGTGCCGGCGGCAACGCCGGGGGCACCTACGTCTGTCGCGGCGGTGGTGGTGTCCACGTTCACCGGGACGGACACGACAGGGCAGGGCGCGCAGACGATCATCACGGTGGACGTCCCGAGCGGTGACGCCGCGCAGTTGGCGGCGATGGCCGCGTCCGGCAAGGTCGCGGTCGTGCTGGACTCACGGGATCGGTGAGGCGGCCATGAGTTTGATCGTGCTGGCGTCGGCGTCGGGGTCTCCCGGGGTGACGACCGCTGGCTTGGGACTAGCCCTGGGTTGGCCTCGCCCGGCCTTGCTCGTCGAGGCCGACCCGACCGGGGGCTCTGCTGTCGCTGCGGGCTATCTGCGTGGGTCTGTAGTGCCCCCGGAGGCGATGATCGAGCTGGCCCTGGCCCAGCACGTCGACGAGATCCTCGAGACGCTGCCCCGGGTGTCGATGGAGCTACCCGGGTCAGCGGCTCGATGGGTTCCCGGGACCCGGTCTCATGAGCAGGCGCGCAGCCTCGTGCCGCTGTGGGAGCCGCTGACCGCAGCCTTGAGGTCGCTGGATGCCACCGGTCAGGACGTGATCGTCGACGCCGGCCGGCTGGGGTTGTTCGGCAGCCCTGACCCTGTGCTGCTGGGGGCCGACCTCGCGCTACTGGTGACGCGCACCGACATGGTCTCCCTCTCGGGTGCGAGATCGTGGGCCGAGACACTGCGGGACCGCTTCGCGCGAGCCGGGGCCTCCTCGACGTTGGGCGTCGTCCTGGTGGGGGAGGGCCGGCCGTTCCGGGCCCGCGAAGTCGCTTCAGTCTTGCAGCTGCCCGTCGTTACCACCCTGGCGTGGGATCCCGACTCTGCGGAGGTCCTCTCCAACGGCGCAGAACCTGCTCGTGCGGGTCTGTTGCAGCGGCTGGCGGGCCGCAGTGGCTGGGAGGACTCCCCGTTGCTGCGCAGCCTGCGAGGGGCGCGCAGCGCGATCACGGGCCGGATCAGGATCAATGACGAGCAGCTGCAGGCTGCAGGTCGGGGGTCGTCGTCATGACGAGCGAACCGTTGCTGCCCAGTGGCGCCTCTGGCGATCCGGCGTCGTTACCTCCGCTGTTCACGACCCCTTCGCCGAGGCCGGGTCGGGTCCGTGGCACGTTCTCGCTTCGGGGGGACGAGCCGCCAGCGCCGGTACCGCTGGAGCAGGTCCGGCGCCGCCACGCGGTCGGTCGCCCGTCACCGTTTGTCGATCGGCTGGCCGAGCAGGAGGGCATCGACTGGGGGCTGGTCGCCGCGTTCCGCACCCTGGTCGCCAATCGCCTGGCCTCGGCTATGGGGGAGGGGTGGCGCGACCGCGCGGACTCCGACCCCGAGCGGGTCGAGGCCGGGCGGATCCCGATGGATCGGTCCGCGCAGGAGCAGTTCGGCTGGTCGGTGATCGAGGACCTTCTGCGTGATCACACCGCCGACACGGTGAAGACCGGTTCCGGTGAGGCATGGACGCCGCAGCAGCGTGCCCTCATGGCCCAGGCCATCTTCGACGCCGTCTTCCGACTCGGCCGGCTCCAACCTCTAGTCGACGACGACCGCGTCGAGAACATCTTCATCCTGGGCTGTCGGCAGGTACTGCTCGAGCTCACCGACGGCAGCCGGATCCAAGGACCATCGGTGGCCGACAGCGACGAGGAGCTGATCGACTTCCTGCGCTTCCTGGCCAACCGCAGCGAGTCCAACCCGCGACCGTTCAGCGAGTCCACACCGCGGCTGCACATGAAGCTCGACGGCGGGTCGCGGCTGGCTGCCACCGCCTGGGTGGTCAGCCGCCCCACGGTCGTCATCCGCCGCCACCGCCTCAAGATCGACACTCTGGCCGCCTGGGTGGACCGGGACTGCATGAGCCCAGCGTGCGCCAACCTGCTGGCCGCTGCCGTGAAAGGTGCCTGGAGCATCGCCGTCGCCGGGCCCATGTCGGCGGGGAAGACCACGCTGATGCGGGCCCTGTGCGCGGAGATCCCCCGCGAGGAGGCCATCGGCACGTTCGAGACCGAGTACGAGCTGTTCCTGCACGAGTCGGGCAAGCACGAGATCGTCATCGACTGGGAGTCGCGCCCAGGGGTGGGGGAGATCGGCGCGGACGGCCGGGCGGCCGGTGCGTTCGAGCTCTCGGACGCCCTCTCGGACTCGTTCCGGTTCGCCTTGTCGCGTCAGATCGTCGGCGAGATCCGCGGCCCCGAGGTCTGGACGATGATCAAGGCGATGGAGTCCGGGACCGGCTCCTTGTCGACCACCCACGCCGCCAACGCGCAGGCCTGCGTCCGCAAGCTCGTCACCTGCGCGATGGAGGCGGGCAGCCATGTCACCCGCGACCTGGCGCTGGAGAAGCTGTCGGGGTGCTTGAACCTCATCGTGCAGCTCAGCCGCCGCATCGAGACCTTGCCCGACGGCACCCAGCGGCTGCGCCGCTGGGTCAGTGAGGTCGTGCTGGTCGAACCTGGCGAACGGGAGATCGGCTATGCGTTGGAGCCGCTGTTCGGCCCGAGCTCGCAGGGACCCGCGCAAGCCAGCGGCATCCTGCCACCGCAGCTGATGGCCCTGACCGAGTTCGGGTTCGACCCCCAGCTGTTCCAAGCCGAAGCCGACGGCAGGGGGTGGCGTCCGTGAACGCCTTGCTGCCGGCGGTGTTTGGTGCGCTGACCGTCCTGGGGATCATCGGTGCGGGGTTGGCTCTGCGCCCGTATACGCCGGCCCCGAAGGCACCCCGCGTGCCCTCGCCGCTGCAGCGGCGCTTGACCGGGCTGTCACCACGCAGCCGTGTCGCGCTGGCGCTCTCGCTGGGGGTCGGGGTGCTGCTGGCATTGCTGACCGGGTGGCTGGCGGCTGTGGTGATCCTTCCCGCTGCCGCCCTCGGGCTGCCCTACCTGCTGTCCGCCCCACCGGCGGAAGCCCGGATCCGCCGCGTCGAAGCCATGGAGGAATGGACCCGCAGCCTGGCCGGCGTGCTGGGCGCGGGCGTCGGGATCGAACAGGCGTTGACCGCCACGTTGCGGTCCACCCCGGAGCCGATCAAGCCGGAGGTGACCGCCCTGGTCGCCCGGCTGCGGGCCCGCTGGGATACCGAGGTCGCCCTGCGGGCGTTCGCCGACGACTTGGACGACGTGACCGGGGATCTCGTGGCAGCCAACCTCATCCTGGCCGCGCGGCGGCGCAACCGCAGCCTGGCCAGTGTCCTGCAGGGCGTGGCCGAGTCGGTCGCCGAGGACGTGGCCTCACGCCGGCGGGTCGAGGCCGGTCGAGCCAAGCCGCGCGGCAGCGCACGCCTGGTCACCGCGTTCTCCCTCGTGGTGCTGCTCATCCTCGCCTTCACCGGCGACTACATCGCCCCGTACCGGACCCCCGTCGGCCAGATCGTCCTGGTGTTCCTGCTGGTCGCCTACGCCGCCGGCTTGCTGTGGATGCGCAAGATGGCCGAAGGCAAACCCCTGCCGCGTTTCCTTGGCCCGGCTGCTCGAGCGGGTGCGCGATGACGGGGCTGCAGCTGGCGCTGGCCTTCGGTGCCCTCATCGGCCTCGGCGTCGCCGTCATGCTCTACGCGCTCGTGCCCGCCCAACCCGACCTGCGCGACGTGCTGACCCGGCTGTCCCCGCCAGCTCGCCCCCGACCCGGAGCACCCGTGCCGTCGGTCAACCCGGACACCGAGGAACGGCTCGGCATCTGGGCCGAACGCACCCTGCCGGCCCGCCTGCTCGGGGCCCCGCCAGCCCGGGACCTGGCCGTGCTGCGCAAGACCCCCGCCCAGTTCTACGGGCGCAAGGTCCTCTATGGCCTGCTCGGCCTGGTCCTTCCCGCCCTGCTGACCGGCTTCTTCACCCTGCTGGGCATCGGGATTCCCTTCGTGGTGCCGGTCGGCGCCACCGTGATCCTGTCCGGCGTGCTGTTCATGATGCCGTCCCGGGACATCAGCGCCGACGCCAAGAAGGCGCGGTCGAACTTCGCCCGCGCGTTGTCGGCCTACATCGAGCTGTGCGCCCTGGAACGCAACAGCGGAGCCGGCGCAACGGTCGCCCTCTCCAACGCCGCCGAGGTCGGCGACTCCTGGGTGTTCCGCCAGATCGGGCAGGAACTGGCCCGATCCCGCTACAACGGGCAACCTCCGTGGGACTCCCTCAAGGTCCTTTCCGAGGACCTCGGCCTGCCCGAGCTGGCCGACGTCGCCGACATCATGCGCCTGGCCAACGACGAGTCCTCGGAGGTCTACCGGCAGCTCCGAGCCCGCAGCGCCTCCGCGCGCAGTGCGCTGCTGTCCGCCGAGCTCGCCCAGGCGGGCGTCGTCGAGGAGCGGATGTATCTTCCCGCCTCCTTCCTCGGCGTGGTCTTCCTCGCTCTTCTCATGGCCCCTCCGCTGCTTCGGCTGTTCGGCACCAGCTGAGGGCCACGGAAGGAGGACTGACATCCCAAGCGGCCACACACACCAACCCGACTCCCACCTGCCAACCGAAAGGACAACGCCCGTGACCCACCTCTACGCGACCCTGCACACCCTCGGGGTGACCCTGCGCGAGCGGGCTGCCGCCGCGCGCGGTCAGGACCGTGAGCGCGGCGCCAGCACCCTGGAGATCGTGTTCTGGGCCGTCGCCCTGCTGGCCCTGGCCGGCATCGTCTACGCGGCCATTAACGCCTACATCCAGGGCAAGCTGCCCGGCATCAGCGGCTGAGCATGCACCCTCGACGCCACCTCGCGGCCGCACGCCTACGCCACCACGCGTACGCGGGCGACCGCGAGGCTGGCGTCGCCTCCATCCAGATCGTCGTGCTGATGCCCGTGCTGTTCCTGCTCATGTTCATCGGTATGCAAGCCGCGATCATCTACCACGGGCGCACCGTGGCCATCGCGGCCGCCCAAGAGGGGGCCCGCGCCGCGGCCGCCCAGAACGGGACTGCGACAGCCGGCCAGAGCGCCGCGACCGCGTTCGTCGTGGACGCCGGCGGTGAGGGCACCCTGCAGGGTGTCACCGTCACCAGCAACCGGACCGCCACCACAGCCACCGTGGTCGTCACCGCAACCACCCTCTCGGTGATTCCGGGATGGACACCCAGCATCACCCAGAGCGCGTCAGCGCCCGTGGAAAGGCTGACTCGATGAGCGGACTCCTGCGACGACTGCGCCTCCGCCAGGGACCGTCCGAGCGCGGTTCCTCCGTCGTGGAAGTCGTCATCCTCGCCCCCGCCTTGGGCCTGTTCTTGGCCTTGATCATCGCCGGCGGCCGGGTCGCCGTCGCCCACCAAGCCGTCGAGGCATCCGCCGCTGAAGCAGCCCGAGCCGCCTCGATCGCCCGCACCCAGGGCCAGGCGCAAGCCTCTGCAGAAGCCGCCGCGTCGGCCAGCCTGACCAACCAGACAACCCGGTGCGTCAGCACTGCAGTGACCGTCGACACGAGCGGGTTCGCCACGCCGGTCGGCACCCCCGCCTCGGTCGGGGCCACCGTCACATGCCAGGTCGACCTCGCTGGTCTGCTCCCTGGCTTGCCAGGCTCCATGAGCATCACGGCCACCGTGCGGTCGCCGTTGGACACCTACCGAGAGCGGTGAGACCCGTGCGTTGGTTGCGTGTACGTCAAGGACCGTCCGACCGAGGATCGGTCACGGTGTGGATGATCACCACCGCCCTCACCCTCGTCCTCATCGTGGGATTGGCCGTCGATCTGTCCGGCCGGGTCTACGCCAAGCAGCGAGCCCAGGACATCGCCGCCGAAGCCGCCCGTGCCGGCGGGCAGCAGCTGCAAGGAGCAGCAGCAGTACGCGGACAGGGCGCCGTCGTCGACCCCGCCGCTGCCGTCTCGGCCGCCAACACCTACATCGCAGGCGCGCCCGGAGTCACCGGCAGCGCCACGATCCAAGGCGGCACCCGCGTCGTCACCGACACCAGCACCACCTACACGACCAAGTTCCTCAGCATCATCGGCATCAGCACCCTGACCGTCACCGGCCACGCCGAAGTGCAAGTGAACCGCGCCGTCGATGGAGTCGCCCAATGAGAACCCGCACCCGCCTGATCGGCCTGCTGGCCACCCTGATCCTGCTCGGCATCGTGATCGGGCTCCCAGCCACCCTGCTGGCTCTCGGCGCCAACCCCATCCCTCGATCCCTGCCCACCCTCGAGCAGCTCCGATCCGCCGTCACCACCCCCGACGACGGCACCCTCGCCTTGGGGGCCATCAAGGTCATCGCGTGGGCGTCCTGGATCATCCTCACCGGCAGCATCCTGCTCGAGATCACCGCCCGGCTGCGCCACCTGCCATCCCCCCGCATCCCGGGCCTATCCGTGCCGCAAGGGGCAGCCCGCCGGCTCGTCACCGCCGCGCTGCTGCTGTTCGTGATCTCGCCCGCCTCGGCAACCATCGCCTCGGCCGCGCCCGCATCTCCGGCATCCGCAGCCACACCAGCGGCCGTATCGACCACCGTCGACCGGGCGCCCATCACCTCACCGTCGTCCACCGCCGCCACGGCAGCAGCGGCCACGAAGCCGACCTACACCGTCCGGCCCGGGGACACGCTCACCGGGATCGCCGAACGCGAGCTGGGCGACTCCGAACGTTGGCACGACATCGCCGAACTCAACCCGGCCGTCGCGAGACACCCAGATTTGATCCACGTCGGAACCGTCCTGGTGATGCCCTCCCGCCCACCGGCCGCTGCCGGCAGCCACACGTATGTCGTGCGCAAGGGAGACACTCTCTCCGGGATCGCCGAACGCGAGCTCGGGGATGCCGACAAGTACCCGCTCATCTTCGAGGCCAGCCGGGACACCGTCCAACCCGGTGGGGGACACCTGGTCGACCCCGACGTCATCGACGTCGGCCAAACCCTCACCATCCCGACCACCACGCCCGCGCCACCCCCTGCCGGCGGCGCCCCCGCACCGTCCACGCCAGCCCCCGCACCCCCGCCCTCGGCGCCGCGGCCTGCCCGGCCCGATCACGACCCCGCTGACCGGGAGCCAGCCGGGAGCGTCCCGGTAGTGCCGTCGGGTGCTGCTCAGGCGTCCCCGCGATCTGCTGCCGACCCGGCCGAGGTCGTCGAGGCCGCCACCCCGGCGCCCTGGGCGCTGGCCGGTCTCACCGGAGCAGGGGCCATCCTGGCCGGCTCGCTCCTGACCCTGCTGCGCCGACGCCGACACGCCCAGTTCCGCAATCGCCGCCCAGGTCGAACCCTGGCCGCGCCGGCACCCGAGCTCGCTCCCGTGGAGAAGACCGTCACCACGGTTGGCGGGCAGAGCGCGCCCACCGTCGAGCGCATCGACGACATCCTTCGAAGGCTCGCGGCCGCCAGCAGCGCAGCCGGCCAGCCGATGCCGGTCCTGGCCGCCGTCGAGCTCACCGCCACCCACCTCGTGCTGCACCTGGCCGACCCGGCACAGCTGCCAGCACCATGGGAAGGCACCGACGACGGCCTGCACTGGAAGATCGCACCCGAGACTCCCCTCGACCTGATCGGACCCCGCACTCCCGACCAACCTGCCCCGTACCCCCTGCTGGTCACGATCGGGCTCGGCGACCACGAGCAGGTGTGGCTGCTGAACATCGAGGACCTCAACGTCACGATCACCGGAGACCCCACCTACGGGCAAGACTTCGCCCGCTACCTGGCCGCCGAGGTCGCCTGCAACCCGTGGTCAGCCGGAGTGCAGGTCGCCTGCCTCGGCGTCGCCGCCGAGCTCGGCTCACTCAACCCAGACCGCATCCACGTCTACGACCCGGCGGGAACCGACGGAGATCCCATCGCGGAGTTCCTCGCCGACGCCGTCGCCACCGTCGACCGAGTCGATGACGCCGACACCGACGTCACCACCGCACGCTCCCACCAGGTCGGCTCCGACGCCTGGCCGGCCCGCCTCCTGCTTGTCGACGCCGCCAACCCCAACCCTGCCCTGGACCACCTCATCGACCTCGTGCACGCCCAAACCGGGCGAACCGCAACCTCGGTCGTCGTCGCCGGCCCACGGCCCAGCGTCGACGGAGTGGTCCTGCACCTCACCGACCAGGGACGCATCACCCTGCCCGAGGCTGGCCTTGACCTCGTCGCTGTCGGACTCACCAGCGACGAAGCCCTCGGGTGCGCCTCACTGCTCGCCCACGGCGACACCATCACCCACATCCCCGTCCCCGTCGACGAGGCCGCCACGCAAGGATGGCGCGCCTACACCGACGAGGCGGGCGCGCTGCGAGCAGACCACACCCTCGCGCGCCACGACCACGCCGAGGACCCCGCCACAGTCACCCTCCTCGACGAGAGCGACGAGACCTACCTGCAGGCCGCCGCCACGACCGCCGAGGACCTGCAGGTCCTGGCCCCCCGCGTCAGCCACAACGTCCGCGAGGATGTCGAAGCCGCCGACCCCACGCTCGATGACGACCTGGCCATGTGGCGCCGCGACGACTCGGCTCTTCCCAAACTGGTCCTGCTCGGTCCAGTGCGAGCCACCACCCGGGGCAAGCCGCTGATCAAACGCAAGCCCTACATGACCGAGTTGCTCGCCTTCATCGCACTGCGCCGCCTCGGAGCCACCACCGAGGAGGTCGCCGACACCTTCGGGATCACCAAGGCCAAGGCCCGCGACTACGTCCTGACCATCCGGCAGTGGCTGGGCACCAACCCCCGCACCAAGGACTACCACCTGCCCGACGCGCGCCTGGCCCCTGCCGCCGCGATCCGAGACGTCCCCGTCTACCAAGTCATCGACCTGCTCATCGACGCCGACCTGTTCCGCAGGCTCCGCGTCCGCGGTGAGGCCCGAGGGGGCCAGGAAGGCATCGCCGACCTCCGCGACGCCCTGAGCCTGGTCCAAGGCCGCCCCTTCGACTTCCCGGTGGAACGCGAGCAAGGCGGCGGATGGGCGTGGCTACTCGAGGGCGACCGCATCGACGAGCACCTCACCGTCGCCATAGTCGACGTCGCCCACGTGGTCACCACCCACGCCCTCGCCGCCGGAGACCTCCGCCTCGCCCGGATGGCCACCGAAACCGCAGCCCTCGCCGCGCCCTACGAGGAGATCCCCCGCCTCGACCTCGCCGCCGTCGCCGCCGCCGAAGGCCACCACGCCGAGGCCCAGCGGATCATCCGCGACGAGATCTGCAACCGTACCGACGACGACAACGCACCCCCAGAGCTCCCCACCCGCACGGAGGAAATCCTCCGACGGCGCCAAGGCTGGACCGACACCAAGGCCAGCTGAGGACCGCCGGCCGGTGCCGGCAGGCCCAACGTCCAGCTTGCGCCCAGGGCTAGATCGCCGGCGCTTCAGAAGCCGCCGCCCGGATGAGGCTCGCGGGTAACAGCTGCGTCACCATGACCGGCGACCCGCCCTCCTCCACGACGAAGGCCACCTGCCCCATCACCCCCGCCGACCCGGACTCCCATCGCAACAAGACGCCCGCCACCCACACAGCGGCGTCCGTCGGCGACCCCGGGCCACGAACCCACACATGACGCACGCTCGGCGCCGGCAGGGCACGCGCCGACTCGGATCCGTGAAAGACCGGGCGCTCCCCTAAGGGCACCCCAGAGCGCCGGGGTGGGGGAGGGGTGCTCACCCACCGAAGTATGACCAGGCACCCCGACACCGGCAGCGCGTGTCGGCGGTAGGCCTCGCCGCCCACGCGATCCCCGGGTGAACAGCGTCGGGCCGAAACACAACCGTGAATTGGGGGACGTTCGCCAGGCGGCTCGACCGGCCCGGGGGGACGTGCCCTGACCTGCGAGAACGCGCGGAGTGGTTCCGGGGTGTGGTGCTGGCCGACCACGACGACGGGGGAGGGGACGAGGGAGGGACACGTCTGCGGGGGACGGGTGCGGGGATGAACGAGCGAGACCTTCCGACCGTGTCACAGCGGCGAAAGGACCTCGTGATGAGCGTTGCAACCCAACTCGGCCTGGCCGACCCAGAAGGCGACCTGCTCGGTCAGGCGCGAACGATGTGGCCGACCTGGTGCGCCCACAACCCATGCCTCAACGTCGTCGACGACCTGCTCGACCTGCCTCCCTGGCTCAGGGCGGCGGACCCTGAGGCGGGCGACTCGGTCCTGCGCCGCCTGGCCGAACTGGCAAGCCCCACCGGCAGTGACGACGTCGTCGCCGCCGGAGCGCTGGCCTGGCTGCTGCTGCCCGGGGCGTGCCTCATGGCCCACCGGTTGCGGTCCCTGACCAGTCGTATCGACGAGGTCGTGGCCGCGCAACTGTGGCTGGAGATTAGGTCCTTCCCGTGGCAGCGGCAACGCAAGGTCGCGGCGAACATCGTCATGAACACCCGCCGGGGAGTGCTTCGAGAGCTCGGCGTTGGGCAAAGCGCCCGGGAGGCAGACCCGACCTGGGCCCGCTCCCTGCAGTGCGACCCCGACTCGCCCGTCTGGGCAGTGATGGAGTCCCGTCAGGAGCCGCAGTCGAGGTCTGCGGCCGAGCTGGCGGACGTGCTGGCGTGGGCGCTGGAGCGCAGCGTGATCGACGAGACCGACCGCGACCTGCTGCTCACCCTCGCCGAGGTCGCGGACCGCGCGGGAGTCAGCCACAACGGCCGCGGTCGCAGCGGCCTGTGCTCCCACACCGTCGCGACCACCGTCGCCAGCCTCCTCGGGGTCTCACCGATCACCATCCGCCGCCGCGCGACGGCCTCGCTCAGCGCGCTGGCCGAGGCCGTCGCCGCTGCCGAGATTCCCGCCTCAGCGTGATCCGCCAAGGCCAGCGGCCCTGCATATGGAGACCGAGGTGATGACCGTGACCGACAACGACCTGGAGCGACTGGTGCGCGAGGCCCACGACGAGGACGCCGCCGTCGCCGACCTTGAGGGCTGCCTGCAGCGACTGCAACGAGCCCGGCAGGCCAAGACGACCCTGGCGCATCTTCCGGCCGACCAGCTCCGCACTGTCCTGCGGATGCGCCGCCGCGACCTGGGCGGGGACCCGGCATGAGCCAGAGCACCGTCACCCGCCCGGTCGGCGTGGATGAGCTACGCCGAGCCTGGCACGCCCTTCAACAGGGACAGTTCCGCGCGCGTCCCACCGCGCCCCCTCGCCCCGACCACGACGCCGAGGGCGGCTGTGCGCCGCGCTGGGATCCAGCCGAGCCGGTCCTGCCCGTCGTGGGGTGTATCGGTCAGGCCGGAGCTACCACCCTGGCCCTCGCGATCGCCACCGTGGCCGAAGCGACGCGCCTGATCGAATGCGGCACGGCGACCGCCAGCGGTCTGGCGGCGGCCGCCACAGCCGAGCTCGGCCGGGACGAACGCTGGACGCTCGGTCGACGCGACCGGGTCTGGCTCGCCCGAGCCAGCGAGGTCCTGCTCGACCCCAGCGAAACGCCGCTTCCCGGGGAGCTGGCCCAGCAGGTGTCTCTCAGTGTCCTGGATGTGGCGTGGGAGGTCGGTCAGGTGATGGCCTGCGACGGCTGGATCCGCCACCAACTGCTCGCCGCGCCCACGCCCGTCCTGGTGACGAGCCCGACCGTCCCGGGGCTGCGGCGCCTCGAGATCGCCCTGTCGCTGCTGCCCGCCGACCAGCCCGTGATCGCCATGACCGGAGCACCTGCCCGCCGCTGGCCCGCGCAGCTGACCGGATCCATCGGACCGCTCACAGCGGCAGCCCTCGCCGACCAGCGCCTGGTGAACATCCCCACCGACAAGTCCTTGGCCATCCGGGGCGTCAGTTCCAGCCCCCTGCCCACTTCCCTGCTCCAGGCAGCGGAGACCCTCCTGCAGCACACCGCTGTCAGGAACCACCACCAGAAGGGATAGCAATCATGACGACCACCCTCGCCTCCCGTATCACCGCCGTGTGCCCGATCGCCCCGCCCGGCGCGCAGACCTACGCCAACACCCTCACCGGATACGTCCTGTGGGGTGTCCTCGCCCTGATGCTCGTGGGCGTCGTCGTGTCCATCGGGGCCGTGGTCGGCGGGCGCGTCTTCGCCATGCCGCACGCCAGCAAGGCCGGCGTCGTCGGCGTCGCCGTGGTGTTCGTGGCGGCCGTCGCCTACATGGTCGTTCCGGGCATGCTCTCTGGGCTCACCGGCTCCGGCTGCGTCTGATGGCTACCGCAGCCGCCACCCTCGACCCGTGGGGGCGCCGCCGACTGGTGCGCACCCTGGTCACGGTCGCGACGGCGGCCGCGCTGCTGCTCGGTGGTCTCGGCTACGCCGTCTACAGCGCGGTCGGCTCCACCACAACCCGGCCTGGGGCCGCCGACGCGGCTGCGGTCGCGCATGCCCTACCCCCAGGCTCGGTCCGACGCGACGCGATCGCCGCCGCACCCATGCTGGCCGTCCCCCCGGAGGCCGGCCGATCAGGAACCCCCTCCACCCGGCAGATCCCGACGATGACTCTGCCTGCTGCGGTCCGGGTCGGACCGGCCGGTGTGGCCACCGGGTTCCCGCAGACACCTGAGGGCGCCGTGGCCCAGTTGGCGGCGATCGAGACCACCGTCCTGCAGAACATGTCGATTGAGCGGGCCCATCAGGTCCACGACGGCTGGGCCACACCAGGTGTGGGGTCGGCCGAGTCCTGGGAGCTGACCGGCAACGTCGCGGCTTTCCTGTCCAGCGGCGCCGGGCAGTACGCCGACACCGTCCGCGGGGCGGTCGTGGCCACACCCGTGGCCGCCCAAATCAAAGGCGTCGACGGCGACGAGTGGGTCCTGGCCTGCGTCCTGCTCGACATCAAGGCCCGCCTGGCCACCCAGGCACGCATCGCCTACGGGCACTGCGAACGCATGCAGTGGACCCCCCAAGAGGGCGGTCGGTGGCTGCTCGGGCCAGGAACGGAACCAGCTCGGGCCCCCTCCACCTGGCCCGGCACTGACCTGGCCGTCCAGGCCGGTTGGAAGACCGTGACCGTGGGCGTCGACCAGTGAACGAGAAGAGAAGCCGATGAACTGGTGGGACTACCTCAACCCCTTCACCTACCTCGGGAACGCGGCGGGCAAGATCGTCGCCGACGGGTGGACCGCCGCCATGCTCGGGATCTGGAACGCCGGCCTGTGGCTGCTGAAGCTCGTGCTGGGCGTCGAGGATGACTTCCTCACCCCGGACCTGTCCGAGAACGGCCCGATGCGCGGGATTTACCCTTACACCTTCTGGATCGCCGGCTCGATCATCCTGACCCTGCTGATGATCCAGCTGGGGATCGCTGCCTTCCGTCGCGACGGTCAGTCGCTGGCGCGTGTGCTCATTGGCTCCGCACAGTTCGTCATGGTGTGGGTCGCCGGCATCGTCTACTGCGTCGCGGTCGTGGCCGCCGCCGGAGGCCTGACCCGCGCCCTGATGGAGGCTCTGCTGCACGTCAACGCGATGGATGCCTGGCAACCCTGGACCGGGTTCTCGACCGCCGACATCACCGACGGCACCATCGCCACTGTCCTGGGCGTGATGGGCTTCTTCCTCATCTTCGCCGCCTTCGGGCGCCTGCTCGTCATGCTCACCCGGGGCGCCGCCCTGCTGGTCCTGGCGGCCACCAACCCGATCGCCGCCGCCGGCCTGGTCTGGGAAGGTGGACGGTCCTGGTTCTGGAAGGCATTCCGCTGGTTCCACGCCGCCGCCTTCACCCCGGTCATCATGATGCTGATGCTCGGCCTGGGCGTGCAGATCACCTCGCACGTCGCTCTCAGCGCCACCGACACCCTCCAGAAGGCGATCGGCACCGCCGTGCCCGGCGTCATGCTCATCCTGGTTGGCTGCTTCGCCCCGCTGGCCCTGTTCAAGCTGCTGGCCTTCGTCGACCCCGGAACATCGTCCGGCGCGGCCATGCGAGCCGGCCTGGCAGCACAAGGCGGTCTGCAAGGGCTGCTGCGCGGCGACCCGGCAGGCGAGACCTCCGCCGCCGCCTCGAGCAGCGACGCCAACGGACGATCCCAAGGAGAAGCCTCCACCGAGGCCGCCACCAACCAGCGCTTCGCCTCCACCGCCGGCGGCTTCATGGGCGCCCTCGGTGCTGCGGGCCAGGTCGCCGCCACCGGGCTGGGGATCGCCGCTGGGGCAGGCGCGCGAGCGGCCACGCTCGGCGCCGACCTGACAAACCAGATGGGCGTCGGCCACAACACCTACATCCCAGACTTCTCCTCCGGCCGGGGTCGAGGCCGCAACAACGCCGGCCCGAGCAACAACGACCAGGACAACCCCGAGATCAACGGTGCCGGACCCGACGCCGACGTCGCCGCGCCGAGCAACACACCACCCACACCGATGACCACTGGCATGCCAGCGGCGGCGGGCCCCTCGGGCCCAGCAGCCGCCAGCCCCTCCACCGGCGCAGCCGCAGGTGGAGGAGCGGGCGCCGGTGGGGGAGCGGCCGCCGCATCCGTCCCCGTCGTCCCCGTCTAAACGAGAGGTACACACGCCATGTCCCAGGTCTACAGCGACTACGCCAAGGCCCGCCTCGGATGGCTGCCGTTCGGTCTGACCGGATGGCAGGGTGCGATCGTCGCAGCCTCGAGCCTGCCGGTGTTTTGGTCCCTCAAGGAGCAGGCCTGGAGCTCCGCAGCGATGTTCCTGCTGATCTGCCTGGCCGTCACCGGGCTGACCGTCGGCCTGGTGCGAGGCCGCTCCGCCATCGGGTGGATCGTCGCATCGACCGCCTTCGCGATCGGTGGCCTGGCTCGGTGGACCCAGTTCCGGGCCCGCGCCGCCCAGGGCGCGACCGCAGACCTGGCCGAGGTCGACCTGCCCGGCGTCCTGGCCGGAGTCGAGATCCACGAAGGCCCCCCCACCGGGCTGGCCGCCGCCCGGGTGGCGATCATCCAAAACCACTCCACCCGGACCTGGGCGGTGACCGCCGCCATCGTCCACCCGGGCACCGGCATGCGCGACGCCGAGGACCGGGCACGGATGGGCCGCGGCCTGGCCGACCTGCTCGATCAGGCAAGCCGCGGCGAGCTCGTCGACGAGATCCTCTTCCTCGTACGCACCGTCCCCGAGGACGGAGCCGAACGCGACCAGTGGATCGCCCGACACCGCCGGCCCGACGGGCCCGCGCAGGTCCGAGTCATCAACGACGAGCTGCAGCAGGTCCTCACCGGAGCCTCGGTGCGCACCGAGGCCTTCATCACCCTGGTCGTGCCCGAGTCCCGGCTGGGCAAAGCCGCCAAGGAAGCAGGTCGAGGCATCGACGGCCGTGCCCAGGTCCTCTACTCACAGATGGCCGAGATCGAAGCCCAGCTCAAGGGCGGCATGGGGTGCACCAGCGTCTCCTGGCTGACCAGCCCCGAGCTGGCCATGGCCTGCCGCACCGGATTCGCCCCAGGAGACCGCGCCGGCATCATCGACGCCCTCAGCGCCCGCACCCGCGACCCCCACGTCAACGCCGACGTCCCCTGGGCGATGGCCGGCCCCTCCGGCGCAGACGCGGTGGCCCGCCACTACAGCCACGACGCCTGGAACTCCATCAGCGCCACCCTCAAGCTGCCCGTCAAAGGCGCCGTCTTGGGCGCCCTGGCCCCCATCCTGGCACCCACCACCAGCGGCGAACGCCGCAGCTATCTGGTCGCCTTCCCCATCCTGTCCCACGCGAAGGCCACCCGGGCGTCCGCCTCGAGCGAATGGACCGCAGACATGGGTCAGGCACTGCGGGAGAAGGCCAAGATGAAGCAGACCACCAAGGCCAAGGACGAGGCCAACCAGGTCCGCAACCTGGAAGCCAAGCTCGCCCGCGGGTCGGCGCTGACCCGCCCGTACGCGGTGTGCACCGTCACCGCTCCTAAGACCGTTCGGATCGCCGAGTACGGACGCCGACTGGACGCCTCCATCCGGCGTGCCGGCTTCGCCCCCCTGCGCCTGGACCTGGCCCAAGACCTCGCCTTCGCTGCCTCCGTGGTCCCCCTGGGGGTCAGCCTGACCCGCAAGGGCGAGGCGTGACCCGCCCACGCCCGACCCGCGCTTGAGGAGGCATGACATCCATGCGCCGAACCCACCGCTCCGGGCGGGACATGAGCCAGCTGCTGGCTGACTTCGGCCACGACCTGCCCACCGCCGCGCCTCACGAGCCGGCCGCGAAAGAGGCACGGCTGTTCCGGCACGCCGCGCAGCGAGGCCCACGCAAGACCGGGCGGGGATGGATGCCGGCCTCCGCGCCGGTCGTCCCCTACCGGATGACCTCGGACCAGGCGCCCGTCTTCTGGCCGTTCATCGCCGGTCCTGGGCTGCCACCGACCGGCGCCCAGATGGGCATCGACGTGCTGTCCGGCTCGGCGTTCCACTTCGACCCCATCGGGCTGGTCCTGCGCGACGACATCCCCGTCACCAACGCCAACGTGATGTGCTTCGGCAAACCCGGCACGGGCAAGTCCGGAACCACAAAGGCGTTCTGCCTTCGGATGGTCGACTTCGGCTACCGCATCCTCATCCTGGGAGACCCCAAGGACGAGTACGAGCGGCTGTGCCACTTCCTCGGCGTCGAGCCCTTCGTCCTAGGCCCAGGGATGCCCGCCCGGATCAACCCCCTCGGCCTGGGCCCGCTCGCCGAAGGCTGGGCCCAGCTGTCGGCCCAGGAAGCACGCAACCGCGCCGCCATCGTGTTCAGCCGCTGGCTGACCCTCATGCGGGCCCTGATCGGCAGCCAGCGCATCGGCGCCGAACGTGTCCCCTTCGGGCCCTCGGAGGAGACCGTCATCAAGGCCGCCCTGCGCGACCTCACCGGGTACACCGCCGGAAACTCGACCCTGGTCGAGACCACCATCCCGCAGCTATGGCACCACCTCGACCAGCCCACCGACTCCTTGATCGAGCAGTGCCGGTTCAGGGACCGCCAGCACTTCTTCAACGAGACCCGGTTGCTGCGCGACGCCCTCGGCCAGCTCGTCTCCGGTGCCCTGGCCGGCCTGTTCGACGACCACACCAACATCGCCGTCGACTGGAACGCCCCCATCCAGTCGCTGTCGCTGTCCCGGCTCAACCCCCTCGGAGACGAGGCGATCGGCATCGCCCTGGTCTGCCTGAACAGCTGGGGCCGCGGCATGCGCGAGATCGCCGCACCAGGGGACCTGCGCATCGTCGTGCGCGACGAGATGTGGAAGGCCATGCGCCTGGGCGTCGAAGCCGTCAAGAGCCTCGACGAGGACCTGCGCCTGTCCCGCGGCGTCGCCGGGCGCGGCGGCGACATCCAATGGGCCAACGCGCACAAACCCTCCGACATGCTCACCGTCGGAGACCAAGGCTCCCAAGCCGCCAACATCGCCCGAGACCTCATGCACCTGGCCGACATCAAGATCCTGCACGGCCAAAAGCCCGCAGTCGCCGACGAGCTCGACGCCATGCTCGGCCTGGGACGGCAAGCCACCGAGGTGATGACCGACTGGGCGATGCAACGCAAGGGCCGCGCCCTCTGGCTCGTCGGTGAACGCAGCTACAAGGTGGAGACCCGACTGCACCCCGTTGAAGAACACCTCACCTGGACCAACGAAGCCCTCGAGGGCGCCATCTAGGCACGCCCCGTGAAGAAGCTCACCGCCGCCGCCACCGCCTTCCTGGCGATGCTCATCGCCCTACCGCTGATGACCGCGGCCTTCGTCGTCTCCAGCGCCCCAGCGGTCGCCCAAGCGGTGCAGTGCACCACTGCGGGACTACCTCCCACCGGAGCGTGGCGGCCCCCGTTCCAGCAGGCCTACGCAGTCAGCCCCAGAGGGTTCGGGATGCAGTTCCACCCGATCTACCACCAGTGGCGCCAACACACCGGGCAGGACATGTCCTCCCTGCCCGACCCCGGACCCGTGGTCGCTGCCGCCCGCGGAACGATCACCTCGGCCGGCCCAACGGGCGGATACGGCAACCTCGTCGTCCTCGACCATGGGGGAGGAGTCAGCACCTACTACGCCCACCTCGCCTCGATCAGCGCCGACATCACGCCCGGGGCGCCCGTGTGGATGGGACAACAGCTCGGGGTCGAAGGCACGACCGGCACGAGCACCGGAAACCACCTGCATTTCGAGGTCCGCCAAGACGGCACCCCAATCGACCCCATCCCGTTCATGCTCGCCCACGGCGCCCCCCTCAACGGCCAAGCGGTCGCCCCATCGAGCCCACCCGGCACCGGGCCAAGCGACCCTGGCGGCCAGCAAGGCGGCATCGGCTTCACACTGCCCCCACCTGGCACCCCGCGCCTGAACTCACTGTCCAACCCGCCCCAGCCCATCCCCGCCGGCATCAAGACCCTCTACCTGGCCGCCGCCGACCGATACCACCTGCCCTGGACCCTGCTGGCCGGGATTGGGATGGAAGAGACCGCACACGGACGCACCACCGCCACCAGCTCAGCTGGCGCCCGAGGCCTCATGCAGTTCATGCCCGCGACCTGGGCGCTGTACGGCGTCGACGGGGACGGCGACGGCCGCGCCGACATCACCAACGACGCCGACTCGGCGATGAGCGCGGCGAACTACCTGACCGCCTCGGGAGTCACCGCCGGCCCAGACGGCGTGCGACGCGCGATCTTCGCCTACAACCACGCCGACTGGTACGTCAACGACGTCCTCTTCTACGCCGCCGCCTACGGCGGCGGCACCGTGCCCGGAGACCCCAGCGACTGCGGACCCGGAGGGATCGGCAACCCCAACCTGCCCCCCATCGACAACGCCGCGATCGCCGCACTGCTCACCTGGGCCCAGACCCACATCGGTGACCCCTACGTCTTCGGCGCCAACGGACCGGACGCCTGGGACTGCTCCAGCTTCACCCAGGCCGCCTACGCCCAGATCGGGATCAGCATCCCCCGCACCGCCTCCGCCCAACGCAACTGGCTCGCCGCCGGCAACGGATTCCGCGTCCCCGAAGGCCAAGAACGACCAGGGGACCTGCTGTTCGTCGACAGCTACCTCGGCCCCAACCAGATCGGCCACGTCATGATCGTCTACGACCCCGCCACGCACCTGACAGTCGAGGCCGGGGGAGCCAAGGTCGGCAACTACGACTACAGCCACTGGGCCGACCACCACATCTACGAGTTCTGGCGTGTCGGAGCCACCCACTAAAGTGGTCTATAACTGACGCGAGTTATAGAAAAGGATAAGGAGAGGGCGGGAGTGGTGTGAAGCCAAGGATCTACACCCCGGGCGCAGGACACCAGCCCCCAGTCCTGGCTGGCCGCGACGAACAGCTTCGGGACTGGAGCCTGATGCTGAACGACGCAGCAGCCCGGGGGAGGGTCGCCGCCAGGGACACCATCCTGGTCGGCCCCCGAGGGGTGGGTAAGACCGCGCTGCTGACCGCCTACGCCCGGATCGCCCAGGCCCAGGGAACGGTGGTGGTCGACCTCCAGGCGGTCCGGGGGGAGGCCGGACTCATCGAGTCCCTCATGCAGCACGCACGGCGTCTGACCGCTGAGGAGGCCGGGCCGTGGCGTCGGGCACGTGCCTCCTTCGAGCGGCTCGCCGGCTTCAACATCGGCCTCGCGGGCATCGGCGCTGGCGTGAGCCTGCGCGACACCTCCACTGCACCAGCACGCCCGGACGCCGGGTCTTTGGCCGGGGCCCTCGCCCGCCTGGCCGCCGAGGTCGCCAAGGACCACTCCAGCGGTGGTCTCCTGATTACCGTCGACGAGCTGCAGGTCGCCGCCCACCCAGACCTCGCTCTGCTCGCCGCCACGTTGCACAGACTCAACGTCGACCACTCAGGGGCCAACGTCACCTTCGCTGCCTCCGGTCTGCCCTTCACCACATCCGTGCTCAACGCGGCGGGAGTAACCCACCCCGACCGGCTCTTTGAGGTCGTTGACGTACCGCTGACCCTGCCACCGAACGACGCCCGGTACGCGCTCGTTGAGCCCGCTCGTGCAGAGCATGTCGCGTGGGAGGTGGCGGCCCTTGATCGTGTCCTCACCGTCACCAACGGCTACCCCGCGCATCTGCAACTGGTCGCAGACGCGGTATGGCGCGCGGCCAAAGGCCCCGACGTCATCACCCTGGCAGACGTGGAAACCACCCTGCCGGGCCTGGTCGACCAACTCGACCGGCGCACCTTCGGCCCCCGGTGGGAACGACTGACCGACCGGCAAGCCGAGTTTCTCGCGGCCCTGGCCCTGCACGGCGGTCGGGCCGGCATGGCTGACCTCGCCCGAACCCTCAACCGCACGAGCACCGACCTGAGCTGGCTTCGCGATCAACTGATCAAAGAAGGCGATATCTACCCACCCCGGTATGGCCACGTCGCCATGGCCGTACCCCTGTTCACTGAGTTCGTCCTAGCCCGCTACCCCGAAGATCGGCTCGGCTCCAGCAGCGAGCTACTCACACTCGAGCAGATGAGCGAGAACACCGCTGGAGGCTTCTCCAGCCGAGATTCCGGCGCCCCCCACGTGGGTCTGCGCAAGCCTCGCCCACCTCTCCCTCCTGGCCCATCGGCTTCGCACGAGAGAGGCCGATGACGTGACAAGGCAGGTCTGGAAACCGGCCGATAGTCTGATACCGCCGGACTGCTTGGCGTGTGCGGACATGCCAGAACAACCATCCGCGAAGCCAAGGAGAGCAGCATGGACGATCTGACAGACCTCGAATCCCTCCCAATCCAGCACCTCGTCGAGATGATCAGGGAGAAGACCGGTGCCGGCGTAAACCTGTCATTCCCCGGGAAGGTGCTGGCCCGACAACTCGGACGTAGGGTGCGACCGCGCACCATGCGCACCGTCAAGGTCCATGGGGCCGGTGACGAGGACGCTCGCGCGAAGAACTTGCTGATCGAGGGCGACAACCTCCAAGCGTTGGCATCGCTGTACCGCGAGAAAGGTCAGGTGGACTTGATCCTGACAGACCCGCCCTACAACACAGGGGGCGACTTCCGGTACAACGACAAGTGGGACAAGGACCCCAACGACCCGGACCTCGGCGAGTTCGTGGGCAGCGACGATCCGGCACGCCACACCAAGTGGATGAAGTTCATGTACCCCCGACTCCAGATGATGAAGGCGATGCTCAAGCCGGGCGGAGTTCTGGCGATCTGCATCGACAACCGAGAGCTCTTTCACCTTGGCCAGATGCTCGATGAGATCTTCTTTGAGGAGAATCGGCTGGCGATCATCAACTGGGAGAAGAGCTACGCTCCGCGTTCGGACAATCGCCATGTCTCGACGGCTACCGAGTACGTCCTGGTGTATGCGAAGAACGAGAAGTTGGCGAAGACCGGGCTAGAGCCGCGCACCGACTCGATGGATGCAAAGTACGGAAACCGCGACGGCGACACTCGGCTGTGGCGCTCGGATAATTTCTCGGGCCCCAAGGCTCTCACACATCAGGGGATGGTCTACGGGATCCAATCTCCTTTCACGGGTGATGTTCACTATCCCCCGACAGGACGGTGCTGGGTCCTGCCTCAGGCCGACACTAAGCGCATTCTTGAGCGATGGGGTGTGAGTTACGAGCTTCGAGATTTGAAGGATTCCGAAACACGGGCGGCGGTTATCGGGATCGACGCACGAGGGTTGCGGATGGTCAAGGCCCTGATGTTGACGACATCGCTGTCCGAGGCGGCAAAGGTAGCGACGAGCCGTCTCGAAAGCCATCCGTGGCCGCAAGTCTACTTCGGGGTCAAGGGTACGGGTCGTCCGCAGCTCAAGAGGTACTTGGAGGACGTCAAGCAGGGCCGCGTTCCGATGACCTATTGGGCCGACGAGGACATGGACGACCCAGAGGTGCTCGGCAGTGTCTCCTGGGACCATGAACAGTCTGGTCACAGCCAGACCGGCGTTAACGAACTGACGGCGATCGTGGGAGCTGGGCACGGCTTCGAGACGGTGAAGCCCATGAAGCTGATGACCAAGATCATCCAGATCTGGTGTCCGCCCAACGGCACCGTCCTGGACCTGTTCGCTGGCTCGGGCACGACCGGACACGTGGTGCTGAAGCTGAATCACGACCAAGGGGCCGACCGGCGCTTCATCTTGGTCGAGCAGGGGCGTCCGGAGAACGGCGACTCGTACGCGAAGACGCTGACCGCTGACCGGCTGAAGCGGGTCATCGAGGGCAAGTGGGCCGACAAGAAGGCTCACGCGGCCCTCGGCGGCGGCTTCACCTTCAAGACCCTGGAGAAGAAGGTCGACGCCAAGACGCTGCTCATGATGGAGCGCGACGAGATGATCGACACGGTCATCGCCTCGCACTCCTCGACGGGCAGCCGGCGCAGCCCGGTGTTGATCCCGGTGCCGGAGGAGGCGGCCTACCAGTATCTCGTCGCTCGTAATACCAGCGACGAGGGCATCTACCTCGTCTGGCACGGCGCCGGGTCGAACACCGACCTGACCGAGGAGGTGTACGAGGCCATCACCGACGAGGCAGACGCCGCCGGGCTGGCCCCGACGTACCACGTGTACAGCCGTCGCAACCTGATCGTCACTGACGACGTGGTGTGGTATCAGATCCCTGACCGCATCCTGTCCGACTTCGGCCTCGATGTCCGTACCGAGTCCTTTATCGAGGAGTCCTGACCGTGACCATCGAGCTCTTCCAGTTCCAGCAGGAGGCGGCGTCGCAGATCGCCGACCGGTTCATCAACTACCACGGTGACCCGATCCCCTATGGCCGCGGGGCCAAGCGACGCGACGTGCCCTTTTACCAGGCCCTCTCGTCGATCACCGGATCGGGCAAGACCGCGATCCTCGCCCAGGCGGTGAGCGAGATCGTTGCCATGATGGAGGTGCCGCCGGTCATTCTGTGGCTCTCCAAGGGCAAGGTGGTCGTGCAGCAGACGTACGCCAACCTGGCCGACGGCGGGAAGTACAAGCACTTGCTGCCAGACACCACGGTGCGGCTGCTCAGCGAGTACGACCCCGACGACGTGGCCAACGCCAAGGAGTCGCTGCTCTACTTCGCCACGGTCGGCACCTTCAACCAGCGGGACCGCGAGAAGAGCAACCTGAAGATCTTCGCGGCCGACACCGACACCATCGAGTCGACGAGGTGGGAGGCGCTGAAGGGCCGCGAGACGGCCGAGGGAGTGCGGCGCCCGCTGGTCGTGGTCTACGACGAGGCCCAGAACCTGAGCGACCAGCAGACAACGCTGCTGCTGGAGCAGCAGCCGGCCGTCTTCCTGCTCGCCAGCGCCACGCTGCGGTTCCCTGCTCAGTTCTCAACCGAGGTGATAGACCCCCTGCGCTCTCAGGGCGACTACGCCACGGAGGACCTCATCACCACCGTCCCCTCGGCCACGGTTGTGGCCTCGGGTCTGGTGAAGGGCATCATCGCCCTGGACGGCCTGAACGCACCGATGCAGGAGACGGTGAGCGAGATGCTGGCCGACCTGCGCGAGGCCGAGGCGGCCGCCGATGCCCAGGGCTTGGCCTTACTGCCGAAGGCGATCTACGTCTGCAACACCAACATGGTCGCCGATGACGCGGGCATGAGCGACGACCCGAAGCAGGTGTTTGAGCAACGGCAGGCCCCTCCCATCCTCATCTGGCGCTACCTCACCGAGCAGTGCGGCCTCCCCGCCGACCAGGTGGCGGTTTACGCCGACCTCAAGACGCACAAGGACTTCCCGCTGCCTCTGGACTTCAACTTATACACCGGCGGCGACAACGACTACGAGGAGTTCGTGGCCGGCGACTACCGGCACATCATCTTCAACCAGACCCTCCAGGAGGGCTGGGACGACCCGAGCGTCTACTTCGCCTACGTCGACAAGAGCATGGACTCGACGGTGCAGATCGCCCAGATCATCGGGCGGGTGCTGCGCCAGCCGGGCGCAACGCACTACGAGGCGGACCGCTTGAACACCGCGCACTTCTACGTTCGCGTCGATCGCAACGACGCCTTCTCTCAGGTGGTCGAGGACGTGAGGAACGGCCTCGGTGGAAACGCCCCAGAGGTCCGCATCCTCACCTCCCCTCCGGGTACGGAAGACCCTAAGAACCTGGAGCCCAGGGAGACCCGCACGGTCCCCCGGACGGGGGTCGACAACCGGGCCGCTGCCGAGCCCGTGGAGAAGGTCCTGGCCAAGGTGCACGACTACACGGGCGACACCGTGAACACGAAGGGTGAAGGGCGGCGCCGCACCGTCCAGCAGGCGATCGGTTCGAACGAGGCAGCGGACACCGACTGGGTGCAGTTCGAGCAGTCCAACCGGGTTAACGCCCGGTGGGTGTTCCGGCGTGAGGTATCGCGGCGCTACCGACCGGCCCTAACTGTCATCGACACCGACGGCGCGAAGTTCGACGCCAAAGTGGGCGTCGGTAGCAGCGCCTACCAGAGCCTCGCGGACAACGCTGCCGAGGCCGTCGACGAATACCTCCGGTATGCGGTCATCAAGCAACTGAAGCCGAGGCCGTACGAGATCGGCAGCACGCTTGTGCGGACGTCAAGCATGGAGACCTTCAAGAACTCGCTGCATGAGGGATACGACGGCCTCAACGACCTGGAGCTGAAGTTCGCGCGCGCTCTCGACGAGACAGGGTTGCCTTGGGCCCGGAACAGGTCGCAGACGGGCTACAAGATCCCGCTCGTGACCCTCGGTCCGACGGTCTGGTTCTTCCCGGACTTTATTGTGTGGTCAGGGGTGGACGTAATCTGCGTGGACACCAAAGCGTCGTTCATCATCGAGCCCGAGGCGCGGCGGAAGCTGTTGTCCATTGAGCCACACAAGGACGTCCCGACCAGGGTCAAGGTCAAGCTAGTCACCACCGGTACCTGGAGAACCGACGGGACACAGGACAGCAAGGACGGGTACTCGATCTGGGGCCTTGGTAGCGGGCAGTCGCTGCGCGCTCTGCCCTTCGAGGACCTAGACGCGCTGGCCAACTCGCTCCTGCCCGAGAGCTCAAACTAACTCGCTCCACTCGACTTGCCGCGCTGGTGATCCTTCACGAGCACCACGCCTCATTAGGGGGCAAGGCAATCGAGGAGAGCCATGCAACGTTCACGACGCACCAACCCCTACCCGTTCACCTGGGAGATCCCGCTTGCGCTGGTCGTCGCGGTGCTCTTCCTGCTGCTGTTGGGTGTGCAGCTCGGTCGCTCAGCGGCGAACTTGCTCGCCGGCAATGGGTGGGTCTTCGTCGACCGGGCCGCACTGTTCACCAGCCTGCCGGGAATCATCAGGGGGCACGCCGACGCGGGCCTGGGCCCGCTGAGCCACCATCCCGGCCCCTCCATCTTGTGGGCCTCGATCGGCACCGCCGAGGCGATCATCTTGGTCGGCTGTGCTGCCGGGCTGAAGTGGGGGCTCGGCCGTTGGGGACCCGGCCGGTTGCATGGGATGGCCACTCGCGCGGAGGCCGAGGCACTGCTGGGCAGGACCCGGCTGCGCAAGCACGCGAAGGTGATTCGGCCGGACTTGTACGGAGCCAGCACGGAGAGCAGCCGATGAGACGCCTGCGACCCGTAGAGGTTGGGTGGCGCCTGGGTGACGCCCGCGAGCCGCGCGGCGGTCAACTGTGGGTGCCGTGGGATCGGACCGCGGGAGTGATCGGCCCGCAAGGGTCGGGCAAGACGCTGGACCTGCTCGCCCCGGCTCTCATCGACGCCCCTGGCGCGGCGTTGACGACCCTGACCAAGGTCGACGACCTGCTGCTGACCTTCACCGCTCGGTCCACTCGGCAGCGACCGTGCATCGTCCTCGACCCGTTCGGTCTGGTGCCCGGGCTGCCCGAGGTGGTGTGGGACCCCATCCAGGGCTGCGTCGACCCCTTGGTCGCCGAACGACGCGCCAAGGCGTTCACCGCCGGCACCGTCAAGGGCGCCGTCGCCGGCGGGCACGCCGACGACGCGGCCCGCTTCTACGCGGCCGAGGCCGCCAAGGTGCTGCAGGGGTACTTCCACGCCGCCGCGCTGACCGGGCGCAGCCTTGAGCACGTCCTCTCGTGGGTGGCCAAACCGTTGGCCGCCACCGATCCCACCGAGATCCTGCGCGAGCACCCCCATGCCGCAACCTTCTGGGACGGACTTCTCTATGGGGCGTTGCACGGGGACGACCGGACCGCCGGAAACACCATCACCACGGTGCAACAGGCCATGTCCCTGTTCTTTCAAGAGGACATCCGCCGCCGCTGCGTCCCCGGCCCCCATCGCGCCGCCACCGACATCGCTCACGTCATCGCCCAAGGCGGCACCATCTACCTGCTCGGCCGGGAAGACCCCTACGCCTCCGCGTCACCGTTGATGACGGCCTTCGCCGAGCACGTCCTGGACACCGCCTTGCAGGCCGCGAACACTTCGCCGTGGGGGCGGCTGTGCCCGCCCTTCCACGCGATCCTCGACGAGCTGCCCTCCACCGCACCGTTGCCGACCCTGCGCACCCGGATGGCCAACGAACGCGCCGTCGGGATCTCGTTCATGTGGGCCGCGCAGGCATGGCCCCAGCTCGCCGCTATCTTCGGGGAGCAGGAAGCCCGCACCCTCGTCGGCTTGACCAACAACCTGGTCGTGTTCGGCGGCTCCAAGGACGTCGCGTTCAACCAGGAGATCTCCGACCTGCTCGGTGCGGTCCGGGTCTCCCGCGTGGGCTGGCAGACCGGGCAGATGGGCGGACGGCAGGTCACGGCCGACGACATTCCGATCCTGACCGCTGCCGAGGTGCGCCAACTCAAAGAACGTCACGCCCTCGTGCTCTCCGAGAACGGCGCACCCATCATCGCCCGCCTGCACCGATGCATCGACGGCAAGGCCGGGCAGCGGCTCCTGGCCGACCAGGCGCGACTGCGAGGAGTAGTTGGCGCCGACCGGCGCCGGGCCGTCAGTGCCGAAGCTCGGGCCGCCGCAGCGCTGGTCGAGGCCCGCCGCCGCGGCCTGACCCGAGACCACGAGGACAGCCTGTCGTGACCGAACGCGCCCAGCCCCACCACGGTGCCCCTCCTCGCCCGCTCACCCAGCGGTTCCCCCACCCGGGGCGGCGCGTCGAGCAGGCATACCGGGAGCTCGACATCGCTCTTTACGGCAGCGACGAGGAGAAGAAGGCACTGGGAAGCCCTCGCGCGCTTGCTCGCCCTTGGGACCCCGCAACCTGCATCGACCCGGACCTGCGTGCCGAGGTGTGGTCCTGGCTCGACGACGTCGTCAACTGGCTCAACCACGAGTACGTCTGGGACGTGGCGGCCATGATCCCCGCCTGCTGGCCCAAACACCCACACCTCGTCCACGAGATCGCAGTCCTCGCCGACCTGCGCCGCCGAGCCGGTCACGCCCTGACCGGCGACGCGCTCGAAGAGTGGCACCGATACGCCCTGCCGGCCTTCACCGAACGGATGAGGCAACGGATGAAGGCGCACTGCGAGGACAAGGACCACCAGCCGTGGCCGGCGCAGGGCCGGCACACCCGCCACGCCGGCCACGCATCTACGCAGGACCGATCCGCCGCGTTCGACAGAGACGTGGCCACCCTGACCGCCCAGACCGAGCCGTCGTCGACCCTCCTTGGTGCTCCCCGATTGCACCTGGTCGACGGTCTTCGGGTCGACATCGAGACGGGCGAGGTTAGCGACTAACGCCAGGGCTGCGCATCCTCGGGTGGAGGATCGGGGCGACGGCGCAGACCCTGGCGGATGCGAAGGAGTGCGGGGGAGTGCGGGGGGAGTACATCGCGGGGCGGATCTCGCTGGAGGAGTGGGGGACGACGAGCACGCCGTCGCCACGGGGTCCCCGAGCCCTAGCGGATCGTTCCGCCAGGTCCCGTATCAGGTCGTGCACGGTGGTAGGGCACGAGACGGTCGCCGATGGGCGGATCGGTCGTATAGACCGTCCAGGCGTCGCCTTGGGCGACTCGGCCGATCGGCTCTCGGAGCGTGTTGCAGGCCACACACAGCAGCCCCCTCACCCGATCCGACGCGTGATCATGGTCGAGGTGGACGGGACGGCCTAGCAACTCGGGCGGCACCGGGACTCCGCGAACCGCCTGCCAGTCATGTCGTTGGATCTGACACATCGCGCAGGCGTTGCCTTGGCGCGCGAGGAGGAAGTCGCGCACCTCACGTGAAGACGGATCGCCCCGCAGACCGGGCAAGGGCGAGGAAAGGGGACTCTCGACCGCCAGCTGGGGGAGGAGCCACCGCCAACGGCCGTCGACGCGCTCTTCGGGCGGACCAGCGGGGGATTGCGCGTCGGGACACAGCGCGAGCCAGGTGAACCACGCCTGGCGGCCCCCCGGGGCCTCGCCGACGTCCCAGCGGTTGCGCAGGGCTGGCAGGGTCAAATCGGGGGCGAGGCTGTGCCCGGAGAACTCCCGGCGGTGCGGCGGGTCGAGGTGCTCCAGGTAGGCGCTGAAGCCGACGACTCCACCGTCTGGGGCGCTCAGTTTGGGAATCAAACCCACCCCAGCGCGTCGACACGATGCGACAAAGGATGCCTCGTTGACGGCCCGGGTCGCCGCAGCTCGGACTCGTTCCTCGAGCTCCCAACGCTGAGGCTGTACCCACTGCAGGCGTGCGGCGATCTCGAGCTCTGCGCGAGTGACGGCAGCCCTCGGCGGGCGGTGGTCTGCAGCGGCGTCGTCATCTGCGGCTGGGCGGTTCTCGTGCTGAGCAATGGAGATGAGCCGCTGAACCTGCTCGACGGAGAGGTCCAGTCCTCCGAGAGCGTCGACGAGATAGTCCAGAGGCCACTGCTGCCCGTCATATCGTCGGGTCAAGCCGGTCAGGTCCTCTGCCACGAGACCGGCCGCGACGAGGAGCCGCTCAGCCCAGTCGATCTGCGCGTGGAAGTGCCCGTCGTGGCTGACCCAGTAGCTGCTCGAGCGGATACCCTCCGAGATCCTCTGCAAGAGCGGCGCGCAGGAGCGGCACGCGAATCCCTGACCGGGCTCATGCAGACACTGGGTAGCGGTGGTCGTGAGCACCAGCGCGGCGAGTCCAGGCTCCAAACACTCGTAGTTGCCCTCGTAGCAGGAACCACAGCAGGCGTGGCGCAGCACATCGACGCCGTCGCCCGTCACGATCGACCTAACACGGTTGCGGCAACGACATACGAGGCGAAGAGAAACGGTCCGAGAGGGATGGAGCCTCGCCGCCGAGGCACGTGGCTTGCGACAAGAGCGCCGGTGAAGGCCAGCATGCCCACCCACCACACGAGGTGAAGGGAGAAGGCCCCGGCCGCCAGACCCACAAGCGCTCCCGCCTTAACGTCCCCGAAACCGAGCCGCCCGGCTGACGCGATGTTCAGGACCCACAGGAAGCCACCGAACGTGGCGCCACCAGCGAAGGCCGAGAGGATCGGAACGTACGGAGTCAGCAGGCCGAGCCCGACCACGCTGGCCATGACCCAGACCAACAGAGGCAGCATGACCCGGTCAGGTAAGCGGTTGACATCGAGGTCCACCGCAGACAGCCACAGACCGCCCAGCGCGACGGGGACGGCCACCACGAGCAGCGGCCATCGATCGGGTGCTAGCGCAACGCTCAGGGCCGCTGCCGCCGCGGCTGCTACAGCGGTCACCCAGGGCCGAGGTCCGAGCGTCGCCTGGTGCACTTCTTCGCCGAGACGATAGGGCGAGCCGGACAATCGCCGACGAATCAGTTCGCCGGCGACGGCGCCCGCAGCCGCGCCGGTCAACCCAAAGAGGACGTCCATGGGCCCAGTCAAGCCTGCAGGGGTGACGGTTTCGCGCGGGCAGCGACGGGGCGTCCTCCAGTCGGTCCAGATCGAGGTCTTGGGTGGGGTGCAGAGAAGTGAGCTCACGACCCTGAGGACAGGCGCAGTTTCGCGGCCTACCTGCGCGGCGCGGGAGCCTGTGGAGTCTCGCTTAAGCGGTCCGCCGGGATGGCTCGAGGTGCGTCCACTGCGTCTACGGCAGCGGCGGGCGCCGGAGCCATCCGGGTGCGGACATTCGTCAGGTCGGTGAGCTGTTCGCCGGTGACCTCTCGCGGGTCGTTGTCCCAGCGACGCACGGCCGCAGCCAGTTCGCGTCGAACTCGATCAGCCGGGATACCGGTGGTGGCGGCGACCCGGTCGACCGCCGCCTCCCAGCGTGTGGGGCAGTCGGCAGCGAGCACGAGAACGGCCTGACGCGCGGCGACCAAGCCGTGCAGATGCGTGAGCCGCTCGGTCAGCAGTACCTCGGCGAGTGGCTCTTGAGTCTGCAGGGTTGAGCTGAGGGCTTCGGGTCCGCTGAAGGCAAGCAGGTCGGCCGGGTCGCTGCCTGGGCGCATCCGGACCGTGCTGGGGGCTAGCGCGTGCTGGGCGAGCAGCCAGTAGTCGCGGTGCGCGGCCACCTGCCCGGCGAGGTCCGCGTCGGTCGCAACGACGGGCACGGTGTGATTCTCATGGGCCAGCCGGGCCAGCTGGCCGGCCTGCTCTTCGGTCAGAGAGGTCCCTAGGGGCGCGACGCCGACGAACTGGCCCTGACCGGCCACGGTGACCGCGAGAGCGTCCATCGGACCTTCGACCAGCACCGGGGTGGCCCCGGCCGCCAGGAGGTCTTCGCGGACGATGTGCAGCTGAGCACCCTTGTGGAACAGCGCGGTATCGGGGGTGTTGAGGTACTTCGGTCCCGCGTCGACGCCCTCCTGGCGGGGGTTTCGGCGACCCACGAAGCCCAACGGTTCGGTCCCGCCGTCGAGGGTGGTGCGGGTCATGGGGAAGATGAGTCGGTCACGGAACCGGTCGATGATCCGTCCGTTGCGGGTGGTGGTGGCCAGCCCGGACTCGGTGAGCTCGAGGTCGCTTGCGCCGTGGCGGCGCAGGTGGCTGACGAGGTTGGTCCAGCCGGCGGGTGCGTAGCCGGGTTGCACGTGAGGGTCGCCGGCCAGGTCGGCCCCTACCCGCTCGGTGAGGTAGGTCTGAGCCCACGACCGTGGGAAGTGCTCGATGTAGAAGTCCAGCGCGATGCGGTTCAGCTCAAGAATCCGGGCGGGGCTGACAGGGGCGGTGTCGGCGTCGTAGGCGCGGGTCAACTGGGTGTCGATCTCGCGGTCGGTGGGCGGCAGGATGCCGGCGAACTCCCGGGCGCGCGCTGCCCAGGCCAGCGTGGCGTAGACGTCGTCGCTGCTCTCCGTCCAGTCGGTCGCGTCGGTGGCGACGTCGAGGTCGGCCTCACCGATGTTGGGGGTCTGCTCGCCCTGTGCGTCTGCGGGTTGCAGATGCTCCCACTCTTGGTCGGTGGGAGACCAGTGCGCCTGGTCGAGGTCGTCCCAGAAGGGATTGGGCTCGTCGTCGTGAGGGTCGAGGTCTGGCCAGGTGGCCTGTTCGTCGTCGGTGGGTGGTGGATCGGTGAGGAGCGACAGGCGCCACACCAGGGCCTGGCACGGGTCGAGGTCCTCGCCGGCGGCGGGTGGATTGGCCAGGAGCGCGTCGACGGGCGTGCCGCGGGCGATCGCGTGGTCGACGACGGCCACGAGCATGGGCCACCAGCTGGACTCCCGCACTGCTGCGGCCTGGTCGGGGCCGAGCAGCTCAGGCAGGCGGTCGGCCCAGGCGGTGGTGAGGTGGTGGTCGCCGGCGACCTGGCTGGCGACCGCTGGGGCTAGGCGCCCGGCGATCCGCCACCACAAGGCGGCCGCGTTGTGGTCGTCGGGTAGGGCGCCTTCGGCGAGGGCCCGTCGGACCATCGCGGGGGCGTCGAGACCGGCTCGGGAGATCGCTGAAAGGCGTTCGGCGAGCAACGGGTAGAACGGGTCGCGTCGTGGGTGGACCAGGACCCGGTCGAGAACGTCGGCCCATTCGGCAAGGGCCGGAGTGCGGTTGCCGGCGAGGCGAGTGTTCAGTCCGGCCTGCCACCGGTTCGGTGCCTTGGCCAGTTGGGTGGGCCCGGTGGGGCGGCGGTCTGATGCGTCGACCGACATGGCCGCCCGCCACACCGCGACGTCGACGAGCAGTTGAGCTGAGGGCCGGCCTTGTCCTTGGCGGGCCCAGGATGGCAACTCGGCTGCGGCGGTGACCTGCTCGGCGATCTGGTCTCGCAGGTCCCGGACGCGGGCAGCGCGGGCGGCAAGGTAGGGGCCCCACTGCGGGTCGTCGACGAGGGCCTCGGGGATGCCGGGAAGCCACGGTAGGGGGCCAGTGCCGGCGCTGCGCAGTCCGGTGTCGTCCAGGCGCCAGTCGAGGACCGAGGCAACATCGCCGGCGGTGTCGACCTCGCGGATGGTGGCCGCGTCGTGAAGCTCGTGGACCGGGTCCAGGCCTTGCGCCGACAGCAGCAGCAGGTGGGCTCGGAGGGTGGGCCAGGCATCGGCATGGGTGAGGTCGGGCACGATGCGGTCTGCGGCCGCGTCGAGGCGCGCGACCTGGTCTGGGCCGAGTCGATGTTCGGCCGCGACGTAGAGGGAGTCCAGGTAGCGGTTGACTTCGTCGGCCAGCTGGTAGGCCGGGTCGTCGGCCTGCCGGCGCATCGTGGTGGCGGAGGTGGAGGAGGCGTCGCGGGCCAGGATCGCCTCGAGCAGGTCGGTCGCGGTGGCCGGGTGGGTGTGGTCGGGTCGGACGACGTTGTGCTCGTCGCCGTCGCCGACGACCTCGAGGTACAGGTGGTTGCCGAGGCGCCCGCGGGTGGCCGCCGTGTAGGCCAGTTGGCGTGGCTCGGACCCGGTGAGCAGGGTGTAGCTGGCGTCGGCGGTGACCCCTTGGGCGGTGTGGATGGTGCATGCGTAACCGAGCTCGACCGAGGCGGCGACGTAGGCCGCAGGCAGGTCGACGATGCGCCCGTTCCTGGCGTGCTGCACGGTGACCGATCCGTCGTCGCCGACCGCGGTGATGTGCCACCGGTCACCGTTCTTCACCCAGTCGGTCGCTGTGACTCGCAGGGTGCGGTCGTTGCTGCGGGTGATGACGATGTCGTCGACGGAGGCGAGGTTGCCGTCGGCTAGCTGCGCCGCGGCGGTTGGCGAGTCGGGGGTGAGGTGGAGGCGGTGTTGGCGGGCGCGCTGGTTGAGCTCGGCCACGAGGTCGCGGGTGGGGGCGAGCATGATCGCGTCGGTCCCGGCGGCGTGGTCGTTCCGCCAGGCGGTGAACACGTCATCGGTCATCGTGGCCAGGTCGCCGACGTGCACTCGGTCTCGATCGAGGTAGAAGCCCAGCGCCTCGGGCAGGCCTTCGCGCAAGGCCAGTGAGGCAGCGCCTTCGGCGGGGTCGGCGAAGCGCATCAGCTCGCTCAGGTGTAGGCAGCCGTGGGTGGCTTGGATGTCGCGCAGCACCCCGCCGGCGCCGACGGCGGCCAGCTGTTGGTCATCGCCGATGAGACGGACCGAACCGCCTCGCGAGATGACGAAGGCGGTGACCGTGTCCAGGCTGAGGGTGTCGGCCATCCCGGCCTCGTCGATGATGACCAGAGTGGCGGAGCCGATGGTCTGAGCCCAGTCGGGCAGCGGGCCCAGCGCGGGGTGCGCCAGGTGCCAGGTCAGCTTCGCCATGGTGTCGGCGGTGGCCTCGATGTTCGTGCCGAGAACGTCTGCGGCGGCCGCCGAGGGGGCCAACCCTAGGACGGTCCCCCCAGCTTCTGTCCAGGCGCCGGCGAGGGCTCGCATGGCCGTGGTCTTGCCAGAGCCGGCGGGGGCGATCGCCAGCTGCAGCCGGGCGCCGGAGGTGGCCATCTCACGGACCAGAGCGGCTTGGCCGGCGTTGAGGGGCAGCCCGTTGGCGGTGGAGGAGAGCATGGCCAGGTCGACGGCGGCGGCCGGCGCGACCATCCCGTCGTGTTGGCCGGCTCGAGCGACGATGCGGGCCTCGGCGGCCAGCAGGTCGGGGGAGGTGAACAGTTGGGAGCCGGTGACGGTGTAGACGCTGGAGCCGTCGCTGCGGCGCAGCGAGTCGGGCACCTCAACGGGGTCGCCGCCGCGGGTGAGAGGCACCGAATGCGCGGTGAGTACCTCGTCGACCAGCAGGCCAACGACGCGGTCCACGTCGGCGGTGTCGAGCTCGACGCCGCGCACCTGCCGCAGCGCCTCAGCCTCGACATGCCACCGTTGCCAGTGCGAGCGGGAGGACTGCAGCGTCTCGCGGATTCTGGCCGCTGTGGTGCTCATCCAGGCCGCGTCAATGCGGTGGGGGGCGCGGCGGGCTGGGTTGAGTGCGGAGGCGAGCATGGCCTCCACGGAGCGGTGACCGCCAAGCACCTCGCGGGCCTGTCGGGACCATGCGGCGCGCTGCTCGGCCAGCGTGCGGGGTGCGTGCTTGGCCTCGCGGGTCTCCAGGGTCGCCTGCTGCGCCAGCTGGATCGACTCGATCGGCGATGGCGGCCGACCGTGGGTAGACTGGAACGCCTTGGCGAGGACGCGCCGGCGTGCCTCGATGCTGGCGCGGCGTGAGGACCAGCGCTCGTTCAGCAGGGGGTCCACGCCGACGATCTCGCGGATGGGCCGCTTGCGCGGGTCGGTGCCCGGCCGGGCCTCGAAGCGGATGCCGAGGGCACGTCGTAGGTGATGCTCCAGTCGGGTGTTGTAGACCTCGGAGGCGGTCACGGTTGCCTTGAACAGGACCCGTCCGTCGATGGCCAACCACTTGCCCTCGCTGCGGGTCTGGACCTTGTTGGCCACGGCGACGTGCGTGTGCAGGTCGGGGTCGCCGGCGCGGGAATCACGGTGGGTGAAGGCGGTGCCGATGAGCCCGCGGGTCTCGACCTGGCGGATGCCCTGCGCGCCTTCACGAGTGAGGATGGCCTGGTCCTGCAGGTAGTTCAGGGCGTCGTTGACCGCGCTCTGGTGGGCCCGCTCGATCGCGGCCGCAACCGGCTGCGGGGCGATCGCCCACAGCGTGCTGACGCTCTTCACCGGCGAGAAGGTCAGGTCATACCCGGCGACCGCGTTCGTTCGGGGACGAGAGTGCTTGGCGATGGTCGCCGCGATCTCGCGGGCGTCGACCGGGTCCCGGTGAAACTCCTCCCGGAACAGCTCGACAGCGACCTCGGTGCGGATCCGGGCGCGGTCCTCAAGGGTGCCTTCGGCGTCCCTCCGCAGGCCGCGGCTCACGTTGGCGTCCGCCACTCGCGCGGCCACACGCCGGCGGAACTCCGAGACGTCGTTGGCGTACACCGGGTAGAGGTTCCCGAGCCAGCTCGTCCGGTCCGCAGCTGCCGCATCCAGCCCGGCCTGGGCGGCCGCCTCCCGAAGTTGCTCGGCCAGTGGGTGGCGCCCTGAGCCGAACAGGTTGCGCATCTGCTCCTCGGTGACCCCGTCGCCGGTAGCCAAGCCCTCCAGGCCGCTCAGCCCTCGCCCCACCCAGACGCCGGGCGCCTCGCCCCGGGCGCTGTAGTACGAGGCCAGGCCCGAGTGACCACGCTCGGTCGCATCCTGGGCGGCGACCTGGCGGGTCAGGTAGTCGTACCCGCTCCCGGCCGTCAGCTTGTGGATGGTCATGGTCACACCCCTCTTAAGCGGATTTCCTCCCCCGGCGGGTCAGGGTTGAACCGTCAACGACCGTGAGTGCAAGAGGTGTGTGGGGCAGTAGGAGGCTCGGAAAACGGGGGTTGGCGTCCTGACGAGCGATCCGTCGTGGCCGGTGGGGGGACGTGCTCGGCAGAGGAACGTCGGCGGAAAGGAGGGTCGGTGGTGAGCACGGGAGCGTCGTTGGCCGCTTACGGGGGGTGGAACATCGTCGATGGAAGGAGTTCCGATGCCGAATCAGACGGCGAGACAGCAGGCGCGGCGGGCTGCGTTGGACGCGCAGACGCGGATGCGTCAGGCGAGGGCGGAGCAGGAGCGGCGCCGGAGTGCGCTGGCGGTCACGGTGGTGACCGCCATGGCGGAGCGGGACGCGCTCGTGCTGGCGTGCGAGGCCAGGGCAGGGGAGGCGCTGCGGACCCTGACCGGTCAGGAGGGGCTGTCGCTGCGGGAGGCGGTGGCCTGGTGTGGCGGTGACGAGCAGTTGACGGTGCGGGAGGCGACGCGCTTGCGGCGGGTGGAGGCCGCGTCGGGCGAGCCGGGGAGTGAGCCGGCCTCCGCGACGACTGGCGAGGCGGTCGTGGGCGAGCCGGCGCGGCCTCCTGGTTCGGGTGAGGACGTGGTGGCGTCGGCCGCTGCCGGTGAGGGTCGTGGCGCGCCTCGATGACGCGGGGCTGGCGGCGTTGGACGCGGCTTGTCGATCGCAGGAGACGATCGAGCGGTGGGCGGCGAAGGTCGTGGTAGTCGACGGGTCGTCGTGCCGCTGGTGGACGGGGGCTCTCTCGGGGCGGGGGCACGGCCGGTTCTGGTTGGCACCTGGTCGGGTCGTGGTCGCTCACCGGTTCGCTTTCGCGCTGGTCCATGGCGTGTCCGCGACCGCAGCGGTCGCGGTGTTGGGGCACCGCTGCGACAACCCGCTGTGTCAACGGGTGGGGGAGGGGCACGTGGTGGCGTCCTCGCATGCCGAGAACCGGCGTGAGTGGGCGATCAGGCGCGGCCACGCGGGTTCGCCGCTGGGTGACCCGCGTGGGTCGCGTCAGCGCGCACGGGAACTGCGGGATCTGGCGCGTGAGGACCCGGCCTTGGTGGCCGCCGAGCTGGCGCGGCTGCGCGCCCTCTACGGCGCGCAGCTTGCGCTGTGGTGAGCATGGGCAACGCCCGGCACGGAGGCGAGGTCACGTGCCGGGCGCTGCGGGCTCGGGTGGCGGGGTCAGGTGGCGGCCGCCGAGGTCGGGACGTAGGCGGTCAGGCCGTCGGCGTAGTCCGCGAAACGCTCGAGGGCGGCGGCCAGGTCGCGCGCCAGCGCGGGGGTGAGTCGGGCGCCCTGCCCGGCGAACACCTCGAGCGCGACGCCGGTGTCAATGAAGGTGAAGTCACGTCCTCGGTCGTCCATGAAGACGATGCCGAGACCGGCCCGGTCGTAGACGACCCCGGGGCCGGGCTTGAGGACCCCTTCGGCGTCCTTGTCGATGAGCCACAGGTCGAGGTTGCGGTCGGTGGGGTGGGTGCTCATGGGCGCGTCTCCTCTGGTGGTGTTCAGGCCGGGGTGAGTGCGGTCCACGCCCGGGCCTTGATCCGGGCGGGCTCGTCGGTGGTGAGCAGGCGCAGCGCGCGGGCCGTGGCGGCGTCCGCCTTGTCGCGGACCGGGGCGAAGTGGTCGACGTACTCGACGACGCTCTGGTAGGCCGCCCACGCGGTGCCTGCGATGCCGGACTGGGTGGCGGCGTCGTGCCACAGGTGAGCCAGGCTCGCCTGGCGGCGCCGGGCGGCGTTGCGGGTACGTGCCGGGGCCTCCGGGGAGGGCGAGGGGAACAAGTTCTGCACGAGCTCGAAGAAGGCGGCGTCGGTGACGCTGGTGTTGATCATCCGCTCGGCCTCGGCCTCGAAGGCCTCGACGTAGGCGAACGTCAGGCCGAGGGTGTCGCGGGCGGCCTGCACGGCGGCCTTGGCGTTGCGGGTGTGGCGGATCGACCACGACGAGAGGTGGTTGCGCAGGGCCGCGTGCTGGGTGTTCGCGCAGACGACGCGCACGGGCGTGATGAGCACGCGGAACGCGCTGGAGCCGTCGTGGCTGTTCAGGGCCGCGATGTGCAAGTCCACGCGGTCGCTGCCGCCGATGCTCAGGTGCTCCGGCAGGCGCATGGTGACGAACACCTGGCGGCCGCCGCGCAGGCTGCCCGCCGTGTCGAAGGTCGCGCCGGAGACGTCGGCCAGGTGGTTGAGGAACGCGGCGTGCTCCTCGTTCTGCAGCGGGTGGTATCCGCCACCGACGATGCCCAGGGGCTCGGTGGCTCCGGTGAACGGGTTGGTGCGCACGGTGGCGAAGGCGCCCGGGACTTCCAGCGAGGTGACGCCGTCGTCGCGGATCTCGGTCGCGGTAACGGGTGCCTTGCGCACGTTCCAGCCGCCCAGGTGGCCGAGCGTCATGGCGTCCTCGGCGGTGAAGGCTGCACCCGCGACCGTCGTGCCGAGCCGGTGCCAGGGGTCGGTGCGGGCGAACAGGGCGGCGGCTCGGGTGCCGTGGGTCTCGATCTGGTGTGCCATGGTGCTCAGTCCTTTCGGGGTGGGTACGTCTACAAATCTATTCGATCTATTCGACTCGCGGGAGTTGTCCACAGCCGGGGCAACTCCCACGAGTCGGGGGAGAGGGGTGTGGCTCAGCGGGCCGCGTCGGCGGTGTCGGAGCGCAGCAGCAGCCGCTCGACATCGCTGGCCGGGTAGCCCCAGCCGATGAGCGCGGTCATGATCACGTCGTCCCACTCGGTGGGGTTGCGCCACGTGTGGGTGTCGGCCCGCTGCTCCCACGCCGCGACGACAGCGGCCAAGGTGCGCATGAGGGCGGCCTTGGGAGTGGTGGCCTGGTCGAGGACTTGGGCGCACATGGCGCGGTTGCCGTAGTAGGAGGCCGCCTCGCCCTCGACCGGCACGACCCCGAGCAGGGTCATCAGCACCTCGTGGCCGTGCTCCATGGCGTGGCTGAGGGTGTACTCCCGCCCGACGACGGCGCGGGCGATGAGGACCTCGGTTCCGGCAGGGACAGTGCGACGAGCGAGCAGCCCGGTCAGCCACTGGCGGCGCACGACCTCGGCGGCCTTCCACGCCTTGTTGTTGGCGATGACCCGGCGCCGCTCGGCGCTCTCGGCCTCCCGGCGGGCCTCCGCTTCTGCGGAGCGTGTCGCGCTCTGCTCGTCCGTCAGCGGGCTCGTGGTGCCTGAGTGCTCACGCCCGGCGTCGTGGACGTAGTGCAGGTTGGCGGCGGCGGGGTCGATACACACCCAGACCGGGACGTAGACCTGCCGGTCCTCGGGCTCGTCGTCCTCGCCGTACTCGTCGTTGATCTCGGGCTCGTCGTCCTCGTCGTCGGTCTCGGGCTCGTCGGCCTGCACCCACTCGACCGTGACGGCGACGGCTGCCCCGGTGACGGTGGGCCAGGTTTCCTCCGGGACGATCCCGCCGTCGTCGGTGCGCAGGTTGGCCATGGCGTGACGGTGCAGGTCGGCGGGAACCTCGGCGGGGTCGAGCACGGGCAGCCCTTCGGCTCGTAGCCGGTCGACCTCGTCCTGGAGCGCGCGGGCCTCGGCGCGCTCGTCGCGCAGCCGCTGGATGATGTGCGGAATCTGGCGGCGACGCCAGGAGTCCTCCCACGCGGCGGTCAGGGTGTCGATGGCGTTGGGGTCGTCCTCGAACTCGGCGAAGATCGCGGCCTCTTCGAGGGTCATGCCGGTGGCGTCCATCCGGTCCTTGGTGGCGGGGTTGCGGGTGACGTTCAGCGCGGCGTCGACGGTGGCGCGGGGGAGTGCCACTCGCTTGGCGATCTGAGCAGCCGAGACGCCGAGCATGGCCAGCTGCTCGACGGCGTCGCGGGTCTCGCGGGTGTGCATGGCCTCGCGGTGCAGGTTCTCGCTGGCCTGGTCGATGATGCGGTCGGCCTCCTCGGGAGCGGGCACCACCCGCACCGGGACGGTGCCGGTGGGCGTGCCGACCTTGGCGGCGACGAGGCTGCGCCGCTGACCGCGCAGGACGGTGAGGCCTCCATCGGGGTCGACGTAGGCGCTGATCACCTCCAGCACGCCCCGGGTCTTGATCGACGCGGCGAACTCCTTGGCGTCGGGGCGGGGATCGGTCCGCACGTTCGCACCGATCTTCAGTGCGCCGGGGTCGACCTCGTAGAGGTGGCCCACCTCGTAGGCCGTGGCGGTGGTCTTGCTCATGTCTTCGACTCCTTGTCGAATAGATGGAACTGACGATTGCTATCCTCGTCGCGTGAGCACGCCGCAGCCCGAGCCGCCAAGGGTCTGTGGAGGACCCGGGCGCATGGTCAGCACTGTGGAAAAGCAAGGCCGGATTCCCTTGTCCCAAGCCACTTTTGGTGCCAGAGCCCCCCGTCAATGCAACCGGCAGGGTGTTAGCGGGGTGGCTCGTGGCGACTGAATCTCGAGAGTCGATCGGCGCCTGGTGGGACCCCGAGGTCTGGCAGCGAGCTCGAGCGGCCTACATGTACGACCTGCGCCACCACCCGGAGACCCCGGCTGGGTTCATCCAATGGCTGCACTGGGTCATCGAGCTGCACATCCGCCGCGGCGTGAGCGGCCGCCGCGTGCTCGACCTACCGCCGAGGCGCGAGCTCGCCGGCAAGGCTGACCCCAAGCACCCGAACAAGGTCGTGGGACTCACCCGCCACCACCCCCTGCGCGCCGACCTCGTCTCGGCCATGGACGCCGCCATCCGAGCTGACCAAGACGACGACCGGTACCTCACCCGGTCCGCGTGGATCCAGGACGCCGTCCAGGCCGCGATCGCCGACACCGACAACCGCGCCGGCCGCCGCCTCCCGCCTCTTCCGGATGGCATTCGCTTGCCGACCCAGCCCCGCAAGGCGGGGCGCCGAGAAGTCACCTCGAGCGGCCCTACCTGATCTGGGGTTGTTCCTCTGGGGACTGAAATCGGGTCGCCTGCGCGGCCAGTGCCCCGTCTAACCCCTGCCGTAGACCTCCCACTCCCGCGGCCCGAGGCGGGCCACGGACAGCTCGCCCGTCGCCCCGCTCTCGGCAACGACGCGGCCGATCGCATGACCGCTGCCATGGTTGCTTCCAGCGCAGGAGCATTCGCACTCCCATGCCGACCCCGGATCAGCCGTCCAACATGCGGAGACGCACTTGGCGAGGCCTCCGTGCTGGATCACGTGCACATGCCCGTAGCGCTCGGCCAGGTAGGCGATCAGGGAATGGGTGTGGCTGCGAGCGACGCTGAAGAAGCGGCCCTGATGGGAGTACTGCACCTGACCCTGCCGGCTGGCGTCGATCGCCTCCTCCAGGACGGCATAGGTGTCGCCAGGTCGGCCAGTCCACGGCAGTCCGCGAATCTCGGTGCGAGCACCGTTGGGGCGGATAGTGACGGTGACGGGCATGCCACGGATTGTGGCATCACAGGAGCGGTGAGCTAGGCCTCGCGAGGCTCTCGCGAGTTCACGGGCTCTCAGATCCGTCGGTCTTCGAGGTACTTCAACCAAGTCACCTTGGCGCGCGTGCTCAGTGAGGCCCGGGCCGCCCGTGGCGCCTTGCGGACGAGATGCTCGAGGCTGTCGAGGTCAACGATGAACTCGTCCTCGTCAGGAAAGAACATCAGGCAGCGTGTCGACGGGACCCGTACCCTCCACAGCTCGGCAGCGGCCCGGGGGTGCTGCCGCTGGTCGGCGAAGTACTGAGCCGTTGTGGGGTCGGACGACCAGGACAGCCCGTGCCGGTTCTCTACCGTTGCACCGCGGAACAAGGTGAGCGAGCCCCTGAGCCGGGGGAATGCCTCGCCCCACATGCTGAAGCCGGAGGTGGCGTGCACAGCCCGGAAGAGTTCAAGCGCCGCGCTGCGGTCCAGGCAGGTGTCGTCCTGGCGGTACCGCCACGCCTGGGGGAGGACGTCGCGGATCAGGGCCGTATCGGCTCGGCCAGCATGCCGGAGGTCGACCAGCGTCTCCAGGCGCCGGTCCCAGCTCGCCAACCGGTCGAACCAGACTGTGGGGATCGGCTCGGGCGCGGACACTTCGACATAGGCGAACGCGAGCATCCTGCGGTGCTGCGCGTTACAGTCACACAGGTCCGCCGGCGCGGTCGCCCACCACGCGGCCGCCCCCGGCAACGTGAACTCGACGAAGCTCGACGCCAACTCCGGCATCACCGTCAAGGCGTCCCGCAGGTAAAGCAGATTGGATGCCAATACCGGCACAGCCTCGCCGCGGACATGATCCCAGCCGAGCCAGAGCCGGTGCCGGCCGTCCTCGACGACGTCGTCCTCATACCGGTACACCACGGGCGTTGCGTCGCTGACCCAGCTCTGAGCGATGTCGTACTCCTCCTCACTCAGCCCGAACGGCAGCTCGACCTGGAACGCCTCCATGTGCAGAGCATCTGGGCCGGCAGGGCAGGCCCCCACGGCATACCGCACCGCGTCGGTGATCAGCCCCCAGTCGACGCGCAGGCCGCTGATGGTCCGCGGGGTGCGGTCATCGGTCACGTCGGGGTGTTCGAGGACCAACGTGCGGCTGACCGGCCACCAGCACCACGCCCACGGACGATGAACCGTCAGCGTCCGTGCCTCTCGAGCAGTCCCGTCGTCGACCGCAGGCCAACCAAGTATCCGATTCATGGCGCCGATTCTGGCTGGCACCTCCCACAGCGGCCCCCTACCGGACGGGAGGTCCTCGACCGAGGGGTTGTAGCGGCTGCTCGCACCGCCCAGTAGGTTGAGTTCAGCCTGAAACTCGGATCGGTAAACACGAGGAGACGACGATGCGCTCGGTCCACAACCCATTCGTGATCCAGTTCACGGGTCCGATGGGACAGGCCTCTCCTCCACCCGATGAGTGGAGAGTGGCGGTCGTCAAGAGAGCTTCTACTCGAAGCTTCGACGGCTCTCAGTTGGTCGACCTCATCGTGAGTCTCGACTGGCAAGGCATCCTTCACGACGTCGGCATCGGCCTCTTCACCGGATGGCTGTACGACCAATTCAAGGGTGGGCGAAAGTCAGCGGAGGCGCCACCAATAAGGATCACGATCACAGTCGATAAGCGCTCCACCGAGGTGGAGGTCTCACGACAGGAGGACTTGGAGGAGGGTCTCCGGAAGGCTCTGGACGAGGAGGATGACAACCCCAGTTGAGCGGGCGCCACCCCGAGATCGAAGAACGTCATCGCCGAGATATAGAGGACGCCGGCAGGTCGCCGGACTCGTTGACGCTCGAAGCGCAGTTGGCGACATGGGAAAGACGCTTGGGGTCGCGTTTGAGCGAGTCTGACGTCGAGCGAGTCCGAGAACTTTCTGCCGTGGCTCCTTCTCGCTACGAGATCGTTGACTATCTCGATGTCTACGAGAAGGCTCGACTGAACGTCGTGACGATGCAGGAAATGTCGGCGGATCGCCAACGGTTCGCTCCGGCAGATCTTGTCGTAGCGACCGACCTAGCTGGCCTTGGCGACCCCAGAGTTGAAACCGTATGGCCGGCTGTTCATGACGCATCGGCAGAGACCGACTCCGTGATCTGGATCCCCTTGATGGCCGTCAAGCAGATGGGGGTGGTCGCGAACGTATTCGGGCGCCGCCTTGTCACGCCAGCAGGTCACCCAGCAACCCTTATCGACGCCCTGGCGTACAGCCTCTCGTGGACCGAGGTCCTGGACGTCCTTCGCCGTGGCCAGCAGCCAACGGGTCTGGTCGACGACGCCACGGCCTCCCATCCCCGCAGCCGCATCGAAGTCGACTTCGTCGACATGGCTGAAGATGCACGGGCGGCGGTGAGTCTTGTTGAACTGGCGTTGGCCACTTTCATGGTCGGTCACGAGGCGGGGCACATCTATTACCGCCACACGGGTGTGTCGCCTCTCCCGGGCATCTTCACCGGCCCGCCCCCGGTCCCTCAGAGTTGGGTCGACGAGGCCTCTGCAGACGCTGTCGGGATCGCCGCCACCTGGGATGGCATGAACTCAAATCAAGAGGTCTCCATCGATGAGAGCTGGCTGGGACCCATTCTGAGCTTGGCTTATCACGCGGGTCGAGAGGCGGCCCAGTCGCCTGAAGCCCACCAAAATCGTCCAGCGGTCCAGGCATGGCTGTTTCGTCTCAGGACAGCGTTAGGTGTGCTTGGTCAGTGGTTGCGCGGCAATGGATTTGAGGCGCCTCGTGCCGCACGGATACTTGCGGCTGCTACCTCCCTGGCAGCCGGGTTTTACGAGTACGTGCGAACCGGTGGCGACGCCCCACACCAGGTCGAGACCCTCGGCGTGCCAGGCAGCGCCGTCTACGACATGCTTGAGAGGGTTGTCCTCGCTGAGCTCCACGCTTGGCTGTAACGACAGGTGGCGCCAACAAGACGGTGTGGAGCGGTCGAGCAGGCACGCTGGAGACGCTTTCGCAGGGCGAGGTGAGTCGGGAGGCGGGAGTTCTTGCGCTTAACGGAACTCCCGGTACTTGAACGCCGATAACATAGATTATGTCGCCTATCACTCCTCTGAGAGGGCGCAAAGGGCATGATACACTCACCTCATGGCCACCACCAAGTACGGGGCGATCGCCGACGCGCTGCGGGCCCGGATCGCTGACGGCACGTACCCGGTCGGCACGAAGCTGCCCAGCATCACCGAGCTCATGCGCGAGTTCGACGTCCCAGGTCTGAACACGGTCCGCGACGCCCAACAGGTCCTCGTCCGGGAAGGTCTGCTGCGCACCGAGCAGGGTGTCGGGGCGTGGGTGCTGGCCCAGCACAGCCCGACCACCGAGATGGCCGACGTCCTGGAGCGGCTGCGTGTGGCGCGCTCCGAGCTGGACCGCGCGATCGACTACCTCGAGACACAGGTGGGGCGATGAACGCAGCGGAACAGCCTCAAGACCACCCGACCTTGGCCAAGTACCCAAGCCATCCGACCGCGTTGTACCGCGGGGAGGACGGGGTTCTGTGGAGGGTCCCCCTGCACCGAGACCGCGACGAAGCCGTAGCCGTCCCTGTGGAGGACCTCGTGCAGGCCCGCGGCGCCGTCCACCAGCTCAAGCTCATGGTCGAGCGCGGCTTCGGTGACGACGTGGACCTGGAGATGATGGGGCACGTCCTGGCCGGCACCTCTGCCGCTGACCCACCTCGCACCCGACGGGAGGTCCTGCAGTACCTAGACGGTCTACGGGACCGCCTCACCGGCTCGCTTCCTGAGTGGTGAGCAGCTCGTCATGTCGGACCCAGCCGCCATAGTGGACCCACCCCCAGCAGCCGATAAGGATCGGCGCCCGCCTCGAGGAGACGCGTCATGACCGAGATCCGCACCCGCGTCGAGAAGATCGTCAAGGATGCCCTGGTCACTCAGAGCGGGTCGGGCGCGATCGTCAGCGCCCCGCTCGCCCCGGGGTACTCCACCTTGGTGGACAGGCCGGCCGACTACCTCGCTGCGGCCGCCACCGCCCGCAGCGTCGCGAGCACCGCCGAGAGCCTCGCCCGCGACTACGCCCGACGTGCCCGCGGGGCCGGCCGCAGCTGGGATGAGGTCGCGGCCGCCCTAAGGTT